>Ga0115565_10002221_pt1 | contig 15060 bp, 10 predicted proteins | sample COGITO_mtgs_1105_FD_87199 | JGI IMG/M metagenome (GOLD analysis project Ga0115565, IMG submission 87199) | Pelagic marine microbial communities from North Sea - COGITO_mtgs_110530 | ecosystem: Environmental > Aquatic > Marine > Epipelagic | place: Germany:Helgoland, sampling site Kabeltonne... | reverse complement strand
TATTTGCATGATTTATGAAGCAAGACCCAACGTAACCGCTGACGCCAGTGCATTATGCTTTAAATCAGGGAATGCAGTCATTCTGCGCTGCGGAAAAGAGGCAATGCAGACCTCGTTGGTGATTGCTAATGTTTTGCAAGCAGTATTAAAGCGCCACGAATTGCCTGAAGCAATCATTACGGTCGTCGATAAGCCCGAGCGAAGCTACATGCATGAGTTGCTGCAATGCTCCGACAGCATCGACCTTGTTATTCCTCGAGGTGGCGAAGGACTCATAAACTATGTGTCTGAAAACAGCAAGATTCCTGTTATTCAGCATTACAAAGGGGTCTGTCATCTGTATATCGATAAAGAAGCTGATCTAGAAAAATCATTAGGCATATTAGTCAATGGAAAAACGCATCGATTTGGCGTGTGTAATGCGTTAGAAGGCCTAGTAGTTCATTCAGATGTTGCAGAAACATTTTTGACGTTAGCGCAAGACGCGTTGCAACAAAAAGGGGTGTCTTTGCATGCGTGCAAAGAATCAATGAAATATTTATCGACAGCAGATTTAATAGACGATGATGCGTTTGGACAGGAATACCTAGGGCCAGAAATAGCCATAAAGACAGTAGATTCATTTGAACAAGCAATTGCGCACATTAATCGATTTGGTAGTCAACATACGGAAGTGATCTGTACCGAAAACGAACTTACTGCGAAAAACTTTCAACTTATTGTCGATGCTTCAGTGGTTATGGTCAACGCTAGCTCGAGGTTCTCTGACGGCTCTCAACTAGGTTTAGGAGCAGAAATTGGGATTGCTACAACCAAGCTGCATGCTTATGGTCCGATGGGATTAGAGTCACTTACAGCAGAAAAATATATCGTCACCGGAAGTGGTCAGATAAGACAATAACTTTTGTATACGAGAGAGTACACTGATACTCTCTCGACATCCCTAGACCAACTACACGTGCACGCTCTGAATGTTAGAAGAATATTTCCAATACATGGAAAATAGCAACCTGCAAAAAACCATCATAACGGTCTGCCTAGTCTTATTGATCGGGATGGCAAAATCTATCATCCAACGCATTGTCGTTAACCGCGCAAAAAAGAAACAAAGGACCTACCGTTCCAGAGTAAATCGGGTCAATAATTCAGTAAATATCGCTTTGGTCATTTTCATATTGGCGTTGTGGTCAAGTGAAATCCAAGAGTTTGCACTGTCCATTGCGGCTTTTATGTTTGCAATTGTATTTGCCACTAAAGAATACATTCAATGCTTTATAGGATACTTGTACTACGTTAGTGCAAGACCATTTAGAATAGGTGACTGGATACAACTGCAAGATGGCGTGGGTGAAGTTATTGCGACGGATTGGGCAAAAGTAACTATTTTGGAAGTGGACTTGCCAAGTAATAGCTACACCGGCAAGCACCTTTTTATTCCAAACAATCAAATGGTTCTCAAAACTGTCAAAAACCTCAATTTTTTGCGGCGCTACTGTATGACAGAATTTACGCTGACATGCGAACCAAAAACCAATGTCTTTCCTATTGTTCAAAAACTCAAAGAAAATGCATTAGGCTACTGTGCAGATTTTGCAGATGTCGCGGAACGTTATAAAAGTCTCATTGAAAAAAGAATGGATGTAGAGTTTATTAGCATCGAACCCGGCTTTCAAGTTCACACCAATCGATTTGCTAATATTTGTATCGCTGTTAATCTATTTTGCCCCGTTGAGGAGAATATTTCCCTCCAGCAAAAAATAACACAGGATTTCTTCAATCTGTTGCTAGCTGAAGACAAAATATTCGAAAATCGTGCGAAGTCGTATAGTGAGTAGTAATTGTTAACATTTTGTTCACATTGTGACTATATAAAGTTTAGTTTTTGCTATAAACTCAAAAACAGCCGTTTGTAAAGGAATGCCAATGAATAATGATAATGCTCGTTATATTAGTAATTTAACAAAGGATACCTACGCACTTGTGTTAGCCGGTGGCAGAGGTTCAAGACTTTATGAGTTGACCAATTGGCGGGCAAAACCTGCTTTATATTTTGGCGGCAAGTTTAGAATAATCGATTTTCCGCTGTCTAACTGTGTCAATTCTGGGATCCGCAACATTGGTGTCCTAACACAATACAAATCTCACTCTCTGATTCGTCATTTAACGCGCGGTTGGGGTCATTTTAAAAAGGAATTAGGTGAATCAGTCGAGGTCTTACCGGCTTCCCAACGGTTTTCAGAAGAGTGGTATCAAGGCACCGCAGATGCCGTCTATCAAAACATCGATATTATAAGAGACGAGTTGCCAAAATACGTTATGGTATTGTCTGGAGACCACATATACCGACAAGACTACGGGCTGATTTTGGCTCAACATGTTGAGTCAGGCGCAAAAATGACGGTTAGTTGTATATCAGTGCCAATTGAGCAAGCAGCGGGGTCTTTTGGCGTTATCTCAATTGACGAAAACAAAAAAATTACTGATTTTATAGAAAAACCTGAGCACCCTAGCCCATTAGCCGACAAACCCAGTCATTGCTTAGCGTCGATGGGCAACTATGTTTTTGACACAGACTTCTTATTTGAGCAACTTGAGCGCGACTCGCAAACTCAAGGTTCTGAGCGAGATTTTGGCAAAGACATAATTCCTGCCATCATCGAGCACCATGATGTATATGCCTTTGAGTTTTCAAAAAGTAGCAAAAATGATTCTTATTGGAGGGATGTTGGTACTCTGGATTCTTATTGGGAAGCTAATATGGAATTAGTCGCACCCGTTCCAGCGCTTAATATTTATGACAAACAGTGGCCAATATGGACATATCAAGAACAATTGCCACCCGCAAAATTTGTATGGCAGAATGATCAACGACGAGGTGAGGCATTTAACTCAGTCGTATCAGGCGGATGCATCGTGTCAGGTGCTACCTTACGTAATACAATTTGTTTTTCTAACGTACGTGTAGAATCTGGCTCAGTGGTAGAAGAGGCGGTTGTTTTGCCAGAAGTCACGATTGGCGCTGATTGTCGCATTAAGCGCGTAATTATCGACAGAGGTTGCACCATTCGAGCTGGAACACAAATCGGTTACAATCACGACGAAGACCGAAAACGAGGGTTTAGGGTGTCTGAAAACGGCGTTGTACTAGTCACCAAGGACAATCTGGGGTGAGCTAAGCAAAGCAAACGCGTCGTGCCCTGCGTCAAAAGAGTGTTAAATGATGTTTACTCAAAGCCACTTTTCTAAAAGTGGCTTTATTGTGTCAGCCAGCAAAGTCGGATGCTCTAGTGGAAACATATGGGCTCCTTTTGGCAGTTCGATATGCATCACTGACGGGTTACCCTTCAAAAACGGGCGATACAATTTTGGCACACAAACAGGGCTAAATTTTCCGGTAATTAAGGTTGCTGGGATTTTCAATTGGCCATAATGTTGCTTTAGATTAGTGGGGATGGTCCTAAATATATTAGCTTCGATGTTTATATCAAAATGAAGTTTCCTGCGGCCGTCTATCTCATGAGTAACCGAATCGACATAGTCTCTAATGCATTCTATCTGCATGTCTTTGAAGAGGTTTTTGCGTTTAAAATAGGCCACCAAATCATCTTCTAAGTGCCAACTTGATTTTCGGATTTGGGTAATGCCACTCGGTGTGATTTTATCAATCCAACGCGTGTTTTTTGCAACTTTAAACACCATCGAGGCCAAACCTGTTATTAACGGGGGATCCAACATGATAAGTTGATCAAATAAATCAGGTCTTTTGCAACAAGCAAGATATGAAATGACCGCGCCAAAAGAATGTCCCATTGCCACCATCCGGCCCGAATAATCCTCATTTTTTTTATGCTGTTGTGCGTAATCAATCAACTCATCGACTTGGTTTAACCAATTATCATTTAACGGAAACATTGGGTTATGAGCAAACTTATCCAACGCAATTATTTTTACGTTTTCTTCAAAGCAGTTAAACAATGATTGATAACTTCCCGCAGGAAAACCATTAGCATGTGCAAAATTGATATTAATTGTATTGTGACTCACGACTCTCTCGTTATATTTTTTTACGCTCGATTGCGTATTGGTTTGAATTGTTAATAGTATGCTTAGACTGTGTTTGCTGAGCGCTTAAGAGATATTCTTTAGGGCCAAGATTAAACATTCGTTTGAAAGCCCGTCTAAAATTGGCCAAATCAGAGTAACCGAGGGTAAGAGCAGTTTGCGTGATACTCATCTGTTTATGTTGTAAACATTCAATGATTGCTTTCTTTCTAACGTTATCTAAAATTTGCTTGTAACCTGTGTTGCGCATTTTTAACTGTCGATTCAAAGAGCGACTGCTCATATGCAGCTTTGCGGCGACGTCCTCTAGACTCATCACAGCACTAAATATACTGCGTTCCAAGGTCCTTTCTACTAAATAATCTAGAGGAGGGGAGACATTATTCTCAGCAATTGCTTTTTTGCATACTAACTCAGCTTGCAAATAACTGATTTGATCAACGCCTTTGATTTTAATTTGCAACAGTTGATTGGGCACTGACAACATACAGTTAGTTTGCGAAAAAATTACCTCAGCAACCGCAAGCTGGTCATACAATTTAAAGTATGTCGGTTTTTCGTAATCCAAGCTCAAACGTAAGTCTCTGATTGTTTCTGTATTTTCCAGTTTATAACCATTTATAACATTAAGTAGAGCCGTCACAACAGCATCCATTACTGTTCTATGCATTGCTCCTTGCCAGAGTTGATCAATCATCACAATTTGAGTGTGCGTAGTACCCTGCTCTATTCTAATTTCAATATTGGGTATGCGCATTGATAAAAAGGACTTTTGAAATAACAAAGACTGTCGCAGATTCTCGCAGTTAGCCAAACCAATCCCAAAAAAGCCATGATGAGCAATCTGTAATCGCTGCCCGACCAATAAACCTAAATGCGCCAAGCCTTCATCACGCAAAAGATTCAGTAACAATGACTCAAACTGATAATTAGTAATACTTGCGTCAACTTCCAAGATGTTTTCTAAACTCAGACGCTGAGACTTCAACCAGTCTTCCACATTAATACTAGCCTTGCTTAAAACTGAGATAATATGACCAAAATAATAGACAGGTATTTTTGCTTCGTTCACTAATCAAGCTCGTTAAACTTTTTGAATGTAAGCTCAACTTACGTCAATCCTAAGCTAAAAGCAAAAATGGCAATAAATGACTCTTTTTTGGCATTTTTTACACTTATGCGCAGAGCGCTTTTACTTCATCATCAAACATAGAAATTAACTATAACTAACAGCGATTCAGGATGGATTCATGTGGCACTATCTCAAGTTTTTAGCATACAACATTACAATACTTATTGGTGTTTCTACCCTCTTCTTAGCGGACTTTTATATCTTGCTAGGTTTTATCATTTTCGTCGGCTGCTATGTCGCGGGCGATGCCTTGCTGGGTAATGATTTATCTCAGCCAACATTGAACAACAAACGCGTACTGAATATTTTATTGTACTCTAGCGTACCTACCACCTTAGCATTATTAGTGTCGGTATTATGGTTAACAAGCGCTGGTAACTGGGCGGTAATGGAATGGGTATCTACACAGCTTCACTATGATTTTTATCAAAGTAAATTAAACACCAACTACTATGAATTGTTTGTCGCTGTTTTGTTCAGTGGCTTGATGCTGTCTGGTGTAGCGACTGTTGTTGGGCACGAACTCGTACACAAAGTCGGTAACAAAAAAGCAGTGACAGTAGGACGCTGGTTAATGGCCACCAGTATTGATGCCAACTTTTCAATCGAGCACCTGTTTGGTCATCATATAAATGTTGCCACTGCAAAAGATCCTGCGACAGCTCCACGTGGCAGAAACGTTTACATTCACGTAATCTATGCGATATTTCTAACCAATTATTCTGCGTGGAAAATCGAAGAAAAGCGATTGACTCGTAAAAATATAAGCGTTTGGAGTACTCACAACCAGTGTATTAGAGGGTGGCTAATGACGCTTGTTTGGGCCAGCGTGTTCTTTGCTGTTTCAGGTGTGCTAGGCTTGTTATTCTTCTTCGCGATGGCATTTGTATCTAAAGCAATCTTGGAGGTGGTCAACTACATGGAGCACTATGGCTTGGTGCGAGATCCTAGACAGCGCGTAGAGCCAAGGCATTCATGGAATTCAAATAAAAAGATAAGTTGTTGGGCTATGTTTAATTTGCCGCGCCACTCGCACCATCACGCCAAAGGAGCGGTTCCATTTGAAAAACTAGAATCAATGCCTGACGCACCCGTAATGATATCAGGCTATATTGCTACCTTAGGTCTAACACTCATTCCGCCACTTTGGTTCAAACTAATGAAGCCTAAACTGGAGCACTGGGATCGTCATTACGCAAACGCAACTGAGCTTGAAATTTTAAATCAACGAAATGATCAATCAGGCAAAAAGTTTAATACAACAAGCCTAGTCTAAGGCTTGTTGTCTTTCAGCCTCTTTCCAGTCACGCTCAATCTTGGTTGATGCCCAATAGAACGTTACGATTGATAACATATAAGGAACAACCAACCAACTCAATGACAAACGCAACGCTTCTGCTTCTCCCATACTTGCACTCCACATTTGACTCACTATGCCGACAATAGTGGGGCCTCCCCCCAGTGCTATGATGTTAAGAACAAAGAAAAACAACGCTGTCGACATGGCACGCGCATTTACCGGCGCTAGCGTCTGTGCGATAGCAAAGCAAGGTCCTAAGTACATGCCACTCGTGAACAACAAAATGGTCATTAATATTAAAGATAATTCAACACTTTGCACTTGCAAAGAAAAGAAGAAACAAGGCACGCCAATAAGCAAGGCATAAAATGGCAGTAGCGCATATCCACGTTTTGATTTGAGCCCCCATTTATCTGCAATAACGCCGCCTAGCCAAACGCCCAATGCATAGGCCGTTCCGTTCGCAATGCCAAATATTATCAATAAGTCTTGAATAGGCATACTGGGATGAATTCTCACATAAAAATCAATTATCCAAGTAGATATTGCATAATTGCCGAACGAACCAAAAGAAATCCCTAAACACATGCCCCACCACGTGGGTATTTTCATTAATCGTTTTACTGATGTCATAAACCCCATTTGAGCAGGGCCATTAGCCACGGCGGAACGTGTCGGTTCTTTTACCGTAAACTTAAGTAGAATAGCAAGCAGAACACCGGGCAAGCCCACCGCTATCATAACAGTTCGCCAATCTGTCGTACCACCATCAAGAAAGAAAGCGGCTGCGAAATAAGCCGTCATTATGCCAAATGGAATGCCTAACGAGTAAATCGCCAACGCTTTGGCACGCTCATGTTTATCAAACAAATCAGAAATCATTGAATGTGAGGGAGGGCTTCCACCAGCCTCACCGATACCGACACCAACGCGCAATAGTGCTAGCTGGAAAAAGCTATTGGCAAAGCCAGACAACGCGGTAAAACCACTCCATAGGGTCAGCGATACTGAGACAATATTTACACGGCTATAACGGTCGGCTAACCATGCAATGGGGATCCCAACAACGGTATATAACAATGCAAAAGCGAATCCTTTTAACCATCCTAGTTGCGCATCATCTAAGCCTAAATCAACTTTTATAAACGGCGATAAAATACCAATTATCTGCCGATCAATAAAATTAAAAGCGTAAACCAGGGTTAAGATTATCAATACATAGTTACGGTATGCATTGGACGTACTGCCGCTCTTTTGTGCTAGTGTTGTTGCACTTTCATTGTTCATTGCGTGAGGTCCATTCCTGTGTTTGCTTTATAGTTACTTAAGCGAGTCTAAAGCTCCAATTTATGTTAATTATTTGTGAACATAATAAAACGCTATATCGAGAGCATTTATAGTTGCATGTTGTGTTGAGTTTCACCAGAATGTGGTCATTGGACCAGTAAGCGACGTAAAACATTAAGGTAAGAATGAATATAGATGAGTTGTTAGCGTTAAGTGCTCTTCATAAGCAACAACCCGAGCATGCAGTTATCATAGACAAACAATGGTCACAGGGCAGAACGGTTTATGGTGGTATTTCTGCTGCGTTATTGTATAGCGCAGCCAAATCGCATATAAGTGACGATAGGGTCATGCGCTCAATGAGCACAAACTTTGTCGGTCCGTTGTTATCAGAACATCCATTCACTATCACCGTCGAAATTGTAAGAGAAGGCAAAAATGTTTCGCAACTACAAGCAAGAGCAATTCAAAATCATAAAACGTGTGTAATAAGTCAAGTCTGCTTTGGACAAAGCAGAGATTCAAACGTCATTGTCGTCAACAATGACAAACATGCTATGCAAGTTCCGAGAAAAGGCAATTTCATACCGCAAATTCCTAAAATAACACCCAAATTTTTAAAACATTTTGATCTGTCGATTCAAGAAGGCGGTGTGCCATTTTTAGGTGGCAAAAACGCAACGTACCATGGCTGGATGAGATATAAAAAAGCGCCGCTGTCGTTCAGCGATGCGCATCTAGTCGGAATAATTGATGCGTGGCCTCCTACTCTCTTACAAATGTTAAAAGGACCATCACCGACTAGCACCGTAAGTTGGAATTTGGAATTCATTCATCCACACAGACCTATACTAGGAACTGATTGGTTAGCATACCAAGCCCATACTCGACAGGCAGCCGCGGGATACGGACACACAGAAGCCAACATTTGGGATGCTACAGGTGAACTGATCGCGATTAGTCGACAAACCGTCGCTGTCTTTGATTAGGCGGCTTTAAACACATCAGGGTTAAACAAGTGAAGAATTTGTTCTACTTGAAAGTTTGCTGCATCAAGCGATTCTTCGACATCTTTCATTTCGAGAGTAAGGCCCTGATACAGAAAAGGTTCTAGATGTGTCTTAAGATTAAACAATGTGGGATAGGTGTTGATAATCGACAACTCATAAGCTAATTGAATAATCTGCACATCTATTGAGTCGGCAAACGTGTCATCATGATGTTGCATAGCGATAGTTGATACAATTGAATCAGGCAACATCCATTGTTGGCTCAAAGACGCTGAGACCTCAGCAAATGTAAAACCTAACACTTCGAACTGACAGTCTCTTGGAATTTTAGCCTTGTCAAAACGATTGCAATCAGAGGCCAGATGAGGTGATACCCGCATTACCACTAATTCGCCAATATTATGCAGTAAGCCACTAGTAAATATTCTGTCAGCGTCCCTGCAACCAAATACTTCTGAAAAATGTTTCGCCAAAATGGCACATGTCACGCTTTGTTCCCAAAACTTGTCGAGATCGATCAACTGGTCTTGACCACTTGAAAACGCGTTGGAAATACCAAAGATCAAAGCATAATCATAAGCCGCCGTCGTACCAATAACCTGAATTGCTTTTTGAATAGTGTCTATTTTACGCGGAAATCGATAAATAGCGCTATTAGCAACCTTGAGTAAATGAGCGGCTAAGCCAGAGTCTTGATTGATAATCCCTGCGATATTTTTGGCATCAGCAAGATCACCATCAATCAATTTTTTGACTCTCATGGCCGTTGTTGGCACAGCAAAGAGGTCCGATACTTTTTGTGCATATTCAATTGCATTCATGTGTCGCGTTGCCTAGTTTTCAATGTATGTGTGTTAATGATTACTTTATTTTCATATGCAAAATACTGACCACCTATCTTTTTGTAACATATTATTAACATATGTCCAACCCATATTACTTTTTTTCCTGAAAAATTATAGATTTAGCCTCATTTAACTGTCATTGGGGTCTTTTTAATAGATAATAGACCAACAAAGCAGAATAATCATCGTGATTGTCACATATGTCTTCAAGTGTTATCGACCAATTCAAAAAGGAATAGACCATTAATACAGTACTTTTTATCGGATGCGTTTGGCCAGAAGCAAGTTCAACTGCGGCAAGTCAAAACATATTAAGTTATGTGACCTTTTTTAAGCGCCTTAATTACACCGTATATTTTGCTAGCGCAGCTTTAAAAACCGATAAGAGCGTAGATTTTTCAAGTATTGGCGTTCATGACCAGACGATTGTGTTAAATGATGAGTCGTTCGACGACTTTACACATAGCATCGCTCCGGACATCGTTGTTTTTGATAGATTTTTGACTGAAGAACAATTTGCATGGCGAGTAATCAAAAGTGCTCCACATGCACTTAGAATCCTAGACTGTGAGGATCTGCATTGCTTGCGAGAAGCACGACAACAAGCATATAAATCACGATTTGATAAAGACTCATTTTTAGATACTGCAGTCCCCAAAGAACTGCAATCTTTGGATATTTGTAAGCGAGAAATCGCCGCTATCTTGCGCTCTGACCTCTCGATTTTGCTCTCACATGCAGAAGTAAAAATCTTGCAGGAGGTTTTCTCAATCCCAGCGTCACATTTACTAACACTGCCGTTTTTGGAGAGATACGGATTCGAAAAGTTTCTAACCACCGTAAATTCGCCTACATTTGACCAGCGCCAAGATTTTGTCATCATTGGCAGTTTTAAACATGCGCCAAATTGGGATGCAGTTATGACCTTAAAGCAACGATTATGGCCAAATATTCGCGCACAAATCAAAGACGCCGCTTGTCATGTTTATGGCTCTTATTTGACGCCTAAAGCCAAAGCGCTAGAAAATCCCAAGCAAGGCTTTTTTGTCCATGGTTTTACCCAAGATGCACTTGCCAGTATCGCGTCAGCTAAAGTAATGTTAGCGCCAATTAATTTTGGAGCAGGTATAAAGGGTAAGTTAATTGATGCCATGCAAACCAATACTCCTTCGATAACATCGCCTATTGGAGCTGAAGGGATTGCGGAACATTCTGACTGGCCAGGCAGTGTGTGTGCCAATATTAATGAGTTTGTACAACAAGCTGTGTTAACGTATCAGGAGCAATCAAGATGGCAACTTGCAAGTGACAAATGCTCTAAAGTGCTGAAAAATACATTTGAGCATGAACACCTAGTCAGCACCTTTGAAACCAAATTGACCATCATTTTGGAAACCTTACAACAGCATAGAGCCCAAAATTTTGTCGGCGCTATGCTACTTCATCACAGTATGCAAAGCACAAAATACATGAGCCAATGGATCGAAGCAAAAAGTAAGTTAGCGAACTATACGGGGAAATAAATGTTTTCAATTTGGACCCTAGCTGCTATCACCGCTATATATCTGTTAGCCCTATTTGGGATTGCTTTTATCGGCACAAAGCTGGGGCGGCCTTCTAAAACTGTCTATGCCCTTGCGCTGGGCGTCCACTGCACATCTTGGGCATTTTTCGGCACCACAACTCAAGCAGTTAATTTTGGCTGGGCATTTGTTCCCACTTACTTAGGCGTCATCCTAGTCATGTTGTTTGGCTACTCCACCTTGGTAAAAATTTCACAAATTTGTCAGCAGTATAAAATAAGTTCGCTTGCAGAATTTATTGGTATCCGCTTTCACCATTCAAATATGCTTGCCGCGATGGTTGTTATTTTGTGTTTTATTGGCGTCATCCCATATGTAGCATTGCAACTGGACGCAATCAGCACCGCAATCACATTGATGACCAAAGATAACGTAGATTGGTCTGGCTCAATCAGTTTTTATGTAGCAGCATCAATGGCTATTTTTGCCATATTATTTGGAACACGCACGCTAGACTTAACCAGTAAACGCAATGGATTAATGTTAACTATCGCGTTTGAATCAATTTTAAAACTGGTGGGGCTTTTGACCGTCGGTATTTACTGTGTATACATATTGTCAGATGGCTGGATTGATTTATTTGAACAGTCGTTAGCAACACAAAGCGCTGATAACATATTAAAAAAACCGTCTGCCTATTGGATATATGCGAGTCATGTATTGCTCGGTATTTGCTCTATGTTTTGTTTGCCGCGCCAATTTCATATCAATTTTATAGAAAATAATAACCAACAAGAACTCGCAAGAGCCCGCTGGGTATTCCCTATTTACTTAGTGCTTATGAGCGTTTTTATTCTTCCTATCGCACTCACCGGCCAAATAATGTTTGTTGATTCGAGCGTCAACTCAGACAGTTTTGTGCTGTCAATACCATTATCTCAAGGCAACATGCAGGTAACACTGGTGGCTTTTTTGGGCGGCCTTGCAGCGTCTACGAGCATGGTAATTGTGGCAACATTAGCATTGGGTAATATGGTCGCAAATAACTTGTTAGCGCCGCTCTGGTTAATCTCGAGAAAGGTAACAAAAGGCGAACACCAGTTTTCTGGCACTCAATTATTGCGTATTAGGCAGGTCACCATCATTGCACTGTTGTTTATCGCCTATTGGTATCATCAAAATATTAGCCAATCAGCCCCCTTGGTAAACTCGGGCACTATCGCAATATCACTTATGGCTCAAACGTTACCTGCGATATTGTTTGGTTTGTACTGGCGATTAGTGAATACTGCGGCTGTTATGTCAGGTGCTTTGATAGGCACTCTGCTAGTCTTTTTATTGATGTTATATCCTGCGTTCATGTCGAGTTACTACTTTGCACAAGCCCCATCTGATATTGACTTAGCAAACGCACTCTTTATTGCATTGAGCATCAATATTGGCGTTGTAGTGTTTGGTACTTTATGGTCCCCCTCTCAGCGCCCTAACCCTTTTAAAGACAAAGTTGTGTTTGGGTCAAGCTTGACTATTTCAGCTCATAAGTTACAGACTCTTTTAAGTAGAATATTACCGGTAGACACGTTTGATACCTTCCTTAAAACAAATCCGATACGGCGTAATAATCAACAGGACATTGTTTCTTCCGATATAATCGGCAATGCGCAACAAGTGCTTGCTTCTCATGTTGGCAATGCCAGTGCAGGTATTTTGCTAAACACAATCTCTGACCATCAATATACAAACAACCAAGAGATTACCGAACTAGTTGAAATGGCAACTCAATCGTTTCACTTCAATCACGAAGTACTTCAATCATCTATCGCGCACCTACCTCAAGGCATAAGCGTAGTAGATTCAGAGTTGAATTTAGTCGCATGGAACGCCAAGTACGAAAACTTGTTTGACTACCCTAAAGACTACTTAAGAAAAGGCCTATGTGTAAAAGAGATACTCGAATTCAATGCGCAGCGCGGACTAATTCCTCACAAAGAGAATCAAATTGGAGTAGAACTCAGCCAACGGAACACTGGCTATCAGCATCAGCATCAGCATCAGCAATTTGATGATAGTAAGCGTGATAATGATAGTGAAAGCGCCGTTCAAAAACGTTTGAGCTTGATGAAGCTAAGTAAAACATACAAATTTGTACGACAGCACGGTGATAATAAAACGATCGAAATTGAAGGCAGCCCTTTACCTGGTGGTGGCTATATCACCTCATTCACCGATATCAGCGAATACATACTGATTCAACAACAACTAGAATCCTCTAAAAGAGATTTGGAACAGCGAGTTATAGATCGGACCGCAGAACTGGAATTAGCCAAACAGGAGGCAGAACTGGCAAACATCAGCAAAACAAAATTCTTAGCCGCCACCGGTCACGATTTAATGCAACCGTTCAACGCTGCCATATTGTTTGCATCTTTGCTGCATGAAAAATTAGCTAATACAGAGTTAGAGGGTGTATCTGATAACCTTTTGCAGTCATTGGAAAACGCAGACCAATTACTTAGCATGTTAATTGAGATTACCAAGCTTGAAACCGGTAAAATCTCACCTAACATCTCTCCATTTTCATTAAATGAACTCTTGCAAAATTTGAGTAATGATTTTGCTATTATCGCGCGGCAGAAAAACATAAGTTTGCACTATATACCAACCACCGTTTGGTTAAACACGGATAAGCGACTTTTAAGTAGAGTAGTGCAAAACTTATTGGCTAATGCGGTTCGCTATACTGCAAAGGGAAAAGTGCTTATGGGCGTTCGTAGAAGACCAAACCATCAGATCGAAATAATGGTCATTGACACTGGAATGGGTATAGCCAAAGACAATCAAACTAGAGTCTTCAACGAGTTTTTAAGACTTAATAATACTGATAGCGTACAAGACGAGCTTGATAATCAGGGCTTAGGGCTTGGTTTGACGATTGTTGATAAAACTGCGCGACTGCTCAATATCGGCATCAACTTGCGTTCTGAACTGGGCGCAGGTACGAGTTTTGGTTTACGTTTGCAGCGCTTAAGCCATGCAGATATTCCTTTGCAAAAAGCAGTCAAGAAAACCACCGTTTTTGACAAAAACTTTTTGCAAAATAAAACCGTGTTGGTTGTTGAAAACGACCCAAATATTTCTCTAGCGCTGAGCTCTTTATTATCTGACTGGGGAGCAACTGTAGCGGTTTGCAATGATTTAGCATCCGCTAAGCAACTCAATTGCCAGGCTGATTTAATCATTGCTGATTTTCACTTAGATAACGGTGATACCGGTATCGATGTATGTAGAGCAATGCTGGCAATACTCGACTATCAGCCGATGATGATTTTGAGCAGCGCTGATAGAAGCGAATCAATTCAAGAATTAGCAATCGAAAGCAAAATTTATTATTTACCAAAGCCGATTAAAGGTGCCGCACTTAAACGGTTGATCCAACTCAAATTGGGTAAACACACTGACGGTAACGTTCGTCACTTTAATCGATACTAATAATTTGCTTATATAAGATACCGGCTTGAGTTCTATTATTTAGCTTTAGCTTCCGCAAAACAGCAGACACGTGTTGCTTAACAGTCGACTCAGAGATAGTTAGTTCGTATGCAATTTGTTTATTAAGCAGGCCGTCTGCAATCATATTCAACACTTTTAATTGATGTGGCGTCAATGTCTCAAGCAGTAGCATAGCAGTATTGGCTTCATCTGCTAACGCAGGCATTACAAAGTTATCAGGTAACCATTGCTGGCCGTCCAATACCGCCAAAACGGCTTGAGAAATACTTTCTAAACCAACTGACTTAGGAATAAAAGCACTGGCGCCCATACTGATGCATTTGGCTATCGTAATGGGGTTTTCGTCTGCAGAAACCACAATGATAAGAATATTTGGAAATTCAGCGCGAAT
>Ga0115565_10002217_pt1 | contig 15076 bp, 18 predicted proteins | sample COGITO_mtgs_1105_FD_87199 | JGI IMG/M metagenome (GOLD analysis project Ga0115565, IMG submission 87199) | Pelagic marine microbial communities from North Sea - COGITO_mtgs_110530 | ecosystem: Environmental > Aquatic > Marine > Epipelagic | place: Germany:Helgoland, sampling site Kabeltonne... | reverse complement strand
TTAAATGCTGCAACATCTTTTTTAGACATCGTAGAAATTGCTTTTTGACCAGTAATTTTAGTCAGCTCTTCTAACGCATTATCTATTAATTTCTTATCTGCAATTGCAGCACCAACACCTTTAGAAAGAACTATTTTTTCTAATTTAGGTACCTGCATTACATTTTTGTAACTGAATTCTTCAGTAAGAGCTTTTACCACTCTTTCTTTGTATTCCGATTTTAATCTTGGTACGTAACTCATGATTATTATTATTTTTTAGTTTTTTTAGAGATTCTAGTTTTAGTCCCTCCATCAACTTTATAACCTACTCTTACAGCTACACCATCTTCTACTAACATTAAGTTAGAAATATGTAATGATGCTTCTTTCTTTACAATACCACCTTGAGGACTTTGAGCGCTAGGTTTAGTGTGCTTAGAAACTAAGTTAACACCTTCTACTAAAACCCTGTCTTTATCTTTAATGATTTGTAAAACTTTTCCTTCAGACCCTTTATGATCTCCTGCAATTACTTTTACAGTATCTCCTGATTTTATTTTGAACTTCTTCATCTTATATAATGATTTAAAGCACTTCAGGTGCTAATGAAACTATTTTCATGAATTGTTTCTCACGAAGCTCACGAGCTACAGGACCAAATACACGTGTTCCTCTCATTTCTTCAGTAGGATTTAATAAAACACAAGCGTTATCGTCAAATCTAATATAAGATCCATCTTTACGTCTAACTTCTTTTTTTGTTCTTACAACAACTGCTCTAGATACTTGACCTTTCTTAACAGTTCCGTTTGGGGTTGCAGATTTAACCGACACTACAATTTTGTCTCCAATACTTGCGTAACGTTTTCTTGTACCTCCTAAAACTCTAATTACTAAAACTTCTTTTGCTCCAGTATTATCTGCGACTTTTAATCTTGATTCTGTCTGTAACATATTATTTAGCTCTTTCTAGGATTTCTACTAATCTCCAACGTTTAGATTTACTCATAGGTCTTGTTTCCATAATCCTAACAGTATCTCCTTCGTTGCAATCATTCTGTTCGTCGTGTGCAACATACTTTTTCGTTTTCAATACGAATTTACCGTACATTGGGTGCTTTACTCTCTTAGTTTCAGCAACAACAATAGACTTTTCCATTTTGTTACTAGAAACAACACCAATTCTCTCTTTTCTAAGATTTCTTTTTTCCATCTTTAAAATTGACTATAGAATTATTGTAATTCTCTTTTTGTTAATTCTGTTGCAATTCTTGCTACAGTTCTTCTTAAACTTCTCAATTGCAATGGATTCTCCATAGGAGTTATTGCATGAGCCATCTTAAGATCGGTATAATTCTTTTGCAACGCTCCCAACTTCTCATTAAGATCTGTTGTAGATAATTCTTTTACTTCTGATTGTTTCATTCTATTTAGAATTATGCGTTAATATCAAAATCTCTTGCAACTATAAACTTCGTTTTTACAGGAAGCTTTTGTGCAGCTAATCGTAAAGCCTCTTTTGCTACTTCAATCGGTACACCACCAACTTCAAACAAAATTCTACCTGGTTTAATTACAGATACGAAATGATCTGGAGCACCTTTACCTTTACCCATACGTACTTCTAAAGGCTTTTTTGTAATAGGTTTATCTGGAAATATCTTAATCCATAACTGACCCTCTCTCTTCATATGACGTGTTGCTGCGATACGAGCCGCTTCAATTTGACGTGAAGTTAATAAATTTTGATCTACAGATTTGATACCAAACATTCCATTAGAAAGTTGCGTTCCTCTACCTGAAAGACCAGACATATTTCCTTTACCTTTCTGTACTTTACGGTATTTTACTCTTTTTGGCTGTAACATTTTTAATTTCTAATTTTAAAAATTATTTTCTTCTACGAGGTCCACGCTTAGATCTATCACCACCACCTTTATTGCCACCTTGTTTCTTAGACAAACCAACTAATGGAGATAATTCTCTTTTACCATAAACTTCACCCTTCATAATCCACACTTTAACACCTAATCTTCCATAAGTAGTATGTGCTTCAACTAATGCATAATCAATATCAGCTCTAAAAGTTGAAAGAGGTATTCTTCCTTCTTTAAAATGCTCCGAACGTGCCATTTCAGCACCATTCAAACGACCCGAAATCTGAATTTTTATACCTTCAGCATTCATACGCATAGTAGCTTGAATAGCCATTTTAATTGCTCTCTTGTATGAAATTCTATTTTCAATTTGACGAGCAACACTAATAGCAACTAACTTTGCATCTAATTCCGGACGTTTTATTTCAAAAATATTAATTTGAACCTCTTTTCCCGTAATTTTCTTAAGTTCTTCTTTTAACTTATCAACTTCTTGACCACCTTTACCGATAATAATACCGGGTCTAGCCGTAGTTATAGTAACTGTAACAAGTTTTAAAGTACGTTCGATAATAACTCTAGACACACTTGCCTTAGATAATCTAACATTAATATACTGTCTAATTTTAAAATCTTCAGCAATCTTATCTCCGTAGTCATTTCCACCATACCAGTTAGATTCCCAACCTCTGATGATTCCTAAACGATTTCCTATTGGATTTGTTTTCTGTCCCATTTATACTTCGATTAATTACTTAAATTTTTACTACCTAACTCTAAAGTTACATGATTTGAACGCTTACGTATTCTGTGAGCACGTCCTTGTGGAGCTGGTCTTAATCTCTTTAACATACCTGCACTATCAACACAAATAGACTTTACGAATAAACCTGCGTCTTCGATAGATGCATCTTCATTTTTAGTTTGCCAATTTGCTATTGCAGATAATAATAGTTTTTCTAAATTTATAGATGCTTCTTTAGGACTGAATTTTAAGATTTGTAAAGCTTTTTCAACTTCAACACCTCTTACTTGGTCAGCAACTAAACGCATTTTTCTTGGTGATGTAGGGCAGTTTGTCAGCTTTGCAAAAGCGCGGTGCTTTCTATCTGCTTTCAACTGATCTGCCATATTTTTTTTACGAACTCCCATTGCCTACTATTTTTTACCTTTATTTTTAGCACCTGCATGTCCTCTAAAAGAACGAGTTGGTGAAAATTCGCCTAACTTGTGTCCTACCATGTTTTCTGTAACATAAACTGGAACAAACTGACGTCCATTGTGAACAGCAATTGTTTGACCAACGAAATCTGGAGTAATCATGCTTGCTCTAGACCAAGTTTTAATTACTGTTTTGTTCCCAGCTTCCACGTTAGCCATAACTTTTTTCTCTAACTTATAGTGAACGTAAGGTCCTTTTTTTAATGATCTTGCCATAACTTATTATTTCTTTCTACGTTCTATAATATACTTATTACTTGCTTTAGTTTTAGATCTAGTCTTATAACCTTTTGCAGGTATTCCGTTTCTAGATCTTGGATGACCACCAGAAGCACGTCCTTCTCCACCTCCCATTGGGTGATCTACAGGATTCATTCTTACCGCATTTACTCTTGGTCTTCTTCCTAACCATCTTCTTCTACCTGCTTTTCCAGATACTAAAAGTTGATGATCAGAATTTGAAACAACTCCGATTGTTGCTAAACAAGTTAACAATATCAATCTTGTTTCACCTGAAGGCATTTTCACAGTTGCATACTTTCCATCTCTTGCCATTAATTGAGCAAATGAACCTGCTGAACGAGCCATTACAGCACCTTGACCAGGACGTAACTCAATACAGGATATAGTAGTTCCTAATGGAATTTCACTTAAAGCCATAGTGTTTCCAATTTCTGGTGCAATACCACTTCCTGAAACTACAGTCTGACCAACTGTTAATCCATTTTGAGCAATCACATATCTCTTTTCTCCATCAACATAGTTTAATAATGCGATGAAAGCTGTACGATTAGGATCATACTCAATAGTTTTTACAACTGCAGGAACATCCTTCTTATCTCTTTTAAAATCGATAATACGATATCTTTGTTTATGACCACCTCCTATATTACGAGTTGTCATCCTACCTTGACTGTTTCGACCTCCAGACCTTTTTTTCGGAGCAAGTAAACTTTTCTCCGGCTTATCAGTTGTAATGGCGTCGAATCCATTTACAACTCTAAAACGCTGACCTGGTGTTATTGGTTTTAATTTTCTAACTGACATTTTGTATCTTAAAGATTGTTATAAAAATCAATACTTTCTCCTTCTGCTAATTGTACAATAGCTTTTTTATACCCACTCTTAATACCAGTTACTAATCCTTTCTTAGTAAATTTAGTATTTCTTTGAATTGGGTAATTTAAAGTTTTTACACTAGAAATAGAAACTCCGTAAGCTGTTTCAACAGCATTTTTAATTTCTACTTTATTAGCTTTCTTATCAACAACAAACGTATAACGATTAAATACTTCACTATCGTTTGTAGCTTTTTCCGTAATAATAGGTTTAATTAGAATACTCATTTTGAATCCCTATTTGCTTAAATTTGTATTAATTCCCTCTAAAGAACTTTCAGTAATCACAATCTTATTAGCATTTAAAACACCATAAGTATTTATTTCTGAAGCTTTCAATACTTTAGAGTTTTTTAAGTTTCTTGATGATAAATACACATTTGTATTTTCACCATCTAAAATAAATAATGATTTTTTAGTGTCTATATCTAAAGCTTTTAAAACATCTACAAAGTTTTTTGTCTTTGGAGTATCAAAATTAAAATCTTCAACTATCACTACATTTTCATCATTTACCTGAATACTCAAAGCTGATTGACGGGCTAATCTTTTTAAATTCTTATTCAACTTAAAAGAATAACTTCTTGGTCTTGGACCAAACATACGTCCACCACCTCTAAAAACTCCAGACTTAATTGAACCTGCTCTTGCAGTACCCGTACCTTTCTGTTTCTTTATTTTTCTTGTAGAACCTGAAATCTCAGCTCTTTCTTTAGACTTATGCGTTCCTTGACGCTGATTTGCCAAGTATTGTTTAACATCTAAATAAATAGCATGATTATTAGGCTCTATACCAAATACATCTTTAGAAAGTTCTACTTTCCTTCCTGTATCTTTTCCTGTAATATCTAAAACTGCTACTTTCATTATTTCTGAATAGTTACAAAAGCGTTCTTATGACCTGGAATCGCTCCCTTGACAACGAGTAGATTCTTTTCAGCAACTACCTTTAACACTTTTAAGTTTTGTACTTTCACTTTATCTCCTCCCATTCTACCTGCCATGCGCATTCCTTTGAATACTCTAGCAGGATAAGATGCAGCTCCAATAGAACCAGGAGCTCTTAAACGGTTGTGCTGACCATGAGTAGCCTGACCTACACCAGCAAAACCATGACGTTTTACAACACCTTGAAAACCTTTACCTTTTGAAACACCAGATACATCCACAAACTCACCTTCTTTAAAGTGATCTACAGTAACTGTGTCTCCTAGCTTATAAGCTTCCTTAAATCCTTGAAATTCAAAGACCTTTTTCTTAGCAGTGGTGCCAGCTTTTTTAAAGTGACCATCTAACGCTTTGTTAGAACTTTTTGCTTTTTTGTCATCGAAACCAAGCTGCAACGCATTATATCCGTCAACCTCTTCAGTTCTGACTTGAGTGACAACGCAAGGACCTGCTTCAATGACAGTACATGGTATATTCTTACCATTCTCATCAAACAAACTGGTCATTCCAATTTTCCTCCCTATTAACCCAGACATTCTGTTAATTTTTTAGACGATTAAATAACATATTCAGCGCGTCTATTAATAATTTATTATTTGAAACAAAGTTTCGTTTTCATGCTTTCGGAATCAAGCAAAAAAAAAGCGCAAAACAAATTCAACGCTGATTTTGTTTTTTCCGTTTTTCCGTTGCGAAACGCTCTGGACATGTTGCTATCTCTCAAGTAATACTTAAAAAATAACTTCCCCTACTATATTTCGGGTTGCAAAAATATAAAAAATTTTCGGTTTAATAAAATTAAACCGAAAATAATTTTAAACTATTTATTACACTTTGATTTCAACTTCAACTCCACTAGGTAACTCAAGTTTCATTAAGGCATCAATAGTCTTTGAAGAAGAACTATAGATGTCTAATAATCTTTTGTATGAAGCTAATTGAAATTGCTCTCTAGATTTTTTGTTTACGTGTGGTGAACGTAATACTGTAAAAATCTTTTTATGTGTTGGTAAAGGTATAGGTCCGTTTACAACAGCACCAGTACTTTTAACAGTCTTTACAATTTTTTCAGCAGATTTATCTACCAAATTGTAATCGTAAGACTTTAATTTTATTCTGATTTTTTGACTCATCTTGTATTATTTAGTAGATTATCCTTTTGCTTTTGCGATTACATCCTCTGAAATATTTGATGGAGTTTCAGCATAATGTGAAAATTCCATTGTAGAAGTTGCTCTACCAGAAGACATTGTTCTTAAAGCAGTAACATAACCAAACATTTCTGATAATGGTACAATAGCTTTTACAACTTTTGAACCTGCTCTATCTGACATATCATTAACCTGACCTCTTCTTCTGTTCAAGTCACCAACAATATCACCCATATTTTCTTCAGGAGTTAATACCTCTAACTTCATCAATGGTTCCATAATTTTTGCTTTTGCTGATTTCGCAGAAGCTTTATATCCCATTTTTGCAGCTAATTCAAAAGATAATGCATCAGAATCCACAGCGTGGAAAGACCCGTCTCTTAAAGTAACTTTCATTGAATCCATTTCGTAACCTGCTAAAGGTCCGTTTTTCATAGCTTCTCTGAAACCTTTCTCTACAGAAGGAACAAATTCTCTAGGAACATTACCTCCTTTAATAACAGAATCAAATTGTAAACCTTGCACTCCTTCATCTGCTGGTCCAATCGTAAATACGATATCAGCAAATTTACCACGACCACCAGATTGTTTCTTATAGATTTCTCTATGTTCTGCTTCTGCAGTAATAGCCTCTTTATATTCTACTTGTGGCTGTCCTTGATTTACTTCAACCTTAAACTCTCTTCTTAAACGGTCTACAATTACATCTAAATGTAATTCACCCATTCCAGAAATAATAGTTTGACCTGAAGCTTCATCAGAACGAACTGTAAAAGTAGGATCTTCTTCTGCTAATTTACTTAAACCAATACCTAATTTATCAACATCAGCTTTTGTTTTAGGTTCAACAGCAATACCAATTACTGGATCTGGAAAATCCATAGATTCTAAAACAATAGGATGTTTTTCATCTGTTAAAGTATCTCCAGTTTTGATAGATTTAAAACCTACTGCTGCACCAATATCTCCTGCTTCAATAAAATCAATAGCATTTTGCTTATTAGCATGCATTTGATAAATTCGAGAAATACGTTCTTTTTTTCCTGAACGATTATTTAAAACATAAGAACCTGCATCTAATCTACCTGAATATGCTCTAAAAAATGCCAAACGACCAACAAAAGGATCTGTAGCAATTTTAAAAGCTAAAGCAGCGAAAGGTTCGTCTACACTTGGCTTACGTAATTCTTTTTGATCAGTATCAGGATTTACACCTACAATACCTTCTTTATCCATAGGAGAAGGCAAATAACGACACACAGCATCTAAAAGAAACTGAACACCTTTATTTTTAAATGCAGATCCGCAAATCATAGGAATAATAGCCATATCCATTACAGCAGCTCTTAATGCAGCATGCACTTCGTCTTCTGTAATAGAGTCTTCATCTTCCATGAATTTCTCTAACAAAGTCTCATCATAACTTGCTACTTCTTCAATAAGAAGAGCACGATATTTACGAGCTTCTGCTTTTAATTCCTCAGGAATTTCGATAACATCGAAAGTTGCTCCTTGAGTTTCATCATGCCAAACAATAGCACGATTCTTTACTAAATCTATAATACCTTTAAAATCTTCTTCGTCACCAATATTTAAAACGATTGGCACCGCATTTGACTTTAACATATCTTTTACCTGCTGACAAACAGCCAAAAAGTCAGATCCTTGACGATCCATCTTATTTACAAATCCAATTCTTGGAACTTTGTAGTTGTCTGCTAATCTCCAGTTCGTTTCAGATTGAGGCTCAACACCATCAACTGCTGAAAATAAAAACACCAAACCATCTAATACACGAAGAGATCTATTTACTTCAACAGTAAAATCTACGTGACCTGGAGTATCAATGATATTAAAATGATAATCTTTTGCTTCTGGAGTTGGTTGTGCATTTTCTTTAGGAAAAACCCAAGTACAAGTTGTTGCAGCAGAAGTAATTGTAATACCTCTTTCCTGCTCTTGCTCCATCCAGTCCATTGTAGCTGCACCATCATGAACCTCTCCAATTTTGTGAGAAACACCTGTATAATACAATACACGTTCTGTAGTTGTGGTTTTACCAGCATCAATATGCGCTGCAATTCCAATATTTCTTGTATATCTTAAATCTCTAGCCATTTCTATTAAAATCTAAAGTGAGAGAATGCTTTGTTAGCTTCTGCCATTTTGTGAGTATCTGTACGTTTTTTAACAGCCGCTCCTTCTTCTTTAGCCGCAGCTAAAATTTCAGCAGCTAAACGTTGCGCCATTGTTTTTTCGTTTCTCTTACGAGTATACAAAATCATCCATTTAATAGCCATAGACACTTTACGATCTGGTCTAATTTGCATTGGAATTTGGAATGTTGCACCACCAACACGTCTAGAGCGAACCTCTACATGTGGCATTACATTTGACAATCCATCTTTCCAAATTTCCAAAGCCGATTTTTCTTCGCCTTCTCCTTTTCTTTCTTCGACTAACTCTAAAGCGTCATAAAACACTTTAAATGCTACTGACTTCTTACCACTCCACATTAAGTTGTTAACGAAACGTGTTACTAACTGATCATTAAACTTTGGATCTGGTAATAAGACTCTTTTTTTTGCTGCTCTTTTTCTCATGTCTTTACATTAAAAAAGTTACTAAATTACTTTTTTGGGCGTTTCGCACCATACTTAGACCTACGTTGAGTTCTACCCTCAACACCTGCAGTATCTAATGCTCCACGTACCACGTGATATTTAACACCTGGTAAATCTTTTACCCTTCCACCTCTAACTAATACTATCGAGTGCTCCTGTAAGTTATGTCCTTCACCTGGAATGTATGCATTTATCTCATTACCATTTGTCAATCTAACTCTGGCAACTTTACGCATTGCAGAATTAGGTTTTTTTGGTGTTGTAGTATAAACACGAGTACATACTCCACGTCTTTGAGGACAAGACGACAAAGCAGCCGATTTACTCTTCTTAGTTATTTTGGTTCTTCCTTTACGAACTAATTGTTGAATAGTTGGCATACTAAATTGTTGCTGTTTTTCGTTTATAATTAAACCTTGCTCTTTTTTAAGAGTTTGCAAATGTACAATTAAATTCTAATTATTCAAATATCATGCAGTTATTTTTTCTAAATGAATTTTTATTAGTAAATTTTTAAGAATTTGCAATACTTTTGGTTATTACATACACATATCTTGAAGCAAAAAATATTTTCTACAACATTTATAATACTATCACTTTTTACTATTGATAATTTATATACTCAAAATATAAATTTAAAAATCTCTAGCGTTAATAAAAGTGAAGTATCTATATTAAATAAAATTCAATATCAAAAAAGACATACTGACTCTATATCTGTAAATTTTGAAGTGAATAGAGTTTCCAAATATTTGAAAAATATAGGATATTTTACAAATACGATTGATTCTTTTGTACAAATAAAAAACAACTATTTAGTTTACTATTCGTTAAATGAAAAAGTTGATTCGAGCGATATTTATATAAATTTAAAGGATCAATACCTTTTTAATGATTTTAAAATAAAAAATAATGCAATCTATATTTCTATAGAAAAACTTCAAAGTGCATTATTTAATGTTTCAAAAAAAATAGATTTAGAAGGAAGGTCATTTTCGAAAATTCAGTTAAAAAATATAAAAATTAATGATAAAAAGCTATTTGCTAATTTATCGATTGAAACATCAACAAAAAGAATTATAAATAAAGTTGTTATAAAAGGATATGATGATTTTCCTAAATCATATTTGAAAAATTATTTTAGAATTAAATCTAATTCCATTTTTAACCAAAATAAGATCAAAAGTATTTCTGAAGCTTCAAAAAACTTGCAATTCGTTTCAGAAATAAAAGCTCCAGAAGCTTTATTTACAAAAGATTCAACTTTTTTATACCTTTACTTAAAAAAAAATAAAAACAATAGTTTTGACGGATTGATAAACTTTACAACAGAAGAAGATGGGAGTTTAATATTGAACGGAAACATTGACCTAGAGTTAAATAACATATTAAATAAGGGTGAAAAATTCATGCTTTTTTGGAATAAAATAGCAAATGAACGTCAAGAATTTAAAGTAACTTCAAAAACACCTTATATCTTTAACTCCAAAATTACACCAGAATTATCTTTTTCAATATACAAACAAGATTCTACATTCTTAAACACTAAGTTCGATTCAAAAATATTTTACAATATAAACCCTAAGATAAAAATAGCTTTAACATATAATTCTGAATCCTCTAATAGTCTAGAAAAAAGCATTAATTTTAACACACAAACATTCAATAACTATTTTTTAGGATTTCAATTCGACTTCTTAATACCAAAAAATAATTTCTTTTTTAATGATAAATTATCTTTAAACATCAACCCAACATTTGGAAAAAGAAGTTTAAATTTTAGCAATATTTATCAGTTAAAAATTGAAACAACTGCATCCTATATTTGGGATTTAAATTTACGGAATAGTATTTATATAAATAATAGTAATGGTTATTTAAAGTCGGACAACTATTTAAATAACGAACTTTTTAGAATCGGAGGTCCAAAATCAATAAGAGGTTTTAATGAGCAAAGTATGTTTGTGAGTAAATACTTTATGTTAAATTTTGAATATAGATTTTTAACTTCAGAAAAGTCCTACTTGTACACTATTACAGATTTAGCAGATATAAACAATCTTGAAGGCAATAAAAAAATATCCTCATTGGGTTTAGGCTTTTTGTTTAGTAATAAAAATTCGATTGTTAATATCAGTTCTTCGATAGGAAAAGATGCTAATGAGAAAATTGATTTTAAAGATGCAAAATTGATCATTAGTTGGAAAACATATTTTTAAATAAGAACAACTACTAATATTTTTTTTAACTAAAACTTAACATAAATTAAACAATATTAACTAAACATTTTTTTGCCCAAAAAAAATGTTATCAAATATTTTAAATAATTAGTGTTAAAAAATTGTTTTTTTAAGTTTTATTTAAGACTTTTGGCATTAATTAATTCAAATAATTATACAATGAAGACAAAGTTTAATGTGATTTTAACGCTTTTACTAGCGTTTGTTGTGCAGATTTCTTCTGCGCAAGAAAAAATGGTATCAGGTACAGTAACTGATTCATCTGGTAGTTTACCAGGAGTGAGTGTAGTTATTAAGGGTACTTCCCAAGGAACAGAGACAGATTTTGATGGTAAATTTTCGATAAAAACGAAAGCCGGAGACAAATTAGTTTTTAGGTATCTTGGATACAAAATAGTAGAAAGAACTGTAGGAACATCGTCAACCATAAATGTAAAAATGGAAGAGGATGCAAGCATTTTAGATGAAATTGTAGTTGTTGGTTATGGAACAACTACACAAAGAGCTTTTGCAGGAACAGCAACAACTGTATCTACCGAAAATCTAGAAGCTAAAAACTTTTCTAATATTACCCAAGCTTTAGCTGGTGAGGTTGCAGGTGTAAACGTTGTTAACACTTCAGGACAACCTGGTACAGTTGCAACAGTTCGTATTAGAGGTTTTGGATCTCCTTTAGGAAATCGTGATCCTTTATATGTTATTGATGGTATTCCAGTAATAGCAAATGATTTAAATGGTAGCGCTAGTGGTAGTGGAAGCTCAATATTAGCATCTATTAACCCAGCAGATATTAAAAGTACTACCATACTTAAAGATGCTACTGCAACTGCAATTTATGGATCTAGAGGAGCTAATGGTGTTGTACTTATTACAACAAAAACTGGTAGTATTTCTACAGAGGGATCTATCGAAGTAGATGTAAAATCTGGTGTAAATATGCAATTAATACCAAGGTACGATGTACTTACAAACCCTGAAGAATATATTGGATATGTTTGGGAAGAATTATTTAACAGAGGTAGGTTAGATCCAACAACTCCTGGTGTAGATGCTGTAGATTATGCAAACCGCTCTTTATTTGGTGAAGGTGGTGCTGGTTTTGCAGCTGGTGCTGGTGTTGGTTATAATATGTGGGATACTTCTGCTGCAAATGGTGGATTAATTGATCCTGCAACAAGAACTGTAAGACCTGGAGTTAACAGACTTTTTACTCCAGAAAGATATGAAGATTTAGGAATTGGAACAGGATTTAGAACTGAAACTAGTATACGTGCTAGTGGAGGATCTGAAAAAACTAGATATTTTGCTTCGATAGGTTATTTAGATGATGAAGGAATTGTTTTAAATTCAGATTTTAAAAGATATACTACAAGACTTAATTTAACTTCTGACGTAAAAAGCTGGTTAAAAATTAATGTGAATATGGGTTATTCATATTCAGAGAGTACAAATAATGGTCAAACTGTTGGTTCAGAAAACATTGCTGAACAAGCAGATAAAATGGCACCAATTTATCCTGTATTTGCAAGATTTCCAGGAACTGGAGATTTAATTCCAGATCCTGTTTATGGTGGAAGTCAATTTGATTATGGTTCGCCAACATCAGATATAAATAATTTTGGATTTGATAGATCTAGACCTAATGCAAATTTATTAAACCCTATTGGTTCTGCAACTTTAGATTTAGATAGTAGAGATACACACGCTTTAAATGGTAATATGTCTGCTACTTTTAAACTTACAGATTACTTAACTTTTGAAACAAATTTTGGTGGAAACTTCTCTTATTTAAGAAGAGATAATATTAGTAACCACGTGTATGGTACTGCTGAAGCTGTAAATGGTTCTATTTTTGTAGCTGAACAAACAAGATGGTCTAAAACATTGCAACAAATTTTAAGGTTTAATAAATCTTTTGGTGACCACTCATTTGATGCTTTGGTTGCTTATGAGACTTTTGAAAGAAGTTTTTCTCAAAATACAACTTCAAAGAATAATGTAGTTATTCCAGGTCTTGCTGTTTTAAACAATTACATTGAACAAGCTGGAGATGCTTTTGGTTATCAAGATGCATCTGGTATAGAATCTTATTTTTCACAAGCAAATTACAACTATTTGAATAAATACTTTTTAACTGGATCGATAAGGACTGATGGTTCATCACGTTTCATTAATGAAAAATGGGGTGTTTTTGGTTCTGTAGGTGGTGCATGGATTGTAAGTGAAGAATCTTTTATGGATGATAGTTTTATTTCTTATTTAAAAGTAAAAGCATCTTATGGTGTTACTGGTGATCAACAAGGTATAGGTTCATCTCGTGCTTTTGATACTTTTAATACAGGTATTGTTGGTGGAGCCTTATCTATTAGTGATAGATTAAATGGAAATGCGGACTTAACTTGGGAGACCTCTACACAAATACAAGGAGGTATTGAAATGAGTATTGGTAAATATCTTGATGCAAATTTTGACTACTATAGAAAAAATACAGACGGATTATTTTTTAATCAGAGAGTTGGTCCTTCAGGTGGTTTGTCTTCAATTATAGTTAATGACGGAGAAGTTTTAAACGCAGGTTTAGAATTTGATGTAACAGCACATATTTTAAATAAAAAAGACTTTTCTTTAGATTTTTCTATTAATGGAGAAGTTCTTCAAAATGAATTAGTAGAGATGCCTTTTGATCCTTCAACAGGAACAAATAAAATAATAGATTCTGGATCTAGCCCAGATAGTGGTTTGTTTGCTTACGCACAAGGTCGTTCTACTTTTGATTTTTGGATAAGAGAATGGGCTGGAGTAGATCCTGCTGATGGTCGTCCAATGTGGTATCAATATTATGATGATGCTAATAACAATAACATTTTAGACCCTAATGAAGCAAATTTTGGAAATGATGGAACTGGAGCAGATTTACCAAGTGATAACACTTCTGTATCGTTATTTGAGTATAGAGGTATTTTACCAGGAGCAAATATCAAAAAAACTACCACTAAATCATATAGTGATGCAACACAAGTGTTTGTAGATAAGTCTTTTATACCAGCTGTAAGAGGTGCTTTTAGATTAACTGGTAAATTAAAAAGTTTTGATTTTTCTACACAATTTACTTATAGTGTAGGTGGTTATGCCTATGATGCTCAGTATGCTGAATTGATGCAAGGACAAGGAAATAACTTCCATTCAGACATTGCAAATAGATGGCAAAATCCTGGAGATATTACTGATGTTCCTCTTTTAGCTTCAGATGGTTTTGTGCCTAATATTGCTTCTGCATCAACTCGTTTTTTAACAAGTACAGACTATTTAGCACTTAACAATGCAAGAGTAGGTTACACAGTTCCAAATAGTTTTATTACTAAATCTGGTGTTGACGCTGTAAATATATGGGTTTCTGGAGATAACTTGTTTAATGAAACTGCAAGAACTGGTTTTAATCCATCCATTAACGAAATAGGTACATCTGGAAGAAGACTATATGCTCCACCAACTACAATTACATTGGGAGTAAGAGTAAAGTTTTAAGAATTTAAAAATTTAAAAATAATACAATGAAAAAAATAATAAAATTATCATTTTTTGCTGCTCTTGTAGGTTTATCTTATGGCTGTAGTGAAGATTTGTTAGACAATAGTGGAGTTACTGGCACAAGCCAACCAACTCAACAAATTACAACAGCACAATTAACAGATGGTGCTATTACAAATCCTGAAATACCAGTTGCCTTTGTAAATGGTATATATGCTCAAATGATTGGAGTGGGTACAGGTGGATCTACTAGTCAAGTAGATTTTGGTCATAAATCATACGATATTTTTTCAGATATGTTATCTGGAGATATGGCTTTAACTCAATCTAATTTCCGATGGTATAATCGAATTGCACAATTACAAACAACAACAGATTTTACTTTTGG
>Ga0115565_10002210_pt1 | contig 15156 bp, 12 predicted proteins | sample COGITO_mtgs_1105_FD_87199 | JGI IMG/M metagenome (GOLD analysis project Ga0115565, IMG submission 87199) | Pelagic marine microbial communities from North Sea - COGITO_mtgs_110530 | ecosystem: Environmental > Aquatic > Marine > Epipelagic | place: Germany:Helgoland, sampling site Kabeltonne... | reverse complement strand
GCGCCTGTGTCATGAAAGGCTATTGGCGTGATGATGATGCAACGGCAGAGGCCTTGCGTGATGGCTGGCTTTATACAGGTGATCTCGCAAAAATTGAGGATGATGGCTATATCACGATTAGGGGCCGAAAAAAGGATATTATTGTTACCTCTGGCGGCGATAATATCGCTCCGGCAAAAATCGAGGCAGCCCTTACATTCATGCCAGAAATTGAACAGGTGATGATTTATGGGGATAAGAAGGCATGGCTGTCGGCCGTCATTGTGCCGTCTGAGGCAGAGGGCAGAGCGCCAGATACCGTCAAACAAGATATTTCGCGCTGTATTGATGCGGTGAATAAGACAGTGCCACAAGCTGAAAAAATCCGGCGGTTTCTGATCGCAGACGAGCCCTTTACGACCGAAAATGGCCAGATGACCCCAACCTTAAAAGTGAAGCGGTTAGTGGTAACAGATATCTATCTTGAACGCCTTAATGCGCTGTATAAAAAAAGCTGATTAGGCGTTTTTGGCTAGTCGCTTATGAGGGCTTAAGATATGGGATGGTCGCGTAAAAATACCATTTTCTGGGCATCGGACTGATCAGGTTGATAGCGATAACCATCAACAGCAAAGCTTTTTAGCTCTTCTGGTTCCTGCAACTGGTTTTGAATAATGTAACGGGCCATTGCGCCACGTGCTTTTTTCGCAAAGAAGCTCACAATTTTTGCTGTGCCATTCTTTTCTTCCATAAACACAGGCGTAAGGACCTGCGGCGTGAGCGATGCGCTATCCACAGCGCCAAAATATTCCTGCGAGGCACAATTAACCAGAGCGCTCGCATTGGTTGCCAGCGCTTGCGCGTTCAACGCTTCAGAAATTTGTGTTCCCCAATAATCATAAAGCGAAGACCCATGCGGCGTTTTCAGCCTGCTTCCCATTTCCAGACGATATGGCTCAATCGCATCAAGGGGCCGCAAGATGCCATAAAGGCCTGATAATATCCGTAAATGTGTCTGAGCCCATGCCATTTCTTCTGGCGCTAATGTTGCGGCATCAAGACCCTGATATGTGTCTCCGGCAAAGGCGAGGGCGGCTGGTTTTTTATCTTGCGTGCCAAAGGCAGCAAAGCGGTCAACATTCAATTGAGCAAGGTTTTCGCTCAATCCCATTAATGATTGAAGGTCTGAACGGCTTAGCTCTCGCGCTACCATAGCCAGCTCATCAGCGTTACGTCCAAACGCAGGCGCACTAGATACAACGCCATCAACTGGCTGCATATTTAGCTTTTTGGCAGGTGAAACGACAACTAACATTGAACTCTCCTTCTACTGGATCATTACTATAATATGTTAAATACCAACAGTCCATAAACACATCTCTGAGGTTTACAGACATTACGTAATGTTAAAATAGCAGAAAAAAGATAGACGATATTACTGCCTAAAAATGAAATAGAATGTCTGTTTTTCACTATATTATTGCTAGAAAAACTAGAACGATAAGCCAATAATTCAAGCCAATATAAAAAAGCGTATAGGCTTAAAATAACTGTATTTGCTGAAAACTATACATAAGGCTGATAGCAAAACTAAAAAAGTTTGGCTCCCCGGGACGGATTCGAACCGCCGGCCAAGCGATTAACAGTCGCTTGCTCTACCGCTGAGCTACCGGGGACCAGCGCGTCAGGTTGCAAACTTATACATCATCATCACCAAGATGCAAGACCTGTTTTTTTTGATAAAAGGTTGCACATATTCTCTGATTTGCTTTGTTTATAATACTATGTCGCCGCTCGTAATATTTTGGCCAATGCTTGCGGTAAGCGCAAAAACCTTTGTAGCTGTTTTCGTGAGGCATTCGGCGCTACAATCTTCCTGCCTAACAATGGAAATTTGTTCGCGATCATGTTTGCTTACCGACCGGTCATAAGCAGGGTCGTAATGATGTTCTAAAATATCCATGGCAAGCATAGTCCAGTCCCTGCCATCCAGTAGTGATTGCCAATGGGCAACCCGGTCTGCGCCAAGCCGCAAGCCCATACCGCTAATCAATTTCCTAATCGCTGTTTCATCGCGCATTAGGTGGTCATACCCCGCCATCAGGAAAGCGGCACGGGCAGGACGCGGCGTCTCAATTGTTATCTGGCTGGCTGTCCCCATCTTTTTCCAGATATCACGCGGGATTTGGACCTCACCAATGCGTGAGCTTTCTGATTCAACAAAGATAGGTTTTTCAGAAGAGAGCCCGTGAAGCTGCTGATAAAGGCGGGATTCAAACAACCGCTGTGAAGGTTGCGGAGCGTTAGGTAAGGCGCCGAGAAGTGAGCCTCTATGGGCCGCTGCTTCTTCAAGGTCAAGGATTTGGCCGCCTTGCGCTGCTAGTTCAGCCAGAAGGGCAGTTTTCGCATTTCCTGTTCGGCCTGAAATAATGATGAAGGTCATATCGCCTGGAAAATTTTCCAGCCCTGATAAAACAGCTCTGCGGTAATATTTATATCCCCCTTCAAGAAGATAGCATGACCAACCAATTTCTGAGCAAATATGGGCAAAGGCGCGCGAACGTTGCCCGCCACGCCAGCAATGGATGAGCGGGGTGAAGCCAGCTGGTTTATCACTCAGAACCGAATCAATGTGTGACGCAATATTGCGCGCCGCAATCGCAGCCCCGCGTTTGCGCGCGATAAAAGCGCTTTCCTGCTTGTGTAATGTGCCAATTTCAGCGCGCTCGTCATTTGACATAACCGGCATATTCACAGCGCCGGGGATATGATCATCGGCAAACTCCGCCGGCGAGCGAACATCAATGATCATATCATAATCAGCAGACGTCCAGTTTTGGGTTTTATGGATTGGGGCACTCATGAACTCAAACCTAAGCAGGAAATACGGGAAATCAAGGATGTTTTAGCTATTCTGGTGTATCAGGACAGGGTAAGTCCTGACACGGACGTAAAACGGCCAATCCGCACCGCTAGGCTGCCCTCAAGACGGGCGAGCGCTGCGATAACAGGTTCGGCGTCTGTTGAGGGAATGGCGGCAAGGACCCCGCCTGATGTTTGCGGGTCAAATAATAGGGCTGTTTTTTCAGGTGCCAGATCAGGCGCAATATGCTGCTCAGGAACAGCCCGCATATTGCCATCTCTTAGGCTGGAGGCAATGCCACTGGCCGATAGCTCTGCTGCGCCAGCCAGCAACGGAATATCATCAAGGGTAAGGTGCACGCCTGAAAATCCGCACCGCGCCGCAAGATTAAGAGCATGGCGTGCAAGACCAAACCCTGTCACATCTGTCATGGCTGCAACGCGGCATGCGCCGATTACAGCTGTTACAGGCGCATTTGAGGTTGCCATTGCTAAATATGCCCCTTCAAGAGCCTCTGCTGGCGCTCGGCCGCGCATTTGGGCAGCAAGAATAATCCCGATACCCAGAGGTTTGGTAAGAATTAATGTGACCTCATCGTTAGTTGTTGGCAGGCGGGATGATGATATCCGCTCACCTGTAATCGAAAAGCCAAGTCCTGCTTGGGTTGCGCTAACGGTATGGCCGCCAGAAAGCTGACAGTGATGGGCCGAAAGCTCAACAAGCGCGCCAGCCAGCATCTGCGATAGGTCTCGTTGCTGGACGTCCGGTATTGCACGCTCTGTCATCACCAAACCAAGCGCTGATAGGGGCTGTGCACCAGCAACCAAAATATCACTCATCGCATGAAGCGCTGCTATCCTGCCAAATAGAAAGGGGTCTGATACGGCTTGTGACAGATAATCAACGGACTGAATAAGACTACCTTTTTTGCGGGCAGGCGGCATATCTGCTGCATCAGAAAAGATATCTTCGGGCGGAAAATAAGCAGGGTTTGCACCTAACAAGAGCGCTGTCTGGCAGGCATCTTTTAACGCTGCACTCAGTAGGCCTGCCTCAGCTTTTGAGCCGCACCCTGCGCAATATATCTCAGGCAGCCTATTATTATCAGCATGAGAGGCGGTAGTATCACTGTTCTGAAGAGCAGGCAGGGTACGCGGCGGCGCTACCTGCATCAGGGGCAGGTCGGTAAATTTATCCATAAACCGTTTATCTATCCAGTGTTTTAGGCGCAGCCACATAGCCCCCGATGACACCAGTGAGCCGCGCACAGCAAGGGCCTGCCCGTTAGCCAGCCCAATAAGCGCCAGATACCGCTTTTGAGGGCGCCAGCTGATAAAGCTCTTACCAGTCAAAGCAGCTCTCAGATTATGCACAAGAACAGGGCCAGCCCGCACCGCAAACACGCCGGCTTTTTCCCGCTCATACCCTATCACTGAGGCAATATCACCTGCTGCAAAGAAATCAGGCCTGTCCGGGAGATGAAGACGGGATGTAACAGCCAAAAACCCACGCTCATCTCGGGCAACAGGCAACCCTGATACCCAGTCGGCCGGGCGTGCGGCTGTTACCATAAGACAAATCTCGGCTGGGATGACAGCGCCATTTTCAAGTGTCACAGCCTGCTTATCAATAGCCCTAACAGCAGAGCCTAGGTGACTTGTAATATTAGCCTTATCCAGTGCCTGTTTCATAATGCGTGATACAGCTGAGGGGTGGCGCGGCAGAACATTAGCTGCCCTGCCAATCAGGTGAATATTCGGTCTTTGGGCGGATGCTGTCATGCGCGCCCGCAATGCAAGCGCCAATTCACTTCCCGCCGCCCCAGCACCAATAATGGCAAGGTCGTCTGTTATCTTATCAATCTTGGGAAGATTATGCAGGAAGCCTGCAATTGGTTTGACGCGAAGGGCGTGTTCTTGTGCCCCTGCAATGTTTGACGTATCAGGAACAGCGCCAGTGTTAACTGATATTATATCATAAGAAACAGGCGCAGCAGACTGAAGAATAACAATTTTTTCTTCGACGTCTATGTGAGTGATAGCAGAATGTATCAGCCGCGCTCCGGCAAAAGCAGATAAGGCTGCTAAATCAAACATGATGTTATCTTCAGACCAGATACCCTCAACAAACCCGGGAAGCATCCCTGAATAGGGCGCTTTTAATACATCTGTGATCAGCGTGACGCGCACCCCTTCAATAGGGTTCATCCCGAATGAGCGAAGCACCTGTATCGTGGCATGGCCGCCGCCAACAAGAACAAGATCACGCTGGATAGGGGCGGTATTCATCATGCGTCTTTTTCCTGCGCTGTGTCAGCCAATAGCACAGCAAGAAAGATTGTAATACAGCCGATAAGCGCAAGCGTGGTTAATGTCTGACCAAGGAGAATCCATCCCGATAATGCCGCAAACACAGCTTCAAGCGATAGGATAAAGGCAGCAAGAGTGGCGCTTGCATAGCGCTGTGCTACGAGTTGTAATGTGTAGGCAATCCCGACAGAAAAGAACCCAGCATAAATAAGCTCAGGCATAACGGGCAGAAAATCAGCAAAGTCAGGCTTCTCAAAACTATAGGTCAGGATGCCGGCAAGCCCCGCACAGATAACCGATTGCAGAAAGGCGAGTTGAAAGGGCGCTTTTATCGTCTGGGTGACAACACCAATTAGAACGATATGACCGGCCCAGAATAGGGCGCCGGCAATCACCAGAATATCACCCCATTGCGCTTGCACATCTGTCCCACCAGAGAGCATGTATGATCCGGCAATAGAGAGCATTAGGCCTATCCAGATTTTTGGCATGATACGGGTTCTAAACATCAGCCAGGCTAGTAAGGGAACACACGGTACATAAAGAGCGGTAAGGAAGGCTGCATTTGCGACTTGGGTATATTGCAGGGCAGTTTGCTGAAACCCGATCCCGCCAAACATCAAAACACCAAGCCCGATAGCTTGCCACATCTGCTTTGGAGAGGATTTCATATGGCTTGTAAGGCTTATCGAGCGCGCTTCATAAAGAGCGAGCGGCAGAACAGCAACCGCGCCAATCATATAACGAGCCATGGTAAAGCCCATTGGCCCAATAGTTTCCATACCTGTTGTTTGCGCAATAAAGGTCGTACCCCAAATAAAAGCCGCTAGTAACATAAGCAAATGGGCAGACATATGAGACATGAAACTCTCCCGAAAGGGCCAAAATTAACGCATGAAAACGTTGCTAGTGTTTGCGTGACCGCAGTGTACGGATGGTCTTTGCGATAAACAAGGTTGTACGAGGAATATACATGTATGCTTTGGTGGTCGGAACATTAGGGCGGATGCGCGCCCGGTATAGCGTGTATAACAGCAACAAGCCATGCAGGCCGGCAAAATAACTAAACATCGCATTGGGGCCAAACTGGTCTATCAGCTCGGCAGCAAGGATTGGTGAAATTATAGCGCCGCCGGCAAAGAAAAAGATAAGCGAGGCACTAAGGGCTGTCATATCCTGCACTGTGGTGAGGTTGTTTGCATGGGTTGCACATAAGGAATAGAGCGGCATTGTTGACGCACCAAAGATGAAAACCAAAATAAAGAGTGAGGGAATGCCGAGAATTGTAACATCACCGAAGAAGCGAAAGGCAAGAGAGCTTATCACAGCCAATAGGCTTAGCGTGGCAAGCATTTGCCGGCTTGAATAGCGCTCTGTTAAAAACCCAAAGGGCATCTGGGCCGTCGCGCCGCCAACAACAAAAAGAGCCAGAAAAACCCCTGTTTGGGTAGTGCTCAGCTCGCTTTTATAGGCAAAGAGCGGGCCTATCATACGGACAACCGAAGATGTTGCGCCAACAACAATAACCCCAATCACAGCCAAAGGTGAAATCTGAAAGGCAAAAAGCGGCCGAAACCTCTCTTGTTCAGGCATTTGCGGCTGGACTGACTGGGTCAGGCCAAGTGGCAGCAGCGATAAGCAAATCAGTACCGCAATAACCGTGTAGGAAATAAAATGTGCTGGGACCAGAACGATAATCATTGTCTGCGCAATAAGACCGCCAACCATATCAATGGTCCGATAGAATGAGAAATACCGAACCCTGTTTTTGTTATTCAGTTTCGCATTTAGCCAGCTTTCAATGGCTGTAAAGGACCCGGCTATCGCTATGCCGTTGAAAATGCGAAGCATGCACCATGCCCAGAAATACGGCAGAACCGGATGTAGAATGACAGCCATGATAGCAAGACTGGCAACAACACCGTAAGCCCGCGCATGGCCCACCCGTTTTACAAGAGGGGGTGAGATAATACATCCAATGATAAAGCCGACAAAATGAGCGCCTCCAACAGCACCAATCTGGGCGCTGGTGAAGCCCATCTCAATAGCAGAAAGAGCGTCTAGTGGCCCAAGTGCGCCTGATCCTGCCTGCATCAAAAAGATGGTAAAAAGCAGAGCTGATATTGCCAAAAGGGTGTTCATGCGATGAGATCACAACAAAAAAGAAAGAGCTAATTGCCTGATTTCGCGCTGATTAATCTATTTCGTCAATCTTTATTTTAGCCATTCATTAAGGATGAAATATTATCTCCCCCCTTTGCAACGGGGCGCTTGCAACACTATGCTGGCGTCTATGTCAGTAAAGCCATTTCTTAAATGGGTAGGAGGTAAGCGCCAGCTTCTTCCTGAGATCCAAAATTTTATACCGCAGCAGGTCGACAGATATGTTGAGCCGTTTATGGGCGGGGCAGCTGTGTTCTTTCATCTTGCCCCTAAAAAGGCGCTTCTTAATGATATTAATGCAGAGCTTGTTAACTGCTATAATGTCATAAAATCCTCTCCAAATGAACTTATTATGGCATTGAGGAAACATGTTTATAATACTGAATATTATAATGAAATACGTTTCCTTGATAGGGCAGAGGGCGGCCTTCTTGCGCTTAGTGAAATTGCGCGGGCAAGCCGGTTTATCTATCTGAACAGAACGGGCTTTAATGGTCTTTACAGAGTGAATAGTAAGGGGTTTTTTAATGTCCCTATGGGCCGTTATAAAAACCCGCGGATTGTAAATGAAGAGGGCATATTTGCCTGTGCGCGCTGCCTACAATCTGCTGAGATAACAAATATGAGCTTTGAAGAGATACTGACTGGAACCCGTGCCGGTGATTTTGTCTATCTTGACCCCCCCTATATTCCGTTATCAGAAACCTCGTCATTTACAAGCTATGCAGGTGGCGGATTTGATATGGAGGCCCAAATAAGACTTGCCAATGCTGTGCGTGATATTGATTCGCGTGGCATTCGCTTTCTTGCCTCAAATTCCTATACAGATGAAATTTTCTCATTGTATCAGGGATTCCGAATAATCGAAGTATCAGCAAACCGCGCGATAAACAGCAAAGCGGATGGCCGGAAGCCGGTAAAAGAAGTGTTAATTACAAATTATGATGCGAAACACTAAGGCGCTGATAGTTGGTATTTTATAAAAAATGTCTCTTAGAGCAGATACATAGCAAGGGCAAAACTGCCCATCCCGACAAGAATAGAAAGCCAGAGTATTTTAAGCGTGACCATACATAACAGCCCCAAACCAAGAGCGCCGAGACGATAATCAAGAGGTGTTGTTGCAAGAATACCGCTCGGATAGACAAGGATAAGCATCAAAACGCCTGCTACCATGGCATAAGCAAGTGCATTGATCCAAATCATTAGGAAGCTATCGGTTTTAATCCTATTGGCAAGCATAACGCCAAGAAATCGCCACATGAAGGTAGCAACAAAGGCAAGTATAACAGCGGCCCACATCTCAGATATGCCGAACAAGGCTGTATCGGGTTTCATGAGCGCTCCTTATCTGCCCGCAATGAAGCAAACCTGATAATAAAAGCGCTCAGTGTGCCGCCGACAAACCCTGCATATAAAATGGCCCAGTCACCCGCCAATGGGTAGAGCAGGGGACATAATGTTCCGCCAATCACAACTGCCAGTTTATTGGTTGTTTGTTTCGCATTTATAATCAGCAGAAGCAGATAAAGCGGCGTTACAAAAATTACAATACGCAACACATGTTCTGGAATAAGGTTATCGAGATGAAACCCGATGATCGTGCCGGAAATGGCAAAGACATATATTGTTGCAGCAAACCCTTTATAATAGTGCAAAAGGTCGTTTGGAGCGATGGTTTCCTGTTTAAACCCTAATTGCGCCCAACCGGTAATTGCCATGCCTTGCATTAGCAAAACACGTTTCCAGAGCGGTAGCTTATGCTGCGGCAGGTTGAGCAAGTCAGAACCTGAAATAACCATAAGCATCATTCGCAAATTTGCCAGACACACGGCAATAAAGATCAGCAGTAATGAAGCGCCGCTTGCATAAAGGCTTGCCATCGCAACCTGTCCTGGCATGCCAAACACCAGCAATGTGGTTGTGGTTGTCATCCAGATATCAAAACCAGCCTCGCGCGCAATAGCCCCAAACCCGATAAGGGTGGAACATAAGGCAAAACCGGGCACATTTATGGCTTCGATAATACCGCGTCGCACTAACTGCGCTGGACTAAGAGTCAGATAAGGCAAAATGAAATATGAAACCTAAGAAAATGAACGACCTAAGAGCTGGGGCGCATGATATGCGCTGATGAGATAAAGATGGAGGCCCGGACCGGAATTGAACCGATGTACACGGTTTTGCAAACCGCTGCATAACCACTCTGCCACCGGGCCATCGATAACATTCTTGAAAACTCTGCATAAGCGGTAGGGTAGTTAGTAAGGGAGGATAACTTAATCTGTCAATAAAAAGACAGTTTTCACTGCGTTATAATTTGTCTTGGGTTGAAAGACAGGCTTTTGAGTGAAAAAAGCCCTAGAAATTGGCCAGATAGTAAAACTAAGTTTCTTTGATTGATCATGATTTTATTTGCCGATATAACCTGTATTTATAGCGGTTGCTCTGCGTGGCGGTATGGTCTTACTCAGCAGTATAAATGATCAGGTTGCTCAAGGCAGGGTTACAAAAGACAGTCCCTTTAGAAGGTTATGCGACATGAATGATATGCATTTTGCAACTTTGCGCAAAGCAATGGTCGATAGCCAGATTCGTCCCAACAAGGTCATTGATGACCGTGTGATTGAGGCATTCTCGGCTGTCCCGCGTGAACAATTCGTTACCAAGCAGATGCAGGACATCGCGTATTTGGATGAAGATATTCACCTGTCAGGTGGCCGTTTCATTCTTGAAGCCATGGTTATGTCTCGCATGATACAGGCGCTAGACATCAGCAGCAATTGCAATGTCCTAACAATCGGGTCTGGCACAGGATATGGCGCTGCTATCATGTCGTTTCTTGCTGCTTCGGTGATCGCTGTTGAAACACGCAGCAACATGGTTGAAAAAGCACAGAATAACATGTCGATGCTCGAAATTGGCAATGTGGCTATGGTGAAAAGCCGGTTGCAGGATGGGTTTGCCTCTGAAGGCCCCTATGATGCGATTCTTATCGAGGGCGGCGTTGAAAATGTACCCGAAACTATTCTTGATCAGCTCACAGCCGAAGGTCGTCTTGCTGCTATCTGGCGCCCGGATAATAACAAGGTTGGTGAGGCCTGTTTATGGCAGAGGTCTGGAAATAAGTTTGCACGGCGCTCTTTGTTTACCGCTCAGGTTCCTGTCTTAGAGGAATTTCGCACCAAGCAAAAATTTTCCTTTTAACGGATAGGGTCATTGCGTGCCTATCCCGCACGCTGGCTTGATTATTAAGGAGAGTATAAAATGGGACAGTCTAGAACAATGTTCTGCGGGCATATCTTATGCGCTGTTATGCTCAGCTCTATCATCGTTATCTCGCCGCTTCGTCTTGGGGCGGAGACGCTCAGAGATAGTGTGTCTGCAGGGCTTGATAATTCTGACGTTCTTGCAGCTAAACAGCAAAGTTTTGTTGCAACGCGGCAAGCGATAGGCGTGGCAAAATCAGGCAAAGAAATTACCGGCACAATTACATTGTCTGATTCTGAACTGTTAAGAGATTCATCAAGCGTAAGCGGCGGATTTAAAAAACGCTATAGTCGGTCCGGCAGTTTGGTTTTCTCAAAGACGCTTGCTGATTTTGGCGAGACTGACTTGAAAGTTGATGCCGCGCGACATTCTGTAGATGCTGCCCGCGCAGACTATTCATCAGTAGAGCAGAGCGTTATTCTCTCTCTTATCACAGCCCATCTTGATGTGATTGCCGCGCGTGAAGAAGCCAGTATCCGGAAATCAAATATTGCCCGCCTATCTGCACAAAGAGACGCAGCTCAGATACGCCTTGCCAATGGGAGCGCCACGCCTTCTGCTTTAGCAGAAACAGATGCTAGGCTCGCACGCGCTTATTCTGATGAAATCCTAACCGCTTCAGCGCTGATTGACGCAGAAGAAACCTATTTGTCCCTCACAGGCTTGTCCGCAGGTGAGCTTACAACCCCTATTGTGCCAGGTGATATGCCGCTTACGATATTAGCTGCTGAACAGAGTGCCGAGCAGTTTCACCCCGACATTCTATCCGTCATTGCCGCAGAAAAGGTCGCGCGTCTTCAATTTCCTATCCTTGAGGCATCTGTTAAGCCAACATTGGGGTTAAGCCTGTCTGCCTCTGCGCTGGATCAGACAGCGACAAGCGCTGATAAAGAAGAACTTTCGGCAACTCTTACCTTTAGCACGCCATTTTTGGTAACAAACTCGACCCGAAGTCTGGCGCGCAAAACATTATCATCTCATAATCAGTCAAAGTTTGATGTTGCCGAACAGAAACGGAAAACAAGGCTTGCTGTTCGCAATGCCTTCCGTGCCTTCCATGCCTCACAAGGCCAGCTAGATGCTGTCATGTCAGAAATCACGGCGGCACAACTACTTGCTGAAAATGCGGCAATCGAAGTTGAATTTGGGGTAAAAACAATGCTTGATCAGTTGGATGCAGAGCAATCCCTTTTCGATGCTAAGTTGCGAATGGCGCAGACAAAACAGGCAGTATTACTGAATGCGTTTAAGCTTGTTCAGGCGATGGGGAGGCTTTCTCCCGATTTATTTGACTTAATTGAAAAAAATATCGATTTGGATTTAATTCCAGAGCCATCAAGCCGTTACCCTTATATGTTACCAATCTCAGTCGGAGAATAACGGTAGCTTTTTCTCGCAGTGAGGGGTTATCGAAAAATGGCTGGTGATGACGGCAATAGTATGGCAGGCCTGTGGAAATCTATTGAGATGCTTCTCAAGGAATCCCTGGTTGATCAAAATGAGCCTCATGCTAATCCGTCTAAGGTTTCAGAAGGACCACCTCGTTCGAGCGCCGATGTCATTCATTTGAATAAAGTTGTTTGGCCGGGGAATATAGCGGGCAATACAGCGCGCGATGCTAATGATCCTGATAGCTTAAGTAAGCCGCATTCGTCTCTGGTTCAGGGCCTTTACACCCAGAATCAGATTAACTTAGAAGCGGGAAAAGGCCATCCATCACCTCCCTTTTCTGAGAAAATGGCGCGCCTTATCAGTGATATTTGCGCAAGTGATGACGCTGAACCAACGAGCCGGGACAAAGAAAAATCATTTACGTCTGATGAAGAGCTTCGCGCCTCTGATTTACATAATTTTGACCCCTCTCTAATGGCACATAAAATTTTAGCAGAATCATCAGGAGAAGATAAAAAAGAGATGTTTTCTCCTAAGTCACGGGCTGTGTTGATGGGAATGATTGATTCCCATATCGCCCGATGGATTGACCAGAATCTACCTGAATTTTTGGAAGATTCCTTGCCATCCTCCGAACCAAGAGCTAGAGATGCAAAGGTAAAACATCGTTCATAAGTGAATGCTGTTTAAATTTTTGTCTTTAATCGCTCCTGAGCTTTGCGGGAAATTATGCTTGATAAAACCTATGCGCCTGACGCACTAGAAACCAAATGGTATGAAGCATCGGAGCAGGCTGGCTATTTTGCCTGTGATCCAAACGCTGAAAAACGCCTTATACTATCATGATGCCACCACCAAATGTGACTGGCTCACTGCATATGGGGCATGCACTTACCTTTACCCTTCAAGATGTTCTTATCCGCTATCACAGAATGATAGGAAAGGACGCCTTGTGGCAGCCCGGTATGGACCATGCCGGTATTGCAACACAGATGGTAGTTGAGCGCCAGATGGCAGCTGACGGTATATCCCGGCGCGATCTAGGGCGTGATAAATTCATTGAGCGGGTTTGGGAATGGAAGGCTGAATCCGGCGGTACGATTGAGCATCAACAGCGCCATCTAGGCGTAAGCGCTGATTGGGAGCGTAGCCGGTTCACCATGGATGAGGGCTTGTCTGATGCGGTCCGCAAAGTTTTTGTAAAACTGCATAAGGACGGCCTGATTTACCGGGATAAGCGGCTGGTCAACTGGGATCCTAAATTCCAGACAGCGATTTCTGATCTCGAAGTTGAACAAAAAGACATGAACGGCAAAATGTGGCAGCTCCATTATCCGGTGAAGGATATGGACAGAATGGTCACAGTTGCAACAACCCGCCCTGAAACGATGCTTGGCGATATGGCTGTTGCTGTTCACCCCGATGATGAGCGTTATAGCGATCTTGTCGGCAAGATGGTTGTGCTACCGCTGACTGGGCGTGAAATACCGATTATTGCAGATGAATATTCTGATCCCGAGAAGGGGACGGGCGCTGTTAAGATTACACCGGCTCATGATTTTAACGATTTTGAAGTTGGCCGACGTCATAATCTTGAATTGCTGAATATCTATGATGCCTTTGCGGCATTGAACGGGTCTGTGCCTGAACCTTATCAGGGGCTAGATAGGTTTGTTGCGCGGGAAAAAATTCTCGCTGATATGGACGCGCTTGGTCTGCTCGGCGAAATTGAAGAAATTCAGAATACTGTGCCTCATGGTGACCGCTCTGGCGTGCCGATTGAACCATGGTTGATGGACCAATGGTATGTAAATGCTGAAAAGCTTGCCCAGCCGGCTATCAAGGCTGTTCGTGATGGTAAAACCCGCTTTGTGCCTCAGCGCTGGGAAAAAACCTATTTTGACTGGATGGAAAATATCCAGCCATGGTGTGTATCGCGGCAGTTATGGTGGGGACACCGGATTCCGGCATGGTATGGCCCAGATGGCACGCCTTTTGTTGAACTAGACGAAGCAGCAGCGCTGGCAGCCGCAAAGGCTCATTACGGCAAGGCTGTTGAGCTTATTCAGGATGAAGATGTTCTTGATACATGGTTTTCCTCTGCCTTATGGCCATTCTCAACGCTAGGCTGGCCAGAAGATACCAAAGAGTTACATCGTTATTATCCGGGCTCAGTTCTGGTAACTGGTTTTGATATCATCTTCTTCTGGGTTGCTAGAATGATGATGATGAGCATGCATTTCATGGAGGGTGAGGTGCCCTTTAAGGATGTCTATATTCATGCACTTGTGCGTGATGAGCATGGCCAGAAAATGTCTAAATCCAAAGGCAATGTGCTAGACCCGCTTGATTTGACAGCTAAATATGGTGCCGATGCCCTGCGATTTACGCTTGTTGCTATGGCAGCGCAGGGACGTGATTTAAAACTGTCCGAAAACCGGATTGAGAGCTATCGTAATTTTGCTACCAAATTATGGAATGCCTCTCGTTTCCTTGAAATGAATGACTGCGTGACCCACTCACTTCCCGATACGGTGAATGAGCCTGTTAATCAATGGATTTTAAGCGAGTTCAATAGCGCCACACAACAAACAGCGCTGGCGATAGAGAGTTATAAATTTAATGAGGCCGCAGACACACTCTACCATTTTGTCTGGAACCAATATTGCGATTGGTATGTTGAATTTATCAAGCCTGTCTTGGCTGATTCTGAAGAGACACGCCTTGTTGCAGCTTATGTTCTGCATCAGACGCTGCATCTACTCAGCCCGTTTATGCCGTTCATTACAGAAGAGCTGAATGCAAAGCTGTTTGGTCGTGACAAGATGTTGATGGTTGCTGACTGGCCCACGGCTGCTGCCGGTGCTTCAGCCGATACTGGCATTTCGACAGTTATTGATATTATCAGTGAAATCAGAACGATGCGTTCTGAAATGAATGTACCACTTTCAGCTAAGCCAGTGCTGGTTGTTCGCGGTGTTAGCGATGAGCAACGCGGTATTATTGATGCGATGACGTTGCCCTTACTGCGGCTTGCCCGTCTTGGCGGTGTATCCTATCATGATGGCGATTTTGAAAAAGGGACAGCCCGGACCAGCCTTCAGGGAATGGATATGGGTCTGCCATTGACGGGTATTCTTGATTTTGACGCTGAGCGCGCCCGTTTGAAAAAAGAGATTG
>Ga0115565_10002209_pt1 | contig 15157 bp, 10 predicted proteins | sample COGITO_mtgs_1105_FD_87199 | JGI IMG/M metagenome (GOLD analysis project Ga0115565, IMG submission 87199) | Pelagic marine microbial communities from North Sea - COGITO_mtgs_110530 | ecosystem: Environmental > Aquatic > Marine > Epipelagic | place: Germany:Helgoland, sampling site Kabeltonne... | reverse complement strand
TCTAGATACCGCAACTGGACACCACTTATTGAGCACCAAACAAACATTCAAACACTTCGAGCATGACTTATCTAACGAACTTGGCACTGCCAAAGGCTCAGGGTTGCGTGCTGGCAATCAACGGCTGTATTATTTTAGGAGATAGTCACACTTGCACTGGCCGTCTGTTGAATTACAATTGCACGGTGTGGCCGTCCCTAGCAACTATTGTTCGTAGTAATTTGCTAGTTTTAACCACTACTAACCGAGCTTATTGTCAATAAAACCTCGTGAAACCCAACACGAGGTTTCTACACTGCTATTTAGTCAGCATTTTGGCATAAGCCATTCTATACAGCACAGGCAACACGACAAGGGTGAGTAAAGTCGATGAGACAATCCCGCCAATAACGACCGTTGCCAGCGGTCTTTGCACTTCAGTTCCCGCTCCCACATTCAGCGCCATAGGAATAAAGCCTAAGCTAGCGACAAGTGCTGTCATTAACACAGGACGAAGCCTAGTAATTGCTCCTTCTACTATCGACAAAATTAAGTCACCCGTGTGCTCCAGTTGTTGCTTGATGAACGATAACATTACCAATCCATTGAGTACCGCAATGCCAGACAGTGCGATAAAGCCCACACCAGCAGATATCGATAAAGGCATATCCCTCAGCCATAACGCAAATACCCCTCCTGTCAGAGCAAGTGGTATACCTGTGAATATAATCAAAGCATCGCGAAACGAGCCAAATACCACGACCAACAATACCAAGATTACAAACAAAGTGGCTGGCACCACCAATGATAAACGTTGACTCGCACTTTCTAATTGCTCAAAAGTGCCGCCGTAGTCCAACCAATACCCTGCTGGTAAATCTACTTGCTGCGCTATTTGTAATTTGGCGTCATTAACGAAACTACCGAGGTCACGCTCTCGCACATTTGCTGTGACTACCACTCGGCGTTTTCCATTCTCACGACTAATTTGATTAGGAACAGAAGAAAAGCCTAAGTCAGCAACTTCAGACAATGGCACAAAGTCCCCATCCGATGTTGCAATTGGGATATTACCAATAGCATCTAAGTTACTTCGCGTGGCTTCATCAAAGCGCACCAGAAGCTCAAATCGTCGGTCACCCTCAAAGATTAGTCCCGCTGTATTGCCGCCAATCGCTGACGATAGCCACTCCTGCAAATCCTGTATATCCAATCCATAGCGCGCCAATGCGATAGGTTTAGGATTAATAGTGAAAAGCGGAATATCATCTACTTGTTCAAGCCGCGCGTCAGCCACTCCTTCTATGGATTGCAGCACCTTGAGAATATCGTTCGCAGAACTGACGAGTGTATTTAAGTCATCGCCAAATATTTTTATCCCTAAATCAGTGCGCACGCCACTGATCAGCTCGTTAAAGCGCATTTGGATTGGTTGTGTGAATTCGTAGTTGTTGCCTGCAACACCTTGTAACTCCTGCTCAAGTGTTTCAACAAAGTCAGCCTTTGATTGAGCTGGTTCGGGCCATTCATCTCTGGGGTGTAACATCACAAAAGTATCGCTCACATTTGGTGGCATCGCGTCTGTCGCCACCTCTGCGGTGCCCGTTTTAGCGAACACAGTTTTCACTTGCGGATACGTCATTAGCTTTGCTTCAAGCGTTTTTTGCATCGCTACCGCTTGCTCAATCCCTGTACCGGGGATGCGCATGGCATGCAGTGCAATATCGCCCTCATCAAGCTGAGGAATAAACTCCGTGCCTAATCTGGTCGCCAGTAAACTACTGGCCACCACTAAAGACGCGGCAACTAACACCACAAACCCCCTAAACGTTAGGGCAGCGTTTAAAACAGGTCGATAAAGAGACTTACTCACCACAATAATGGGGCTTTCTTTATCACTGACTTTTCCGTTCATAAACATCGCAACTGCCGCCGGCACAATTGTGATAGAGAAAAGCATTGCTGCTAATAGCGCCATGATGACCGTGGCCGCCATCGGGTGGAACATTTTACCTTCAACCCCTGTCAGGGAGAATAAGGGAATATACACCACGGTGATAATGAGCACACCAAACAAGCTGGGCCGTATTACCTCATTAGTAGCTTGGAAGACGAGTTCAAGACGGTCTTTCAGTGGCAGTACCGTGCCAGTGCGTCTTTGCGACTCAGATAATCGTCGTATACAGTTTTCAACAATAATGACGGCACCATCTACTATTAGGCCAAAATCCAGTGCCCCCAAACTCATCAAGTTGGCAGAGACACCATAATTGACCATACCTGTAATGGTGGCAAGCATGACAAGTGGAATAACGGCGGCGGTTATTAAGGCTGCTCTTATATTACCCAGCAGCACAAATAACACCACAATGACTAATAGTGCACCCTCTACGAGGTTTTTTTGTACGGTACTAATTGCTGTATCGACAAGTTGGGTGCGGTCGTACACTGGGTCAATGATAATGCCATCAGGCAGACTGGATTGTATTTCAGCGACTTTTTGCGACACTGCTTGCGCGACTGCGCGAGAATTACCACCAACAATCATCATGGCAGTCCCCAGAACAGTCTCTCGTCCTTCTTGCGTTGCTGCCCCCGTTCTCAGCTCTTTTCCAATCGCTACACTACCAATATCTTTAACCGTGACGGGTATAGTATTTACCTGTTTGACCACCACGTTTTCGATATCGTCAATGGTTTGCAGTTGCCCCTGTGAGCGTATCAGTATTTGTTGCCCATTACGCTCAACAAATCCCGCCCCTTGATTAGCATTGTTGCGCTCTAAAGCTTGGTGTATATCGGACAAACTAACGCCAAAGTTGAGCATCTTAATCGGCTCTGGATTAACGTGATATTGCTTTACATACCCACCAATCGCATTAACCTCTGTTACTCCTTTTACGAGCGCAAGTTGTGGTTTGACAATCCAGTCATGTATTTCTCGCAGTGCCATGGAGTTGTAGGGTTCACCGTTTGCTTGGAGCGCATCATCTTGTGCGCGGATGGTATACATGAATATCTCACCTAAGCCTGTGGCGATAGGTCCCATTTCTGGCTCTAAGCCTTGTGGTAACTGACTCTTGATCGCTCCCAGTTTGGTATTGATAAGGTTACGTGCAAAATACAAGTCCGTTCCCTCATCAAATACCACCGTGACTTGTGACAAGCCATAGCGTGACAACGAGCGAGTATAAGAAAGGTTGGGTAAACCGGCCAGTGCGGTCTCTACCACAAACGTAATGCGCTGCTCAGTTTCAAGGGGTGAATAACCTTTGGCTTGGGTGTTAATTTGCACCTGTACGTTGGTGATATCAGGAACGGCGTCAATCGGCAGTTTGTTGTAGCTATAAAAACCTGCCGCCATAACGAGGAAGGTCATCATTAGCACGAGTCCACGTCGTTGTATGGACAGTTTCAGTATTGATTCAATCATCTAGTCACCTCACATACAAAAGCGTGAGTAGAAAGTGATGTTAGGCAATGGTGTGTAGATAGATTAATGATCATGTCCAGCCTCCGATTTTTCCAAATCAGCTTTGAACAAAAAGCTATTGCTGACGACGACTGTATCCGATAATGACAGGCCGCTTAGGACTTCGACGTTATTGCTATCTTGCTTACCCAATGTGACGGAGGCTGGGTGATATTCATCGCCTTCTTTTACAAAAACGACACTTTTACCTTCATATTCTTGAAGCGCGGCTTTAGGCACAAGCATATCGACATCAATCGTGTTGATTGCGATATCACCTTGTAAAGCAGCACCAACCGGCCAGTGCCCAGAGGTGTTGTCCACCTTTGCATAGGCAAGTATATAGGGTTGCTCTTCAGGAGACGGTAGGATGTGGCTAATGACGCTTTCTACCTTGGCACCTGACAAGCTAAGCGTGACCGCTTGCTGCTCTGCGACTACACGTAATTGATTGGGAAAAATCTTTAGCTGCGCCCACACGCCATCGTAGTTGGCAATAGAAAACAACACTTGCCCGTTGGATAGCTCACCTTCATTCGCGTGTCTGGCAATCACCGTACCTGAAAACGGTGTGGTAACAGAGTAGCTCTTTAAGCTCTCATTAGATTCAATGATGGCAAGTGTTGCGCCTTTTTTTACTTTACTGCCCAAATTGGCATTAACTTGTGTAATGATGCCATCGAATCTAGCGCGAATATGGCTAAGTGAAGCGGGGTCGGTGATCACATTTCCATAAACGGTTTTGGTAATGTTTAAGGTTCCACCTGACACCACTTCGGAAATAACACCGACTTCATTTGCAATAGCTTGCGTCATAACGACAAATTCATCGTTATGTGTTTTTTCATCGCCGTGATCGTCTTCACCACTAAAGGCGAAAAATGGAAGGAGTAACGCGGCTATTATCATGCCGTGTTTTATTGGGGATAAGATAACGTCAATTACTGATTGTCTATTCATTGTGTTTTACTCGTTGAAGATTGTAATAAAGAAGATGATGTCGATATAGACATTGGCGTGGATGTTAGCGACTCGATGTCAGCTGCTCGCTGATGGGCGAGACGTGCTGATTGAATGAGGGCTTGTTTAGCACTGAGTAGCTCTTGGCTCGTACTTACCCATTCAAGAAAGCTGTAACGCCCATCAAGATAAGCCTGCTCTACTAGCGACGATGCCTCTTCAAGCGGCGGTATTATGGCACTTTGTAGAGTTTGCACATTGAGCAAAGCATTATCTCGTGCCATCAACGCGGTATTAAGTTGGTGATAGAGCGTTAACCTTGCACCTCGCTGTTGTTGCTCCAACAGCCCTAACATAGCTTGTTGCTTTTCGAACTCGCCTAAATTTCGGTCGCCGGCAAATAATGGCATACTCACACCTGCCACAAAGGCCATTTCATCAATACCGTCCATACGACGAATACCCGCTGTCCAACTGAGATCAGCTTGATTAGCGGCTTCGCTTAGTCGCACTTGCGCTTCTTGCAGTCTCGTTTCTTGTGTATAAATATCGATATTGGGACTGTTAACCACTTGCTCAAATAAGACTGACAATGAAGACGACGGTGATAAGGCAAACAAGTCACCTTCTACTTGATTAAAACGTGGGAATTGCTCCCCCCACATTATAGCTAAGCTTTTAATCAGGCCTTTCAATGTTTGCTCAGCGGTCAGTACATTGAGTCTGGCTCGAGCCAGTGATGCACTTGCACGCTGCTGCTCAAAAGCAGGGGAGGCTCCCGCTTCGACGCGTTTCGTGACTGACTGATAGGTGTACATGGCTAAGGATTGGGCATCTTTATATGCATCAATCATGGCTTGTTGTGCTAATACATCAATGTAACGTCGCGTAACCTCAGCCAGAATATCCAAGGTGCGAACTTGCTTTTGTGCCTCAATCACCTGTGATTTGGCACTTGTAAATGAGGAGCGTACACTTAACTTGTCGCCAAACTCAATGACGGATGACAGTGTGAGAGTGATTTCAGTGTCTTTTATCCCTGACACTTCTCCTGTTCCCAAAAAGTTTTCAAACTCAATACCAGCCTGTAATGCTGGCTTAAGCGCAGTTGTTTTAAGCTCACCCTCTACTGCTTTTTGTTTAAAAGTGAATTCATGTAAGAAAGGTGCATTTGCTAAGGTGCGTTTTATGGCACTTTCTAAATTTATTTGTTTAACGTCACTGGTGTTGTCTACTTGCGCTCGCGCAAGCGACCCGCTCAAAGCAGCAACAGTGAATATTGCCCAAGCGCCAACGCGCATTGAACGTTTCAATGAGGAAAATATCATTGTTTACATCCTAATTTTTCAATAAGTATTACTCGCCATAGGAATAGCGAACCAATGTGTTATGACGTTAGGATGTCAATTTCGGAGGGCGCAATAATCGGCTGACTGGCGCGTCTATGATTTTAGACAGGTAGAAAAAGGTATGGCCTTGGTTTAGCGGATTGTATCGAATGCTACTAGAGTCAACCACCCATTGAGTGTGTGAACCATGGCAATGCCCACAGTGATCACAATCTGACGGGTTATGAGCATTATCAGAGATAGATTGAACGTTTGATACCGCATCACCTGGCGGTGAGGCATCATGCTTTTTATGCTCATGAATTTCGGATAAATGTGTGGCATCAATGGTGTGAAAATCCAACGAACTGCCGACCGCGGTAAACGACTGACATAAAATCAGTATTATCACGATGTAGCTTGTCATCCTACGTTTAGCCATGTAGCTAAAGCACTCCCGTTAACAATTGTATGAACAATAGCACGGTAGACCATTTGCACCAACTTATGCCCATCATTAATGCTCGTCCTGCAGGTCGCGGCAAGCCTCATCTGCAAATTCAAATTCAATCGTGGTGTGTACAAAATCAAATTTTGCCAACTCCTTGCGCAGCTGGTCTTTTAAAGCAGTAATGTTTTGAATAGAGATGTCCTGCTGTAATTCAACATGTGCAGTCATCACATTGTGCTCACCATCTAACGACCAGATATGAAAATGATGGATGTCTTTTACCGCCTCACTGGCTGACAGAGTATTGCGCACCTCATTCATTTGTTTCTTATCGGGCGTTGCTTGTAAAAATAATAGCAATGTTTGTTTTAAATTACGTATTACATTAAATAAAATGAAAAGCGTGAAACCGATGGACAGTATTGGGTCAAGTATTGCCCACGGTTTGAACATTAATACAATCGAGACGATTAATACAGCCACCCAACCAAGCACATCTTCCAATAAATGCCAGTTGAGGATCTTCTCATTTAGGGTGCTGCCGCCGCTTAGTTTGTAGGCCGCAAAGCCGTTGACGGTGATGCCAAAGATGGAAAGCAGCAACATGCCTTCGACTTGTGGCATCTCGGGGTTTGATAAACGCGGAATAGCTTCAAACAATATCCAAACAGAACCGGTAATTAAGACCACCCCGTTTATCAATGCACCCAGTAGCGAGAAGCGCTTATACCCATAGGAAAAGGTATTGTTGGCCTCTTTATCACCTAGCTTATTTAAGCCCCAAGCAGTGCCGATTGATAAGCTATCGCCTAAGTCATGCACGGCGTCGGCCATAATGGCCGTGCTGTTTGTTAGCCAGCCGCCAATAAATTCGATAATCGTAAACACCACATTTAGGAAAAATGCCCAGCCTATTCGATTGGAAGCGCCGTCACTGCTATGCGAGTGGTTATGACTGTGACTGTGGTTATGACTGTGACTGTGCATACTTAATCTTATCTAATATTACTTGGTTGTCGTGACTAATAGGAAGAGGCTTAAATGGACTCACGTTCGCACCACCGGTGTTGCCTGTTGGAATAAAGCCAATAGCTGTTTTCGTTAATGCACCTATTAAACGAAAAACCTGTCCTATGGTTTCTTTTGGATCGCGTTGCTTAATGCCGTGTTTGAGCATGTGAAAATGTGCTAAACAATGCAGGTAAGTGGAGTGCTGACCAATGACATGGGCATCTTCTAAGTAATGAAATGCCGAATCATACTGCTTACTGCGAATTGCTATGGAATAGTCCTTAAGTTTACGGTCAATAAAAGGCTTTGCCGCTTGATAATAGCTCATGATACGCTCCCAGAATTTTCATTCTCAGTTAGTGTTTGATTAGCGTCTAAAATACCTGTTTTGGGGATGCATCTTGGATTTCAACTTCGCAGTCGCAACCGCTCGTAAAACAGCCCTCTTTGATACTTAATGAGATTAGTATAAAGTCTATACCCACTATAGAGTCAATTAACAAAAAGAGTTTTTTATGAAAATAGGCGAATTATCAAAAAAGAGTGGTTGTTCGATTCAAACCATCCGCTTTTATGAACGAGAAAAACTCATTCGTCCTTGTCAGCGAACAGATAGTAATTACCGGCTTTATGATGCATCATCATTAAGCCGTTTGCGCTTCATACGTCAGTGCCGCTCACTTGACTTGACCTTGGCTGAAATTACGCAGTTATTGGAAACTAAAGAGAGTCCCGAAACGAGCTGCACAAGTATTAACAATCTAATAAATGATCACATGGAAGAAGTAAGTCAAAAAATAGCAGAACTTAACGAGTTGAAAGCTACACTTGCACAGATGGTAGAAGCATGTAGTGACAATAATAAGGTGAAAGAATGCGGAGTGTTACATCTACTTGAAGAGTAGTATTTGGGTAAATATTGGACTGAATTCATTTAAGTCTGGTGTGTTCGCCCCATCGCGGCGGAAATTAGCAACTCTTCAATGGCAGCGTTTAATTTTTGTCGTATTTATATACGCCGAAGCCCGCTAAAATAGCGGGCTTCGATATTATCTGGCGGAGAGAGAGGGATTCTCTGACCGAAATCTATAGGCCACAGAACTCGTGTCTTTGAGTTCGTATAGTTGTAATGTGACAGAGTTTTGTGACAGAGTAAAGTCTAATTTTTGTTTAACATATCTTGCTGTTTTCGAGGCGGTTAATTCCCAAATAGCACGAAAGTTAAACTAATCAACATGAGTACGTCTTAGATTGCGTTTTGCATTGAAAATATACATTTTTTTAAGCAAATGTGCCTAAACTATAAAGTATGAGCGGTTGGACTTCACTTCGAAACATTAAAAACTAACGCGTCTAAAGTTTTTGTCAAATTATTTACTTAACATTTATGAATCCAAATCCACTCTTATGCAATTATCAAAGTAATTTTTGATGTTCTCCAAGTCGCCGTCATTCTCGATAAGCCTTAAGCAGCGTAAATTTTTCTTTGCCCTAGAACATGCTACGTATAACAATTTCCTTGAAAGAGCTTGTCGTGACCGATTACTGTCCTCCTTCCGAAAACAGCTTCCAAAGTCGTACTTTGTCCAGTTGAATTCATCTAAAAGCACGACTACATTCTCGATGCCAGTCCCTTTAGTTTTATGCATCGTCATAAAATTACTGTCATCTTCTTCATATTTGTAAAACGCTAACACCTCTTGAAAGCTGAGACTATTGCCAAACAGACCAGAATAGAATTTTTCGCTACGCACATCTCTTTCTAATTGTTCGAATTGCTCCTCAATCACTTCAACAGTCAAGCCCACGCTGCCAATTCGAGTAATGTAATCACACATTTGTTTTTTAGTATTGCATCCAAAACTTTGTAATTCTCTGAAAGCATTTATATTTTCTTCTTCGCCAATCCTTTTGAGTTCACTATCTTTGCGCGAAATATAAGATTGATGACTTTCCGATATAGAAATCAATCCTGTTGCGATTGTTCCTTCTATAACTGAATATACAGGTTCGCCAGAAGACGATAACTCTTGAAGAAAGCTGTGTAATTCACTTTTATTTTGTTTGGTTTGAATAAGGAAACCTTGTTTCTTCAATAATCCAATCAACTTATTATAGGAACGATTGTCTTCAGTTGAGCGATTAAAAAGTTGCAGTATTTCGGCAAGCTGACCAAATTGAAGCCTGTTCAACTGCTTCTTAATTTCTTCCCGCGTGTTACGAAATTTGGCATCAAATAACTCATATAAATTACCAAAATTAGCGTCACGCGCTACTTGCTTGTTGGGTAATTTTAATAGCACATGCTCGCCAATATCATACTGTGCGAAAGCAGTTAAATCTTCCAATCTTCTTGTTAGATCGCGCTTATAAGCCGCCAACTGCTCCTCATATTTGACCATAGCAGTTTCATAGGCTTTTATAACTTGATCAGAGCTCCCTTTTTTCAGTGAAGCTGGTTTTTCTGGGAATGGTGGTTTAATTGAATAGTAAAAATTTACCGTTCCATCCCGTTCTTCTATAGCTTCCACTCTTCCATTTATTTCTTTTAAGGCAACTTTTTGGATTAAACCATCAGAGCGAAATTTATTCGCTACAGCAATTACTTGAGGAGAACAACGATAATTATCTTCCTTTTCAATTAACGTTAACTTACCTTCATTAATAAGTCGTTCTGCTGAACCTATACCGTCATCGTAAATTGCTTGCTCACTATCGCCGAATAGACCTATGGTCAGCCCATCGCAAGGAGTATAGTCAATAAGTGAATCAATAATTTTTTCGTCCGTATCCTGGTACTCATCGATAAATATACAGTCGTATTTATCGCGAACTATTTTTCCAACACTAGAATACTGAGAGAATAATAGTGAAGCCATTTTAATAAGACCATCATGCCCAAAAGTCGCACTTTTAAAGCTATCGAACGGTGTGTCATTATAAACAACATCATTAAAATGGTGTTTTTTAATAGCCTCTCTGATCACTTCATTCAGGTATTCAATATCATTATTTAGCATAGCATTAAATGAGTCAGGATCTTTGTCGTAAATGGGTTTACTGGTGACTTTTGGAGTATCTTCCTGTGCAACTAAAGAACGCCTAGTGGTCAATGATTCATGTAATGCCTTGAATCTCTTATGCTCTTGTTTTTTTCTAGCTTTATCATCACCGTTGTAATGCGCGATACCTAGATCCTCGAATAGAGGAAGGCAAAAAAGTTCTGGGAGAAGTTGCAATAGATTTCGTTTATATGGCTTAATGAGCCCGCTAATAAACGCATGTATTGTAGATACTTCAACTTCTGTTCCTACTCGATCGACTATTTCATCAACGGCTTTGTTGGTATGAGTAATACAAACAATTTTCTTGTGTGGAAAATTTTCAGAACAAAATTGGACTGTTCTCTTTAACGTTTCTGTCTTGCCACTGCCCGCACCACCTTGCAAAACAAAGGATTGTTCACGTTTTATACATTGTTTTATCTTTTCTATTGGGCTACTTACTGACTGATCCATTTTAGCCCCTCACTGATGTATTTAGGTGTAACCCAATTTGCTTTACCTGTTAGGGCTAAAAAGAGTAGAGAAGCAGCAAAGTCGGATTTTTTATCAAGTACATTATTTGTTAAGTCAAAAATGTTCGCCGTTTCAATTTCTTCGATCTGGTCTTTATTTTTAAGCCCTAGAAGTTCATTATTTCCGCATAACCTTTTCAACTCAGCTTTATTTGAATTGAAAAATGCATCCTCAAACGACCTAGCTTGATAGTCATGCTCCTCTGTCTGATATACAACTTTAACATTGGCTGCCGACTCCGTTAATTTCCCGCTTTTTAGTTTGCTATACAATTCAGGAAAAGCCCCCCCATTTATTTCAGGGGAACCAAAGAAGTGCTTTAACGATTCATTACTAGTATGAGTAGAATCTAAAACCGGACAAGAGGAATATGAAGTCCTATCATTTCCCGCTTTGTCTGGCTTCACTTCTTTCTTCGTAGAATCTAGATCTGTTATAACTAAGGATTTAATGCCAATAAAATCTAAAAACGGCGCGAAAGCTTTAGCATTTGCACCAGCCTCAATTATTGATATGTTTTGCGAGAGTAATGGCCGATCTTCGGCACCACAGTTTTCATCATGTATTTTTATAAACCAAGGCAGAAGAATTCTCTCTGTAGTTCCTTCTATAAAAATTGCTTTGTCAGCAAAGAACAATTCCGCATTTTGTATTTTTAGATACTGTTCTAAAAACTGGTATAATTTTGCACCTTCTCCGCCTTTTTCCAATTTATATTTTTTCGCTAAATCAGTATGAAAATTCTTAAACTCAACGTTTAAGTCTTCGCGCATCAAAAGGTATCGAATATCTTCAAAATCAGAATTAGCAACTATGTAAGATGAGTGGGTGGTAATTACTGATTGTAGTCCTTTTATGTCTTTAACGACCTCTCTAATCTTTTGAGAAAAAACCGATTGCATTTGAGGATGGGTATGCGCTTCTGGTTCCTCGATAAATAACAAATTAATGTCTGACGGGGCAGTTTCAAACTCTTGCTTAACCATCTCAACTTTTAACAATAGATAAAGGATATTTAGATAACCAAGTCCATTTAAGTTTTCTGGAAGATGATCGTCTGTTGTGCCATAAATAACCTTTGAAGATGAGCCTATTAGAGAGCTTGCTTCAATATCTGAAATTACCTTCAGACCTTCTAAACTGAGAAAACTTGCCGCACTTGAAAGAAATCCGCTAAAAACATCTGAATATTGTGTTTCTAAGCTATTGTCTATATCGATTAAAGTAGATGTGACCTCCAACAAACGTTCATCATCAGCGTCATTGAGTTTCTTAAAAAACTGGCTTGTAACAGCAGACAAAGGGCTTTTACCAGTTTCATCTGAACTGGCAACATTGCGTTTAGCGTGTATGACTTGAAAATTAATAACGTTAGAAACACTCTTAAACTCTTTCTCCTCTAATTCATTTCTCTTCTCTAGGTAATAAGGTTTAATACCTTTATAACCCGAGTCATCGTAAGCATATATTGATGTTTTTATAAATTTACTGACATTTTTCTCGATAAAACTTCTTTTTGCTGCAAGATATTTGCCTTCATCAGCATCATCTTTTTTTGTTGGCATCCGATTAAGTAAAGCATTAGAGTCTATGCGAGCTTCGAACATAATATTAACAGCTGATTTATCTGGGTCTAAATCCAGCATAAAGTCGGAAATATTCTTTAGATTGTCTTCATCAGCGTACTCAACGGATATAGACAGCCTTATGCTTAACTCATCAATATCTGTTTCCTCAGAAATGTCATAAAGCTTACTTCTTACCGATACAGGAAAATCGCTAAAACTAAATGATGGATTGGGCTTGGACAAGAATTTCTCAAGTAAAACTACAAAAGACGTTTTACCTGTATTGTTTTTTCCTACTATCAGCGTTAGCCCATCCGACATATCAAGCGAGCTGTTCTGAAGTAGTCTAAAGTTTTCAACCTTTATGTTTTTTATTCTCATTATTCCCTCAATGATTAATGTTTATTATTCTAATGTGACGTCTATTTACGCGTGCAAAACGGCCTCAAATCCATATTTTCAGTGTCCCATTGCCGTATATGCGAAAAATATCTATCACTTTCGTCGTAAAGTCCTTCGGTGTTTAATAGGAGGTTTTGCCCTTTGTATAGGTCTGAAGCTAGATTGTGACAATACTTAATCACCATCGTCGATAGATGCTCTGCCCCCCCTTTGTCGCTGGCATATAAAATAGTTACATTTTCAGGCAAATAGAAATCAGCGAAAATAGGTATTTCTCGGCTATTAAAAGACTGATGATTGCCTAAATCCGAATCAACAATTAAGCCTACTTTACCTGCAAATTGTTCTGGGTACTCTGAAATCGCCTGAAGCACGTGATACCACCCTAAGTTCTCTGGCTTATCAGTAACGTTCCAACATTCAATTAGTGCGATTACGGCAGCTTTGCATTGGGCTAAACCTTGCTGTTGTGTTTCTGGAATGACATGGTAAGCAGCCGTGATTGATACCTTTGAACCAGCAACCTGATTTGTATTGGTATCTACCGCAATTAGATGGTCATAAGCCAATAGCTGATGATTTGTATTAAACCAATTGTCACTATTAGGACTAAAGCTAGTATGCAGTATCTTCGGCCCCTTATTATCTCGTTCTCGTGTATATTCTAAGCGGGGTTTTCCTATTAAAGAATAGTACTTATTGCCTCTGACGCCCATTAATTTTTGAGAATTAAAGTCCATAGCAATACCGTCAAACTCATTATAATTTCGAGGATCCATGTGAATCAATAATCTTCGCTGCTTTCTTGTCATTAGTTCAACCTAAGAGGGATAAATCGTTTTTTTAAAAATGGACGGAAACTGTTCTAAAGCCGGTTGAATGTAGTCCTTGGAATCATTAAAAAACGAATCCCCGATTTTATTTTCGCCTCCCATTATTCCAATTAAACCACTTAAATAGCTGCATATGACTCTATCAGAAAGTCCTTTTGAATATAGCCAATGCTCAACATCAGTTGAGAGGCCAAGTTTTAAAGAACGCTGCAAACCTCGAATCGCCTCGGCCTGTTCAATTAAGTTATGTAAGCTTTCCAAAAGATCCGCTATCGCGCCGACTATCAGCATTAAGTCATAGCCTAAGGCGCTGTCACAAATATCTAATATATTATCAATCTTTAGGGATCTTTCTTGACTACCAGCTCTGAACATAAAACCTCGTTCGCTTGATTGCTTATATATATCAATATAGCTTTTTCCGTTAATCCACTGTTTCGCAATAAATATGGCAGCATTCTCACCAATTAACTTATCTAGATTTTGATTTTGAACGATATCGATTACCAGTGGCCATAAAACATCCAACCACTGCTCTATCAAGTGTTCACTAGAAAGGAGCTCTACATGTGCATTAATCCAGTTTTCTATTTGAGTTAGGTCATCAACACCTAATAGTGCTTTTCCAAAAACGACACGACGATTAGGCTCAACAGTATTTACTTTTGATGCAGCAATAGTAAATACTGACTGCAATCCTTTTTTCTCATTGTCATTAGCCAACGAATAAGCAAGGGTACTTGAACAAAGTGCTAGTATTGTCTCTTCTTCAAGTTCATTTTCACTGGAGGAGTTGGCTAGTAGATAGCTTTCGATATTTTTTAAGTAATTTTTTCTTAAATCCATCTGACGCAATAAATCAAATATATCTCGCCCGCTTGCGGCTTTAATACATAACTGGATATACTTATCTGGATTCTGAATAAATTTGACGGGGTCGACCCCAAACGGATCATCTTGAAACGGTTTCACTAGACTTAATAAACTACTTGAACAATGTTCTGATTGCGCAGGATCTAACATGGCCTGCATATTCTCCCACTGCCATCTTTGCGTTGAACGCCTTTTATCAAATAATTCTGTATCTGTAAAAATAACGCTACCTTCCGTGTGTTTCCCAGAGCGTCCTGCCCTACCTAATAAATTGTGGAAGTCACGTGTTGAAATACGCTTTTTTCCTTGAAACACACCAGAGACTATTAAGTACTTTATAGGTAAATTTACGCCTTGAGCTAGAGTAGAAGTACAAACAACACATCGGCCCAAACCGTGCTCCATAGCATATTCGATAGATATTCTAAGTCCGTTAGGAACGCTGGCACTATGGGGTAGTATACCGAGTGAAATTGCTTTCGTAAGAACGGAGTTTTCACCTAGATGTGATGATGCTAGCTGAGCAATCTTTGATATTTCGTCATCTGACGATGATTGTATTGGTAAGTACAGATCTTCTATTCTCTCCGCCGCTAAAGAAATTGTTTTACAGATTTTATTAACCGTACTCTTTGTTCCGCAGAAGACTGCTACGGGTCCAAATTCTGATAGCTTAACTCCTAAATACGCAGCGATACTGCT
>Ga0115565_10002205_pt1 | contig 15161 bp, 10 predicted proteins | sample COGITO_mtgs_1105_FD_87199 | JGI IMG/M metagenome (GOLD analysis project Ga0115565, IMG submission 87199) | Pelagic marine microbial communities from North Sea - COGITO_mtgs_110530 | ecosystem: Environmental > Aquatic > Marine > Epipelagic | place: Germany:Helgoland, sampling site Kabeltonne... | reverse complement strand
TATTTTCGGTATTTAGTGATGTCGCTACTCCAAGGTGGGTTCAGATTGTGCAGGCAATGCTTGGCTTGATTGTTGGGCTTATCGCAGTTGTTGGTTCTGCATGGAGTCTACATGATATTCAAATGCGGAGCTTACTTGCCCAAGTAAGCTACAGCACGATAGCCAAGGAGCTTATGTGGCAATTAGCACAGGAGAGAAAAAGCAGGCATAATGTCAGGTGCATCATGGATGCGCTTAATGATATTGAAAATCTTAAGGTGAGATCGCCAATTATTGATGGGAACATTAAAAAAATGTACATATGTAAATTCAAAAATAACCCGATATATACTCCTGATGATCGGTGGGATGATATGGTATTTGATCATGAAATATCAAGCAGCGACTTTTCGTCTGGCGACTCGGACAACTCACCAGTCAGATCAATACGATCGCTAAACGATAATCCAAGATTATTACTTGATGATCTTGTCGATGCTAGAGAACTGTCAATGCAGCCGAGCTCACGTGTAACCTTCCATATCCCACCACAACAGCCAGAGCAGCCTATTTATTATCCACCTCCGACTCGTTTAGAAGAGTCATGATTTCCATATTGTGTGTTCGACCTAAGCGCTGACCTCGCCCGGCAACTTGGGCCTCAACAGCTGCGCTTATCACCCGGTGATAGAATATGATATTCGATAGGAATGGCATATTAAGACCGCCACAGTCCTTCGGTGATGATACCAGAATAATATTAGTATTGCTGTGTTGGATTTCTTGAACAACTGCATCTTTCTGGGCGCGCGTGCCCCGCAAGACGCAATGTGTGATCGCAAATTTGTCAAGCGCGCGAGAAACCATACGCGTTGATTCTGGGTGCATTGTAAATACTAGATATTTACGCCGTTTATTTTCAGGCCATGGTGTGTCTTTGCGGCCGTCAAGCAGTCCCGCGACATATGGTTGAGTTACTTCGTTTTTAATACAGTCTATCGGGCCAACCAATTCGCCGCCTGGCAGCTTTGCCTCACTACCCATAATATATTGGATCAACGCTTTCAGCTTTGGATTATCAAGCTCATCGAACATCTCGGTACTTGCAGCTAATGGCTCCAGTTTTTGATCCAGTTCTAACTCATCATTAACTGCCGCGATGACAGACTCATCACTAAGCGCCGAGTCAAGATCGATTTCCGGACCAACTCGCACAAGCCCCGATGGTATTTTGATTGCATTCGCACAATTCGGACACCTATCAATAATTGCCTTACGGCCGCGCTCTTGCTTCGTAATGCAGGATTCACACACGATAATTTGGCAACATCCAGACAACACATATGCGGCGTCATCATTTTCAGTATCCTCATCGTCGAATGGAACTTGACAACATTGGCAATATCCTTCGCGAATATTATCTCGCATCCGGTTTAGTGCGGTATTGTGCGTGTCTCTTAGCTTTACAGCCCACCTGTGTAAAATAACCAGGCTGTTCTGCATAGCCTCAGTCATTCTCGGGCCGACGCGCAATATATCACCAAATTCTTTGTCAGTGCCAGACTTGATAGCATTTTGCAGTGGTGCCATATTATATAATTTAGCACCCGCACCAAGTGCCGTGCGGGTGATCAAATAATCTTCAGCCTCGCGTATCCTAACAATTGCTCGCATGGCACCGCGCATTTTTTCTAGGTGGTTACCAACCACTCGGTGAATAACATCACCGACGCTCGATGCTGATATGCCGAGGGCATTTGCTGCAGTACCAACAGCATCAGCATTAACCATTTCAATCACATCCTCAGGTACACCTAGATTTCGAAGAATCTCTGCAGCTTGGCCGCCATGCACGTATATTTTGCGATAATTGACCTTGAAGCTATTAATGTGGTGGTCTACATATTTTGCGTCACACCTCAGGCTAAATGCGCCGTTTATCATGTCATTTAACGCCGCACCAAGAACTGGGAATTTATCTACAGTGACACACCTGAAGAATCCCTCAACAGTGGTAGCACGATATGGTACGGTTACACGCGCGGTTGTTTTGCGCCGAGTTGCCGATACAAGCCAGGTAAACAGTGATGGTACGTAACAATCATCACCGTGTAGGTTAAGAGTATCATAATCATCAATAATTACCCGCGATACTAGGGTACCCTCGAGTATTTTAATAATTGACCCAATGAGCGACCTATTTGTTTTTTTACCATTATGTGCGGGCTCGCCATCGACAACAAATTTTGCAGTTACTCGTCCGACCTTCACGAATATAATATCATATTCTCGTATCTCACCAGTCCGGTACATTCTCTCGAACTCGCGCAGCTTGCGCACATTCTCAATAGTGAAATATTTTAGATTGGTAAATTTAACCGTATTATCTTCCCATTGCGTAATAATATTTGTCGCTGCGATCACAACGGTAAATGGCAGAAATCGGTTATATTGTACAGTAATGTCCGGTAAGAATACATTCTTGCGCGTCTTGAACGAATATTGTTGAACCCTTGCACAGTTGCTATCACCAGGTCGCGAGGATAACAACGGAAGTATTTCTGGGAGCTTTCGTGGTGTCCGACTCTCGCAAATTAGCGCGAGAGATACAACAGTCTTTCCGAATGAGAATTTTTCTGATATGCGCCCAATTTTAGTTTGCATATATGAATCGGCATCTTGCTGCAGTAGTGGTCTGTCCTCGAGGGCCAACATTGCAGCAAGTATGGTGCGCTGCGGGGTAAACAAGTTTCCAGTAAACTCTGCTGGATTTTCAGCTTGGGGATCATTTGCTGTCAGCACTGCAGAGCACCACGGTGAGTGTTTTCGGTTGATCCAGGGTGTATGATATTTGGCATCTCCCATGGTGCTATTATGATTATATACACCATGGTTCAATTATCGCGAAAAAACTCATGGTTTACACAATATATAAAATAATAATAATGGATCCATTGATAATGGTAATACGCCGATTAGATGGAATATTTGAGTTTGATATCATCACCGGATTTAATAATGAAGTTGATGGCAGACATCGAGGTTATCATTTCTGTGTGTTCTCTTGACACATCCGGTGCGGTGGATTTAAGAGCATACTTGATATATGTGTTCCTACCAGCTGATAAATTGAAATATCCGCTGGGGTTGTACTGACCAGGGAACAGGCAGAAATTAATGAGAAATGATGCAGTATCTGTCGGTGACACTGTCATGCTATTTACCGGATATCGGTTTGGCAAGTATGAATTATAGAACTCGGACTGTATCATCGGGTACAGATCAATATTTTGGGATGTAACGCCGATAGTATCAACCATATTTTCCAACGATGTAACCTCACCCGCTTCGCGATACACGAGCTGATACAATCTCAGCTCCGAGTTCCATACCATAGTAGGCACAATAAGCTTAGCAGCATCTGCTCTGGTCTTTACATATCCCATCATCCACCACCTATCAAAATCATTAACAAGCCGTCTCGTCCGCACACCAATGGTGAAATATTCCGCAGGGAATTTAAGCTGGTCAAGGAGAATTGACCCACTCGCACTTTTCAACTGACTCACCTGCCTTCGATGCGTCCTGATAAGACTGAATCCAACCCGGGATGCAAAGATGTTGTTGATATCTTTGTTAATGTAGAGGTTATTAACATACAGATCAACCGTAAACTTAACAGAGTTAACTGGTGGGGCAACTTCCATCAATGACCCGGGATTTTCCGGGTCAGGGATTAGCGCCTGCACCATCCGGCTAAATGATTCAAGCTTGCACATAATCGTGCGCTGAGTATTCGGAATCATATCATTGTGTAGCGATTGCGATGGATCTTGGCAGAACCAGAATTGTGCGGGAATAAACATATCAAATCCTTCCTGGTAAAGCTTGGGCGTTTGCGGTCCGTCGCAATAGTTAAGTACACCAGTATACCCATTGCCGAAGTAGCTTGCTTCGCGAGTTTCCTGCTGACCGTGACACCTATCCCAGTTGGTTAAATTGTCGGAACTGACGAAGAATTTGCGGCGCTCCATCACATCATTAGAGCCATAGTCGTCAATCAGGAATTGCTTCGACCTCAGCTCAACCTTCGAAAATAGTCTCGCACCTGGAAACGCACAGTATCGGTAGTATGGTGTTTCGGCTGTAGCCTCTTCCGCGGTTGCCGAGCCGAGCGCGGAAAAGTTAACATGAAATGCCATATCGCTCGTGAAGTTGCCATTGATTGGAAATGTAAATTCCAGATCACCACCAGCCGAGGTTAGCTTGTTATTAATAGTACTAGCCTGAACCTTACTATACTCAGATGCGACTGCGGCATATGGCTTGTATGTGGACTTCACATACAGAATATGTGATTGCCCTAGCTCAGCAAATGTCGGTACAGTATTGGCCTTACATTGAGATTTACGAGTAAATCTCAAGGTTTTTATACGAGAGCTCAAGTAGTCAGTTGCGGTGATATACTTATCGAATCTTGCATCATTTAACACTAAGCTAAATATTGCACCCTGTGACATTGTGTGTGACTAATTAATAATTGTGCTCGTTATGATTATATGATATATTAGTCTATATACGCACGTAAAAGTTGCTACCACCCCAATTTAAATATAAATCAGAAATATGATATCACCATGGAACATAACGTGCACGCTTATGTCGGGCGCCGTGGATTGGCCATACGAGTACCACAATTTCGTGCACGCGTTGGTGGTGCGGCAAATATGCGGAAAATTCTTTCCGCATTGACAGTTACTGAGAAGGTTGGGCCCGGCAGACCAAGCGGTGCACCAAAAAAGAAGAGACCCGCATACGAAATTCGCAATGGTATGCTGATCATACCACGGATCAAGGGTAAGCAATTTTTGACTACAAAAACTAGGGAAGGTAAGTTTTTGATAGATGCTATAGTCGATGGTAAGACATATGATACAGTATTACCTGAGCCGCGGCGGCTGGATCCAGAACGTCTAAATGTAACAACCCCATTCTACTCATATCAAGACGCTGTTATAAATCATTTGTGTGACGAGGGTGGGCAATTTAACTCGCCCGATGACCCATGTTCGGGTGTCGCGTATCTCAGTATGGATACTGGTCTAGGTAAGTCGAGGGTTGGATGTGGTGTTATCGCGCGGTGTGGCATGCCGGCGCTTATTGTCGTGCCAACCTGCGCGATTGCGGTGCAGTGGATAGAGGAATTTACAACCATATATCCCAAGATTACCACCACTATATACAAAAATCCGCCAAAGAATTCGAAAAAGATCCCGCCGAGCCCGGAAACACACGACGTGATCTTGATTGTGGTTAACACATTCCGTAAAAAGGAACCAGAATTTATGGAGGGCTTTGGTACTGTGGTCTTGGATGAGGCACATGAGTATCACAGCACTCATAATTGCCGGGCGCTATGGCTGTCACAAACTCGGGTCGTTCTAGGGTTATCGGCAACCCCGGATGGTAGGCCTGATGGGCTAGATAAATATGTGACACTCCATCTGGGTAAACCAATTTGTGGTAGTGATATACCTGCATACGACGCAAGTAGCGTTAATTTCAAATGCAATGTGTCGATTATCAACTACACTGGACACCCAGACCATTGTGAAACTGTAATTGGTGCAACTGGTATGACTTCCGCAATATTAACTATTGGCAGTATTATTGGTGATATACCTAGGCTGCGGATGATTGCTTCTGAGGTTCGGCGGCTATACTACTTGCACGAAACATCAACACCCGCAGAACTGTTAAGGCTTGGGCTCGGTCCTAGACCGGCATGCGATGAGGCATTGCCAAAATACCCTGAGGGTGGTATCCGGAGGCATGGCATATTTGTATTTGCGGAGCACAGAGATTACTTACCAACAATTCGCATGTTCATCGAGATGGAAATGGGTACAAACACCATATATTGTCCAGAAATGGACGAAGATATCCCAACTAACTCAACGGCCGTTAGTCTGCTGCGTGGCGGTGTTGCATCAACCGCGGTTGGATCTGCAAGATCAGCGGGTTCACATATTGTACTGACAACGTACGGGTATAGTCGCCGGGGCATTTCACTACCTGACATGACGGCAATTGTGAAGGCTACACCGAGGCGCAACGGTACACGCCAAATTGATGGTAGAATGTTACGGCGCGGCTCAGATGAGAGTATTGTGCGACAAATTATTGATGTGGTTGATAAGTGTACTAAGCTCGGAACACAATCAACATCGCGGTGCAAGGTGTATAGGGAACGCGGCTTTGTAATTAAGCGCACGAAAAAGTCATGGGTGGACTACATACAGCCTGGAGATGCTGTGCCGAATGCGGCAGCCATAGATGATGAGAGTGATGATGAATTTGATACGATGGATACCGATGCGCTGTTCGATGAAATTTGCGTGTAGGTCGCGAGTGGCGATGCTATTTTCATTATCCTTTTAAGTACTACTATAAACCGTAGATATACGATAATCTGATGAGTACTGGTACGTATGCTGATGCACTAATACGAAACAACACATCATTCCCGTCAAAGCTAACTGTAAAGCTTCAGACCTTGTACGAAAAATACACTAAAGCAAAACAGGCTCCGGCAAATAGTAGTGGTTGGGCTACCATTCTCAAGTATTACCAATATATGGTCCGTACAGTAATAAGTGATCCTGAGTATGGTATTGGTGTTGATCATAATGCTCGAGGTGTTCTGGTGTACCATACAATGGGTATGGGTAAAACCAGATTATCCGTCGCGGTAGTTATGGCTCTATGGGATGAGAGGCAGCCAGTGGTAATGCTCGCAAGAAGTCTCCGCAAAAATTTCCTCAAGACTGTTGATCAGGTTATCGATCTGACGAATGAAGGTGCGTCGAGCGAAAAAATCCTAGGATTAAAGGCCGCGGCAGCTAAGCGATTCTCATTTGTGTCGATGGATGCATACAATTCCGCCAACCAGATGGCGATGGCCGGCACGTCAAAAAAGGCGAGGCGTGGTGAGCTAATAAACGAGACGCGCGGCCTCGACAATAAACTGCTCATCGTTGATGAGTCACATAATTTCTTTAGGGCGATTATTAATTCGTCGTCCGAGACATCCAACGCGCGGCGCATGTACGACATGATCATGGGTGCACGCAACCTGCGGATTTTATTCTTAACTGGCACACCAGCAACTAAAGATCCGTTTGAGATTGTTCCGTGCTTTAACATGCTAACTGGTCGAGAAATCTTACCAACATCGTACGAAATGTTTTACCAGCTGTATGTCGACAAGACAAATCACACTGTGAAAAACCGAGGTAAATTATCGAATCGGCTCATGGGGTTAGTCTCCCACGTGACACATACTCGGCCAACCGCACCACCGTCAGGGGTAGATAATGATCAGGCCCAATCTAAACCGAGAGACCTTCGCTGGTTTCCCGAAGGCAAGCCAACAATTGTTGAGCGCGTCGAAATGAGCGAGGAACAGTACCGAATTTATTTACTCGCACGGGAGCGAGAGCTTGTTGAGGGTAAAACTGGTGAAGATGGTGGCCGCGTATCAACGGCTATCTCTGCACCCGCACTTGCACTTCCCGGGTCCGAGAAAAAGGCAATGAGCTCATATAATGTTAGGTCGCGCATGGCGAGTATATTTGTGCCGCCACATGAGTGGCGTGGGAAAGCTATTGATGATATGCCCGACAATGCGTTTAATGCAGAGACTGGCCCCAAACTGGCGATTATTGCGGACCGTGCGGATAAATGTCCTGGCCCAGTTCTTGTATATTCGCAATTTATTAACACGAGCGGACTACGGCCGCTTGGCAGGTTTCTCGAAAATCTAGGATACAAATTATACCAGCCCGTGATTGAAAGCGTGGACGGTAAAATATCGCAAACCGCACCAGCGGATTCTATTATTGATACCAAGCCGGCCCTGCGGCAAATATTGATTGCGGACTTCCCATATGCGTCAAAATTTATCGAGTCCGTCGATGTGTCGTTCAAAAAGCTGCAAGCTATCGCGGCGGATCCGCCGAAGTGGGATAACAGTAGCGCGGCTCTTGCGTTTGTATCTCGAACGAGCATTGAAGCTTCACTTGTCGATTCCGTGGCAGACCACTTTGCTGAGAAGATACGTGTAAACTGTGCACATCGCGGTGAAGTATCACCAAGCGCGATGTGGGACACTATTAGGACAAAAACGGCAGGTAATTTCCCAGATAGCGCCGCGATGAGGAGTAAGCTTGTATATTCGCAAGTACGTGGATGTGAAATATTTAACTGCGCACTCGCAACATATCTATTTACCCGGTACGGTGCCAAAAATGTTCTTGACTGTAGCGCTGGTTGGGGTAGTAAATTAATTGCCGCACATGCTGCGGGTGTAAAATCATATCGCGGATGGAACCGCAATGATGATCTCCAGAATGTGTATCTGTCCATAGGCACATCTATCGGCGAAATGGTAAATGTCGACTGGGAAATCAGCGACGTATCAATAGCCAGCGATTCTGCTGGAGTAAACTTTGCTCCTGATGGCGATATGCTGGCAACATTCGACACAGCGTTCTTAGCTACCCACTATGACGAAGATGACGAATGGGTTATTCCCGCAGCGCAGCGTGCATCAGCAGGATTATCCGTTGGTGGTACGTTTATTGCATGTGTCTCATACGATCTATTCGAGACAATCCATGGTGTAATGCTCGACAGTGGAAATTACCATTTCTTAGGTGCGGTCGGGTTTCAAACGACATCGGATGGCCATGCGCCGAACGTTAAGAGCGATTCCTTCGTATGGCGAAAAATGCCGGATGGTGGTAGGACTCCGGCCGCTAATAAACGTACGGTAGCACTTGCGGATGCTAAAAAATATGTGTCTTGGGAGGCAGAATCTGCCACGCTAGCCCGGACATTGGTAACGGCCGCAATTGAAAACGCACCACCCAAGGTTGTTCGTGAGGCACCAAAGATTATCGAGCGATGGCTGCTATCTGGAGCAAACAATACTAAATTTGATGATAATCGACCATGGGCGGTATTTCGCGGGGCAACTGGAGATAGCTCGCTGGCTGCAAAGCTCGAAGAAGAATTTATCGCAGTCGGTGCCAAGCCGGGAATTGGTGCGACAATTACCGAGATAGTGGGTGGTGCAATATCTAGCGATCCACCGGCCTGGCGCAATGTTGATATTGTAGTGTCTGGCGACGGTGTTAGTGTGACTGGCGATCGCGGCGATATACAATCAAAAATTTATCCTGGGCAGTGCCGGGAGCTGAAGCGTCGTGCTGCCAGGCGTGGGTTTGAACCTGATATTGTCGCATGTAAATTAGCCGCGGCAGCACTACGATATGAATCTACCCTGAGTGGTGGACAGCAGCTAGGACTGCCTCGAAGTCACTATGCCAAACTTTATAGTTTGGGGGTTCGCAATGAGGGCTTCGCATCACCATTCAACTCTAGATTTGTCGCACTTGGTGCAGGCGATGCCGGTTTCTGCAGTGCATTTCCAGATACAGACGCGGCGTTTGGCAGCATCGGGCCATTCCAATCCGCAGATATGGACGGCAGTCAAACTTCGTGGGCACTAAACCCGCCATACATCGAAACGCTGATTGGTGTCACTAATGATCGCGCAACCGTAGCACTCGACAGCGCCGCAAGCAATTCATCCCGAGACCCTCTACTTATATTTGTGCTTGTTCCGGTATGGGATGATTCGAAGCATATACGCGCATTGGTCGAAAATAAATATACTGTTGCGGTTGAGCACCTCAGGGCCAAATCATACAAGCTCGAGGAGCCGAGTGGAAGAAAATTTGTTGCACCATTCGACGTTTACTACATCGCCATGCGATCAACCAAACCCAATAATACCGAGCTAAGTAAAATAGTCTCAACGCTAAAAAGTGTCGCGAACGTGTCGAGTGAAAAACGTGGCGGCGGATCTGGCCATTACGCGATAATATCCGGAGATGTGCCAAGCAAGGAGCAGGATGCGGTGGTAACCGCATTTAATAGTCCTGCAAATGCCCATGGTGAGGTCATCAAAGCAATTCTGGTTTCGAAAACTGGTGCAGAGGGTCTTGACCTGAAATGTGTACGGGAAACTCATCAGATTGAGCCGTATTGGGACCGGGCGAGAGACGACCAAGTAAAGGCGCGTGCTATCCGCATGGGTAGTCATGACAGTTTACCAGTTGATGAGCGTGAAGTACAGCCGTACTTGTACATCGCTGAGGAAAATCAGAAAATGTGGGATCAAACACCTGAGGAAAACAGAGAGGCAAAAACAATTGATAATATATTCTTTGAGCGCGCCGCTAGCAAATTCAAGGTAATTAGTGAATTCCGCAATTTACTGTCTGAGGTATGCTTCGAGTGTGAGATCTTTAATTATGGGTCGTGCCGAACCTGCATACCAACTGACGAGCCATTGTACCATGACAATCCGGCGATTGATATTGAACTGCAAGATCCATGCGAGGCCGCATCGACGTCGGATGTTAGCGCGATTTCAGTCGTAATCGGTGATACGACATACTATTATTCAGTCGACCCGACATCACCTTTCGGGTACACATTCTACATGTTTGATGCTGAGCTTAACGGATACGTCGCGATCGATCTTGCGGACCCAGTAATTCGGAAATTACTCAAAGTTATTTGAAATGTCTCACAGCATCGCTTCCATCAAGCAGCAGTGTCTTCACTGTAGTTTCAGGTAATTTATCAAGTATAACACCGCCACTAAATACCATAGCGCCAGTGCCGAATGCTGCGGTATATTTTTCTGCTTGCTTTGCGTTTTTGCGAGCGACTAATTTGCCACCATAGTGTGTGTAGTTTTTAGCATCAATCCAGAATATGTGGTGTCCGCCAATCGTAATTGGTGTCGTGAGCAAATAATCTGGCGTAAGTAGTGGACCAATACCTGTATACGCCTGCCTCAAATCATCCTCTGTCCGAAATTCGATCCCTAATTTTTTCAGATAAATACACAGGTCAGCCTCATATTGTTGGGAGCGTGCGAGTGTATCGGTTGTAAAATCCCTCGAGCTATAATCGACTGATGCTATCGCTGGATACTCTGCTGCTAATTTTTTAGGCATTAGTGACGGGTTGGCAATCATTTTTCGCACATCCGTAACATTACTACCACCACGCAGCAAAATTTGCCTCAACACTGCCATAGGTGGAAGACTATATTTTTTAGCAATATCTATCACCGAATCGCCGGCTTCATGCTCTGCCAATATTTCTGGCCCGTGCTGCATTGCACGAATACCACCAGTCCGAGCTTTATAGTGAATTTCCATATCGCGGATATTCATAAGCTGAGATGTACTAAGCTTCGATCCGTACCGCGCGCTTATCCGTTTTGCTTCACGCTCCATATTTTCAATCTCGACCGGTGATGGCGGCCCATAATTGTTGGTCTCTCGAATACAATTCTTCACATATTTGACACTTGCATTGATCAGGCACTTAGTATGTTTTTTCGGCTCAAGCGGCCAGGTTATTATACCGTCAGAACCGCCGGTGATCACCGAGGGACTGTTGCGGTATTTTCCTGCAACAGTCACGTATATTGAAACGACAATCAAGAGAATGAGCAGGACAATGTAGAGTAATCGATTCATTCCGCGCAATTCTATAGAGTGGAACGGAAAAATGGTTATGAAACCGCGGTATCATGGTGAGATATGGTTAGTTAATTTTGGTAGCAATCTTCTAAACCGAAATGGAATTCGGATGCGGCGCTTAGCGATAAAGAGATTGACAATTTGCGGTAGTGTCGGCACGGTTACGGTCAAATCAATAATGCTAACTGCTGGGTCTAGCCATACATAATCACCATCGACAATAACGCCCGGTGCAAGCGGCGCTGCGGGGTCGCCACCAATGACATGCCCATCGAGTCGGTTCATGTACGCATCAAGCTTAGCGTTCCCTGATGCAAATCTTGTAACATATACGCGGTCGCCAGCTGCAAGATTATGATCCGCACCAACATTAATACGAAGGTATGGTCCTGGCTCGATAGCACCATCCGTATCAATAGTTACATCATATACGCAATCTGGTTCGAACTTGATAGGGTTATCCGGGTTTCGGAATATCAAAGTTAGTCCATGTACGCTAGATAGTGGTGTTGAGAACGTAAAGGTATCCCACATGCTGCCGCTGATCGGCGTCGCGAGCAGCGTATTTGGATTTGTGTCTGACGGGTGTGATACAGTATATTCGAAATGGTGCCGCCCATTTCTGTCACTGTATGATTGTAACCCAGCCTCGCGCAATTGGATCGTAAAATTGCCGTTGTGAGCAAGCTGTGTGTATGGGTTGTGCACCCATGGTGAGGCTGTCGCACCACCGGTTAATACTGTATGTGGTGGGTATTGACCATACGGTGCAGCATTGGGTACGAGCGTTGGTGCACCTGACGCTGCGGTAGTATTATTATGAATTAGTACAAGCTGGTCAAGTCCAGTTGGTGCACCAGGTGAAGCTTTAAGCTCGTACGCAACATCAGGTAATATTGGTATTGTAAATGTCCCGATCTGAATCTCGATCACATTATCAATTACATCGCGAACGCCGAGATTATTATAATCAGTTTCACCCTGCACCATAAAATTCCACTGGTACTCTCCCCTTGAAATGTTTGACTTGCGGACTTTGGTAAATGAGTCCAGCACAATATACTGGTCGCTGATGCCGTATTGTTTCTCTTTGCAATGTCCATATTTACGTTCGCACCCACGGACGCCCGGTCCCGGAGAATTGAGGGCTTCTTGCTTTAGCAGCTCGTGAACATCAATTTCTTCTCTGCGCACACGCTGCTGTCGGCCTCGTGGCGGGGCTACTTGTCGATTACGCATAGACCTGTTATACTATGCAGAAAAGAAAAGCTCAATTGGTTGTTATTGACCATTACAATTTGGTAGAACTACATAGTTTTGCCTCGCGATCACGCTCATATCATTTATTGTTTGTCCTGAACTCGTGTGGATTAATCACTGACTGCTATATGGCCGCTGTCGAACATATAGCACTCTATATCAAAGACCCGCCCAACTTACAGCGATACCAATTCATCTCTTAACATGTGCGGAATCGCCTGTGGAGGTTGATTAAATCTGTTGTATTTGTGAGATAATTACATTTACACACGAATACTATTGATATTACCTGGTAGTGATGAACGATGACAACTTTTACCCGGATTGGCTTAGATGAATCATAGTGTTCTGCGACGTACTGCGCATTTTTGAGTATATAGTCTGTCATGCGATGTATATACCTAAAAAACGGCACTCTCAAATTCCGCACTATGAACGAGCATTATTGCAGAGACTAACTTGGCGTTTCATCATAGCATCATTTATGGTAGTGTTCTGAGGAGTGTGGATAATGACACGCCCACCACCAACAAATGTTATTTCGAAAACTCGGTTCAGAACTGCGGACGACAAGTATGATGTGAGATTTGAATATATTTGATCTCGTGCATCGGCATTCCACACATATTCTGTGGTGATGCCCATAATACTAAGTACGACATCGCGCTGCACTATTTTACTTTCATACGTGTACCGTATTGTGACCTTGCGGTGGTTATGTACTGCAACCACCTCAGCACGAGTTCGGGTCATTGTATATTTTTTTAATCTTCATATTCAATTTGGATTAAGATGGTTCGATTAATACTACACCGTTTTCATATCCGACGCATGAAACTTCCATTATCGTCCCACCAGCCGGCTCTGCCCCACTATTGAAAGTTGCTGGGTACTGCACTATCTCACCACGATGCCGAAACGCTGCGTGGTACATACCGTCGATCGGGTCAATAAATATTTTTGCCCTGAACGTGCGACCTGCAAACGTAAAGCTGTTACCATATACTGCGTGCTTGAGCTCATCATCGATGTACTGCAACCCGAAATACCTCAACACTGTTGATACGTGGTCATTTGCGCTCCTATCCATCACAGATATTTATACTATGCCCATTGTTGCCTCTAATTCTACTACGAGGTTGTACAAAGTTCTTAGCTCGTCAATGTACGGGTTATATAATCTGATTTGACATGACCAAAAATTATGTCTTCAACATTTCGCAGCTGGCCGTCGACATCCGCAACAGCTGAAGTATATACCAAGCCATATTTATCGATCATGTCAATACCGATACGTGCAATCGGAGTCGTACTGAATATGTCGCGTATTAAGCTACTTACGTGGGATTGAGTCTCAGTACTAAAATCTCGAATGTTTGCACCGATAATAATACACCGAAAGCGGGTAATTTTGCCACGATACATAAATATCATCCCAGCGTTGGTGCCACTAGGCGGTGATGTGGTGGGCTGGGAACTGATTTGCATCAGGCGCGATAGTTCTCTATATCTGTCGCAAACCTACTGAGCACGCGACCCATCCACTTGCGCGTAATTGCGGTGTTGATCTAGCATGCGATGCTCGAGTGTCTCAGGTGATTGGTGGAAGTAAATTGCCATTATTACTTACAATGTGCCGTTTAAAATACAATGTAGTATTTTGGGCTCCACCCAATCATCGGTTCATCCAAATGGTGGTAAAAAAACAAGCATTTACGACGCGGTCGCTTTATGCATTTTTACCACCGCTGTATGGTGTGCCGTAGTTATTTTCGATCATCCAATCGTTAACGGTTCCCTGAGGCTCACCTAATCCGATAGCTATAACGGATATGATGATACGCCCGAATTTATCAAATTTGCCGCACCCAACTCGGACAATTTTACCATCAATGCGGCTTTTAAGCGCATCCCTTGCCGCGACGGCCGCGATTTTAACCTGCTCTCGATCCGGGACGGTCATTTTTGGCTTCATCTCGGGACTATCATATCCGAGCATGCGCCCTTTCCACTGCGTAAGTTTGCCCCGAAAGTGAAATGCAATTCGGATAGTATCGCCGTCATATACATCAACAACCTTCGCTTGAAATATCATACCCGCAAAGCTGAAATCATACTTCTGTTTTACCGCTGTCCGCAATTCTTCGCTCAGTACCTCAGCGCGCGTCTTACGCTCCACAACGGGTTCTTTTGTCCTAAAATCCTCATCCGATTCACTGTCGAGTGATGGTGGGTATGCGCGTGCATTTCGGTATTTAGCAAATAGATTTCCCATGGTGTTTTATACAGTGT
>Ga0115565_10002200_pt1 | contig 15181 bp, 13 predicted proteins | sample COGITO_mtgs_1105_FD_87199 | JGI IMG/M metagenome (GOLD analysis project Ga0115565, IMG submission 87199) | Pelagic marine microbial communities from North Sea - COGITO_mtgs_110530 | ecosystem: Environmental > Aquatic > Marine > Epipelagic | place: Germany:Helgoland, sampling site Kabeltonne... | reverse complement strand
TTTCTTCGGTTTCTTCGGTTTCTTCTGTAGTTTCTGGGACTTCTTCTTTTTCGTGTTCTGTTTTGTCCAATGAATCTTTTGAGGACTTCGATTCGTCTTTACAAAACATATTCATATTTAAAAGGGAAGAAAAATATTCGCCAAATGATTTCATTATACATTATGAAACCATTACATTATTTACAAAAAATATTATTTGGTAGGATATAGTCCATATAATTGACATAATAAGGTCCCTTCTTTGGGTTGAATGCGCAATTTACAAAATCCTTGGTCACCTATTGTTGATCGAAAAGAAGAAGTGCTTTTCGTTTTCCATGGGCAACATCATATCCATGCCACTTGTTTGTGTCACCATTTTGTAATATAAATGAACTTGTATCACCCATATCTACGATTACTTTAGAAGTAACATCAATAAGACTCAAATAAGGATTTTGAGATGGATCAGCAATACCAAGATATGCTTTGCCCGATCTCTTAAAAGATTCAGAAAGTGTTACACCATGGGTTCCAGCAGATTCTAACATGGTATGATCCGCTTTGCTTGTATCAATTACTCTAACTGTTCTTGTAGATTCTCCTTTAAGACCATCTTCATTTGTAACACTATATGTTACTTCATAAAGACCAGGAGTGCCAAGGTCTACATTCTCAGTTACTACAATATCATTTGTTAAATTACCATAAATACGATCACTAGCAATTGCTCCTGGATCTCTATATGAGTTACTTGTAGCAGCTATATTATAAGGATTCAATCCATTAAGAGTGATTTTGGGGTAGTATGGATCAATTACTCTAACTGTTCTTATTTGTTCTTTTGCGCTAATTTGAGCAGGATTGGTTAGATTGTATGTTATATCATATGTACCTGGTATATTCATATTTACAGGATTAACTATTACTATATCATTTGTTAATTTTCCATAATATGAATCACTACCAGATGCTCCTGGTAATACTAATTGTTGAAAAACATCTATTTCAATTACTTTGGGTCCATGAAGTGTGATTGTAGGTGCTTTGAGTACTATAACTTCTCTTGTTGCAACAGCTGTTTGACCTCTTTCATTTTTTACTGTGTATATCATTTTATATGGTGTAGCAGGAACAACGTGAGTGTTTACCGGATTATTTACTACAATTTGAGCAGTTAAATTTCCTTGAACTGGATCAACAGCAGTTGCACCTTCGTCGACATATCTGCTATTTATTTCTACTAATGCCGGATTATCGCCATTAAGAATGATGACAGGTCTTGAATTGTCGACTACAACAACAACAACTGTTCTAAATACTTGTTCAGCCTTAACTCCATTTTCATCTGTTACATTGTATGTTACTGTATATTTACCTGGTTTACCTGTATTTACCGGATTATTTACTACTATTTGATCAGTTATATCTCCTTGAAATTGATCAAAAGCAGTTGCTCCTGCGTCGACATACGGCACCCCAGCAAACACATGCTCTATATTATCTCCATTAAGATTGATGACGGGTATCGTTTGTGATGACATACTATAATTTAAACATACATAATTTAAATCACAAATATAATAATTCATTACCAAGTGTTTAAATATTCACTGGTTTAAAAATACTGTTTAATATTTCTTTGTTTTTTATAGAATCATTATTTACAAAATTTCCATATTGTTTTATGGAAAAAATAAAACCTTAATTAAATGACACAATAATTTTCACATTTTCCTTCTTAATACATTTACATGCCGACACAGATAGTTCCTCGCGTTTTTTGCGCGTTTTACTATTATCACCACTATTTAAGGTAATAGATGCTGTTTCCAAATTATCGTCTTTCTTTTTCTTGGAAATTGAATTGCGATCATTCATATCTTTCTCAATTGCGTCATAATGTTCTTTAATATAATCGATAATTTTGTTTTCAATTGCCCATTTAAAAAAATTCAATTGTCCAATAGTGGTTTCCATACAATTGTTTTCATTATACGGAATGGTAATGCGCTCCCATCTACAAAACGGGTCAAAACGCTTTTTAGAATATGCCTTTAGTTTCAATTTATAATCATTGTATACCTTAAAACGTGTTTGAACAATTTTCGAATTTCTAATTATTGGAAGATCATAAATTGTATAGTCTTTTTTCGCATAATTTGTAACAAACCAATCTACAATACGAAGTGAAATATTCGATTCACCATTAATAATTTTCATCATTTGATCCAACTTGGTTTTGTCCTCATAAAAATCTAACAAACATTTCATGAGTAAATCATTTTGTGTATGTAATTGATTTGATTGATGTGTACGAAGTGACATTGATTATAATAAGACTTTACTACTATTATTTATATAGCTTTTTACACTAAATAAAAAATACTACTTATAAAATTACGTATAAAATTAGACTGACATGGCAACTTTTTTCTTCTTGATGATGACCACCTTTCTTGGTTCAAATTCGTTATTTTCAAACAACAATCTATATTCGCTAAATGTCTTATTAAACGAAACAGAGTTTTCAGCAAACAACCGTTTTTCATTGATAGTCGATCGCGTAGCCCCTGTGGTATTATCATTGTCATAGAAGAACGATATGACTCCTAGGAGCATAGTGCGAATACATAGTGCCGGATTCCATGACTCCGGATGATAATGCGTAAAACTCAAACATAGCGTACCGTTTGTACGAAACCGTCCATTTGGGGTGATCATTTGAATTTTTGGAGGTTTCCACGGATATTCTTTTGGCAAACTGATCTTCCCCATATACACCCCATCTTTATAGGGAGTATCTGACTCCCCTTTGAAAATGAACCGCCATTCAAGGAGATTTTCTTCCAGTGGTTTTGCTATGCAATTGACCATGGGATCCTTTAAAAGGTCTCTATATTCTTTGTGTAATCGTTTTACTCCTGCCATATTTTTTATGGAAGTTACTTACTTCCAACAAAACGAATCAATTTTCTTGTTGAAATTATTAAGCAATCATCAAAGAGTCATGTAACAGTTCTACAGTTTGTGAATTATAGGATACAATAATGCCAACAATGGCAGTATATACGGATAATATGACAATTCCTCCAAAAGTAATCATGTATAACATAGGATATTATTTATTTTATCGAATATTAGTTTGAATATTATTCGAAATATATTTTTATACTATACAAATGGAATCAGTTGAAATACAAAAAGTAGAGTCATGGTTACAACAAAACACTTTCCATTGTTTCGATTATAAAGATTTCGAAATGCTTTATAACAATAAAAATGGGCGAACCATTTCTCTAGTTATGCCTACACTTAACGAAGAAGACAGTGTAGGAGCAATTATTGAAACCATTTTTCGCGATTTGAATAATAAATTCCAATTAATTGACGAACTTGTATTAATCGATGGTGGTTCCACCGATAATACTTTAGACATTGTCCATAACTTGGAAACTAAATATGAATTATTAAATGTAGTAAAAGAATGCGAAATTTTACCCGATTATCAATGTAAAAAAGGAAAGGGAAATCAGTTATGGAAAGGATTATATTGTTCAAAAGGGACAATTGTTTTATATTGCGACAGTGATTTAAAAAATTTCGATGTACGTATGATTTATGGACTGATTGGTCCACTATTAACAACACCCATTAAATTTGTGAAAGGTTTTTATGAAAGACCTTTGGTCATTAGTGATACAGTACAAAAATCAAATGAAGGAGGACGGGTTACTGAATTATGCGCACGTCCTATGTTAAATTTATTGTATCCAGAATTATCGGGTTTTATCCAACCTCTTGGAGGCGAATATGGTGGTTACAGAGAGGTTTTGGAAAACGTGGAATATATGACAGGTTATGGCGTAGAAGTAAATATGTTGATAGATATTTTGGAGAAATTCGGATTAAAGAAAATGGGACAGGTAGATTTATTAAAACGTGAACATCGTCATCAAAATACAAACGCACTTTCCAAGATGAGTTTTATTATTATGAATACTATTTTACGTAGAAATATGAAAAAACAAATGAGTTCAAATTTACTGATGAAAAATTTTACACAAGTGGTTGATAGTAATTTTAAAAATAATGTTACTAGCAACATACAAATCGGAGAACATTTCAAATTAATTGACAACGCACATGATGAACCATTACCACCATTAACAGAATTAAATGCGCAAACATTTCAGCAAGTTATGAGTGCTTTATAATTTTTTGTATGATATTGCCTTTTATTTTGAAATTTAATTCACTATGATGAGAATGGACCAATATTTGTAGGTCTACCACACAGCAATTCGGGAAAGAAACTAAAAAATCCGCAGGTTTTAAATGTAAGGGAGAATCAGTAATGTATTTATAGAGAGCATACAAAACCCCCGAATGTGTGACCACTAATATCCTTTTATTATTGTATCCTATACATTTCGCAATAAACTTTTCGATACGATAGATTACCTCTTCAATTGGTTCAATATTATCTCCTTTCACATTTTCATTGATTATCCATTCGTGATAATAAGAAGGATATTGTTCTTCAATTTCCGATGGTGTTAATCCTTCGAAAATTCCATATCCGCGTTCGGTGACACAAGAGGATTCAACAATATGTTTTTTGTCTGGTATAGTACCATATTTTTCCAAAATACTGTATAAAGTATCTTTGGAACGCATTAAAGGACTATGAAAATATAGATCATAATTACAATGAGTTAAAACAACTTTTTCAATGTCCTCATATCCTTTCTTGGACAATGGAATATCAGAACTACCTTGAACTCGATTCTGTTCGTTGTATTCTGTAGTTCCATGACGAACAAATGTAATATTAATTTCGTTTAATATTTCATTCGGATCCATATATAATAATCATTTATATTATTATATATTGTTACGCACTAGGGATTAATTTGCTATATATTAAATATTTCACTTCATCAATGGATAATGGATCATACGATAAAACAATGGTTTCGAAAAAACCATATTGAAAACTGATAATACAAACCGCAAATAAGAAATAATGACCAATTTTCTTGGTAGTTTCATAACATTTATTGGGACTTTGTTCTTCTAAAGTTTCTTGAATTTCTGAATTTTTTCTATACCGTGTGTATTCGGGCATTTCAATATCATAATCATGCGAACGAACGGTGACAATAGAATTATGCACCTCATTTAAACGGATAAGTTCTATATATTTTGAATGTAACATATATAATAAAACTGTCAAGAACGTAAATGCCATCCAATATTCAATTGTTTTAACAAACAAATCTTCATTTTTTTTTTCTCGCCGTTTTATTGCCGAATCTTTATTTTCTTTCAGTTCTTCCATATTTTGTTCGATAGTTTGATTTGTATATAATTGAATACTTTCACGAATCGATTTATAAGAAATCGGAATTGAACTATTATTTATTTGTAAATCATAGTTATTTGGTACAAATTGTTCATATTGTATCGTTTCTTGTTCGGGTATACTATTTTCTATCATAAATAGAGGTTCATTGACCAATTTGTTTACTACATTTCGAAAATGTTTGGTTTCCATAGGTCCAATATAATAGAAGAAAAAACATATTTCCAATAATGCTATTCCGGAAATATGAAAAAAAATATAGTACATCTTATTCTTCGTGTAGAAAAAAATGTATTGTATTTGGTGTTATGTCTTAAATAATTAAAGAATGCTAATCATATGTTGATATATGATTATCCACACGTTGACAAACACTATTATTGATAATTGCTTTTCTACTTCCATTACATAACCATTTTATCGACCATTTAAATTCAAATGTAATAGGCCATAATTCGGTTGATGTATCAAAATAACCCGTTTCTAAAATTTTGTCCACTTTGTCTATACCTGGACTCAATGAAAATAGAGGCCAATGATCCCTATGATTGACCCAATTCAATTTAAAATCAGTACAATTCCCAAACGGTTTCAATTGTTCATCTATAGAATCATTTATTTTTAAAATCTCAGTATATTTTTTCCCACTTTTTGTTGTTTTTAGTTCTTTTCGTTCATCCTGAATATCATGCCATCGATCAATTAATTGTAGTTGATCTATATTATCATCTTCCATAATTTCAATTGAATCATCTAAAAAAGGTGTATTTAAAACCCAACTGTCTTCCCAATGTAACCAATAATCATAATTTCCTTCCCGTAAAATGTCAATAATTAAATTAATTGATCTCGCTTGACCTTTATCTTTTTCAGATTTGTTTATAAATTCAATTTCAGGATACATATTTTTTAGTTCTTCGATGGAATCTTCTGTATTTTCGTCATATTCATTTATTACAATCATTCTATCAATAGTTTCAGTTGGTGTATAACGAATAAAACTATCTAATGTCTGTTTTAACGAATCTAGTTTATTTGGTTTTGATACAAAACTTGTACATGTGAACAATATTTTCGGATGAGTCGTCATCGGTTCGCATATATTATTTGTAACTTGTATGAAATAGGCGATACAGCAAAATATTACAAAAATTATTATTAAAATTGAGATTCTAGAAAATTTCATTATATAAAATAATTATATAAAATAATTCTAGTTAAACCCTTGAAGATTTAAAACTCCGTTTTGACGGCAAAAATTATAAAATTGATTCGATTAGTTTATAATGTTAGTATGTAATATATACAACATGCCTTACGGTTTTATTTACAAAATACTTTTCCCAAATGGAAAACATTATATTGGTCTAACGAGTCGGTCGTTGGAAGACCGGCAAAAAGAACACAGGTACGATGCAAAAAAGGGTGATACGAGATGTCTATATAATGCTTTACGGAAATACGATATGGAAGATACTTTGGAACTTGTAGAAATAGATACTGCAGATAATCAAGAAGAATTGTGTGAAAAGGAAATTGGATACATTCTATCGTATAATTCATTTGACAGAGAATATGGATATAATATGACGCTTGGTGGAGAAGGAGTTAATGGTTATGTTTATACAGAAGAAGATAATCGCAAAAATAGTGAAAGACAGACAAAATATTATGTAGATAATCCAGAAGCAAGAGAACTCGCAAGAGAAAGGACTACAAAATATTACATAGACAATCCAGAAGCAGGGAAAGAACACGGTGAAAGAATGAAACAATATTATGTAGATAATCCAGAATTAGGAAACGAATATGGTGAAAAAATGAAACAATATTATGTAGATAATCCAGAAGCAAGAGAAAAAATGAGTGAAAAAATGAAACAATATTACATATATAATCCAGAAGTATTACAAATAATGAGTGAAAAAGGAAAAGCAAGATACGAAGACAATCCAGAAAAAAGGAAAATACATGGTGAAACCATAAAAAAATATTACATAGATAATCCAGAAGCAAGAGAAAAAATGAGTGAAAAAATGAAACAATACTACATAGACAATCCAGAAGCAGGAAACGAATATGGTGAAAAAATGAAACAATATTATGTAGATAATCCAGAAGCAAGAGAACTCGCAAGAGAAAGGACTACCACTTATTATAAAGAAAACCCCGACATAGGAAAACAACAGGGCGAAGCAAGGAAACAATATTATATAGATAATCCAGAAGCAAGAGAAAAGTGTAGTAAATCACAGAAAAAACGATTTGTAGATAATCCAGAAGCTGGGAAAGAACACGGCGAAAAAATGAAAAAATACTACATAGACAACCCAGAAGAGAAGGAAAAAATGAGTGAAATAAAGAAAAAGTATTATCAGGACAACCCAGATATGATAACACAAATGAGTGAAAAAGCAAAAGCAAGATACGAAGACAATCCAGAAAAAAGGAAAGAACATGGTGAAACAATAAGAAAATATTATGAAGAAAATCCAGACGCAAGAAAAAAAAATAGTGAGGCGCAGAAAAGATATAACAAAGAACATCCCGAAAGAATGAAACTATTGAAAGAAGCACAGGAAAGACACTACAAAGAACATCCAGAAGCACTGAAAGAATATGGAGCAAAAATGAAAAAATATCATAGTGATCCAGAAAATAAAAAATATATATTAGATAAAAAGGGTTGTAACAAACCGTTTGATATATTTAAAATAGATGGAACATTCGTAAAAACATTTGCCTACAAATTTGAGGCTAAAGAATATTTACAAAAAGAACACAATATCACATCAACCATCAAAATAAGTGAGGTATTAAATGGAAACCGAAAGAGTTCCGCAGGATTTGTATTCAAATATCAGGAATAATCCTTTAAATATGTTACAGGTATTTACAAAGGATTTCTCGTTTTCTAAATGAAACTTAACTGATGTAATCTTATAATCTTCGCTTTTATGTGAGGACATTCAGTATATATACTATGAATAAATATATTGAAAAAACGGCGTTTGAAATTACCAAGTGTTTAAACGGTTGGGAAAAATTCCCAGTCCAAATCTTCGCAAACTTTTTTCCAAATCATATCTTGTTCCAACTGTTTCTCGCGATCTTTCATCATAGGTATGAACGGCAAATATTGCGTTTGGTCTAATAACATGCACAATTGATATAATGTATATGTATAATTGAAAAAATTGGTTCGATTTGCTGGACAATGGACAGCCCAAGGTTTTTGAATTTCAATAAATAATACACACAACGTCTCATGTAATTCTTCATTCATAATGGGCGGTTTTACACCAAATATAGAATTAATATATTGAATATGTTCAAAATATTTATTTAATCCTAATTTGCGTAATATTTCGCGCATTTTGTCATAATTGATTTGTTTCATGTCTGTGATACGTTCTTTCTTAATGCGCGCCCGAATTTTGTCAATGACTTCTTCGGGAATTTGCGTAGTTTCCTTTGCTTGGAATTGCGACAAAATTTCCTTGAAATGATTCAGTCGAATATATGCTGTATAAGATACTTCATTTGGTGGATCTTTGTTATTGGGTTTCGAACTATCAACAATGTATGTGATAAATTGTCCACATTGAACATTGTTACAAATCATAATTCCTTCTTCATCTTGTGGGACCATTTCTCCTCTCTCACATATGTTACATAAATCGCAAGACATAATATAATCTTGTGGATTGGTAAATTCATTATTGACATTACGCCAATATTCTTGGTATAATTTTTTGGATTGACTATAATTATTTGGATTTTCTCGGTCTAAATTAGTACTTTTGACCTTAAAAAAGGAGTTTAATACCTTGACATTTTGGTTTTGATCTCCATTTGATATTTGTTTCTTGGACTCAAAATAATCAAAAATATATTTCGAATTATCTAGTAAATATTGTTTCTTTTCTCTCTTTAACATTTTGATTTCTTGTTTGAACTCCTTAATTTGGTCATCGATGTCCAATATTTTATCGATTTGATTACGTTGATAATTTGATTTTTCTTTTTCTAGCATTACTATTTCATTCTTTAATTTAGGAACTGTTTTGTATTCATTATTGTGAAATTTATTCAACATTTCTTGATGTTTTTCGTCCAATGAAGTCATTTGTTTCATTGTTGTCTTCTTTTTGTTCATTTTCAATATAATTAAAAACGAATATTATTTATGTGTTTTGTTATGTAATTATGTTTTTCATTCTTTTTGTTTTATTTTTACCACCTATCGGTTTTTTTACTTGTTTTCCGCTTCTAAGTTTCATATATTTTGATAAATCCTTTTCTGTGTTATCTTTTACTTTTCTTGAATGAGATAATGCTAATTCTAATCTCTTCGGTTTTCTATTTATGTATGGACTATTATAAAGTAATCCATATTTTAATGCACCGTTCAATCTCTTGAATTTTCTAGTTACTGAATTATCTCCTCCTCGTTTTGAACGTAACTTTCTAAATATTCTTTTTGTTTTTCTAGTTTTCATTAGTATATAGTGATATTTTTTCCTAGATTTTCGATATTTTTTTGTTATATAATAATATATTAATGTCATCTGAAAAAAAAATAGTATTAGATTTAAATCCATATTGTCCACCAGATAGTGAATTATATAAAGTAGATAGTCTAGGTCTTGAAAGAAAATATGAAAAATTATGTCGCATCGCAAAAATGGATGCTTGGCATGATCATCATAATATTCCACAATTAGACAAAACAGAAATCGATAAATTTGTTGTAGAACATATTCCTGATGGGTTAAATTGCTATAAATTAAATGATGTCGCAGGAAGTGGTTCTTTAGATACTGATAGTTTATTGAAAAATGAAGACGGGCAACCAAGTAGCGAAGATATATTTTTATTTCGAATGTTATTAAACGTACATACATGGGATAATAATAAAGATTTACAACCAAAACTTATAAAGATGTGTAGACCTAATTGTGATGGATATATTAAGGATTATGGGGTAATTGGTGATGATAACAAACAAGTATTCAACGCAAATATTGTAACAAATCGTTATGTTGTCGGTCATATTCCATTGGGTAGTGATTCGGAAAAAGAAAAGAATGTTTGTGATCCTCCAATTGTGTACGATAAAAACAATTCACAAATACAAAGGTTTTTTGAAGATCACGGCATCAACGAAGATATTTTTATTATACGAGATGTTGCGTATGGAAATTGGGCAGATGATATAAAAAAATGGAAACAAACGGAAGGGAAAAAAGAAACAAAAATTGTTACACTTCAAAGTGCGGCCGGCATTTTTGATCCTGGTCCTTCGACGCATTATTATTCAAGTGCTGGTGTCAGACAGGGGTTTTCCGATAAAACGTCTCGCTCTTATTATGGATTATTTGATGCTTATAATGATGTTGGGTTTAATAATGACGAAACCGCAATTTTGTATCCTAAGATTGTTAAAGATAATGACGATGACGATGACAATGACGATGACAATGACGATGACAATGACGATGACAATGACGATGACAATGACGATGACGATGACGATGACGATGACGATGACGAACACAAAGACAGCACTATTCTTCGTAATCAATTACTATTTACCCGATTTGATTGTACATTATATGCTAAAACATTAAAATTACCCTCTAGGGAAAATAACTTATATACAAAAGGTGAAACCGAGGATTTTATTGAATCCGCAAACGTAAATTTTATGGTAAATGATAATAATAAAATATATATCAGCACCAAAAAAAACTCGAATAAGGCGCAAAAAATAACTGAACTACCTAAACAAGATATAATTATTAATTTAAGTGCTTCGAAAGACCGCGGTACATTTGATTCTCGTGTATTTCTAAGTTATTCTTATAGTGAATTGATTAAAGAAAGTGGTAAATTAAAAATTATGACAAAAAAATTTGGTGATCATGGTCAAGCAGTTACAGCGTGCCGATCTAATTTATCTTATAAATTATTTACTCCAACAGATACGCCGCAAGGTGTACAAATTACTTCTGAACAAAGTAACGGTATTCATGCGTTTTTATCATATGATCGTGTAGCTGTTGCGTCAGCAATATATTATGGAGCACCAATAGTGATTTTTGTAAATCAATCTGGGGCCCTCATATTTTTAAGTAAACAATTGAGAGATGCTGTTAATACACCCTCAGAAAAATTGAAATCTATACAATTATCTATTCAACGGAAAAAAGACGCATACACTTATTTGTCAGTCGGAATTGGAAAATTAGAAAAGGAAAAATCTTTAAATGACACAATCAAAGAAAAAATTGATAAAATAAAATCTTATTTGGGCATTATTCAGGATTATATTCAAAAAATTTATAGTTATTTATTTCATGACAGTGCGTATGAACTCGCAAATGTTGCCAAAAGTGATATTGTGTATCAATCACTATTGATGATATTATTTGTTACTCGTTCGTTTATCAATATGTATGTTACTAATATTGGTGAAAATTTATTTTCATTTATGACCACATTAATAGCAGCAGATACTAGTTATAGTGTTTGGGAAACTGCGTATAAACCACTCGAGTTTGATGCTTCTAAAATTGATGATATTATACAAAGTGAAACGGAAAACTTGAATAAAGTTAGTAATATTGTCAATACTTTACAAAATAACATAACTAATTATGGTATTATTGAAAATGTTGAATTCGGTCTTGAAAACATTTCAACCATCATTTCTGATAATGATAGTGAGGATTTATACAAAAATATATATAATGTGATGTCCAAGTTGAAATTAAAGAGTTCTACGAAGGACCGATTCAACTCATGTAATCCATATAGTGGAACTCAAAATGAAAGATTGTGGCGTAGTAAACTTACAAAGATGTCGTCACAAACAATGATAGGCGTTGTTCTATGCTTACCCGATTTTGTAACTATTTCTGAAAATATAAGCGATTATGTTTTTGAAGATTTTAAATTAAATGAAACTACTACCAAAAATATAACATTCACTTCAATTTTTTCCATTATTTTAAAGAAATTATATGATAAATGTAATCCACGATTAAGCTCTTATTTATATGTATCGCTAGGTTTAAATAGTAATAATACCTTTGATACTGATAGTCGTTCATCTTATAATGTTCAATTATTAACTCATGACAATTTCCTAACTACTGTAGATTATACTACTTTTGATACAATAGAATCACACACTATTGATTATACGATTCCAGCAATTCATACGATAGAAAAAGACACAGACGAAGACAAAGAAGAATATAAAGAAGAATATAAAGAAGAATTAACGGTAGAAAAACTTAAACAAAAAGAAGGCAAAGGTTTTATTTCTAAAGGAAATTTACGTTCTCACGCAAAAGAATTACGTATTGGAAAGAAGTATGGTGGTATAAAAAATCGAAAAAGACGTATTAAACGAACAAGGCGTAGAAAAACGATGAAAAAGCGTAAAACAAAGAAAAAACGAAAAGTAGTTGGTGGTTCGGATATACTAACTGAAACACAAACCCAAACATATGAAGAAAAAATAAAAAACCTCCCGGAAAATAAATTGGTAGAACAAGCAAAGATTATTAGTAGTGAATTAAATAAATACCAAGGAAATATTTCAGATATAAATAAAATAAAGTTACAAAAAGAATTAAGGATGATTAATGAGACACTTTTAACAAGAGGAACACAACCAACCGCTTCAAATACACCATTTACTGGTCCCGGTAACAAATTAGGAAGTGACCCTAAATACACTATTTCCGCTATTGTAAGAAATATAATTATAATTATGAAACAAAATAAGGTTGTACGTGAAGCAAATTCACGAGATAAATTATTCAAAATGGATTTAGATACATATGTTAGAAAAACACATATTTTAAAACAATGTGAAATAGCACTAACAATAATTGGTTATTCTATTTTGATGAAAGATTCATCGATAAATGTACCACAAGAGGGTGGCGAATTAAATGATACAATTCAATTTATTTTATCAAAAATCAAAGAATTAAAAATCAAAGAATCAGAGACAACAGAGTATGAGTCTGACGATTTTGATGATTTTGATGATACACATCCATTTACTGTGTTGGAAACAATAATTAATAATAAAAATTTACTGGAACAATTAAATGTTTTTTTCATAGAGGAATATGATAAAGAAGTAATAGAAGAAGTTACGGAAACTATAGATCAAACCGAAAATATAAAAGAAGTTATAGGAACTATAACATTAGCAATAAAACAAATTACAAGTCAATTAAACGCTTCTTATAAAATACAAGAGGACCTTTTGGGTATTACAGAAGATGATGATGAATTATTAGAATTGAAATCCATTGTCGAAAAACCTAATGTGACTTTAAAAGAAATTTATGAATATATTAATGCAGAAGAAGAAGAAAGTGATAAATCAATGGACACAGAAGAAAAAACTGATAAATCAATGGACGCAGAAGAAGAAACTGATAAATCAATGGACGCAGAAGAAGAAACTGATAAATCAATGGACGCAGAAAAAGAAACTGATGACTCAATGGACACAGAAGAAGAAACTGATGGTAAATCTAATAAACGAGAACGTGACGACGATCCCAAATATACTAGCACATCTAATAAAATTAGGAAAAATAAAGATAATTAAGTATAATGTAACAATATAACCATGAATAACGATATACATGTAAATTATCAACCCGAAAATATAAATTCAAAACAATTGAAAATTATGGTGTTTGTAATGAATGCTTTAGAAAAGGGTTGGAAAGTACAAAAAGACGATGATAATTATACTTTTGTAAAAAAACATGAAAATAAAAAAGAAGTATTTAAAGAGGAGTATTTAGAACAATTTTTAGTGTCTAACTTCGATATTGAGACCTTAAAATAATTTTTACAAAATATTATGGTTGTATATCAACTCATTATCGTTACATATTTTTGAATTATTATTTTGGTCATTGTATTTTAACACTGCTATGGTGTGGTTTTGAATTAACCAATTGTCCAAAAGTATTTAGCAAAACATTTTTTATTCATTTTTTATATTTTAAATGAATAATTAAGTTTTTAACGAAAAACAACTTAAATCTAGTAACAAAGTTATTATTTTGGTAAAACTGTAGGTTTATAATAATTAATTTAATTTGATTTAATTTAATTAAAATCCGAAATTATTTTCTATTAGAAGAGTATATAAGAAAAGATGGCTGGAGCACTCATGCAACTCGTCGCCTATGGCGCCCAAGACGTATTCCTTACCGGAACCCCCGAAATTACCTTCTGGAAGGTGTCTTACAGACGCCATACCAACTTTGCTATGGAATCTATTGAACAGACTTTCTCTGGTCAAGCCGATTTCGGTCGCCGTGTCACCTGTACTATCAGCAGAAACGGTGATCTTTGCTACCGCACTTACCTTCAGGTCACTCTTCCTGAGATCAACCAGTCCATGAACTCCGACGGTGGTGTTTATGCTCGCTGGTTAGATTTCCCCGGAGAGCAACTTATTGCCCAGGTTGAGGTAGAGATTGGTGGTCAGCGTATTGACCGTCAATATGGTGACTGGATGCACATCTGGAACCAACTTACCATGTCTGCCGAACAACAACGCGGATATTTCAAGATGATCGGTAATACCACCCAACTTACCTACATCACCGATCCTTCTTTTGCTGACATCAGTGGTCCCTGTGCTGCTGCTGGTGGACCTTCCCAGGTCTGTGCCCCTCGCAAGGCCCTTCCTGAGACCACTCTTTACATCCCCCTTCTTTTCTGGTTTTGCCGCAATCCCGGACTTGCTCTTCCTTTGATTGCCCTTCAATACCACGAGGT
>Ga0115565_10002199_pt1 | contig 15191 bp, 12 predicted proteins | sample COGITO_mtgs_1105_FD_87199 | JGI IMG/M metagenome (GOLD analysis project Ga0115565, IMG submission 87199) | Pelagic marine microbial communities from North Sea - COGITO_mtgs_110530 | ecosystem: Environmental > Aquatic > Marine > Epipelagic | place: Germany:Helgoland, sampling site Kabeltonne... | reverse complement strand
GTTTTTAGAAAACTAAAAACCCCAAGAAATTTAAATTTCTTGGGGTTTTTAGTTTTCTAAAAACTCAGAATTATCGCTTGTTTTTAAACCATTGCCAGACAGAAATGCCTATAAAGATGGCAAGTACCGGAAGTATAAAAAGCAAATCTAAACGCAATGCATCACCAGTATCGTGGGATGCTGCATATGCTTGTACGTTTTTTTCCCAAATCGCGTATACAACGATTAATACGATGGTTATAATCTGTATAACGGTTAGTTTTCTCGCGTTCCTATTCATTAGCAGCAAGGACTTCTTTAGCGGTTTTAATACTGCCCAACATCTTATCTTTAAGCGCTTTGACACTTTTCATCTCTTCCTTTAAAAGTTCTTTTTTTTCTGGAGACAGTTCTTTTCCTTTGTGAATATCTTCCATAGAAAATCGAGTGCCAAAATCTTGCATCCAGGTCATCATTGCGTCGTACCCTTCTTGTAATCCTTCTTTTGCTTCGGTGTATTTTTCTGGTGCTTCGGCAGTAGCTGCCTTATTTTCTAATTTTGTTATAAGCATTCCCATCTCACCCATTTTAGGCATAAGCTCGTCGTGTACGGCCATCACCTCTTTCATCATATCGGGTTCTGAAGTTGCCGTTTCCTTTGCAGTTTTATTACAGGAAAGTACTGTAACTGCTAGGCAAGCAAGGATAATTATTGATCTCATGTGCGTTTTTTAATTGAAAAACAAAGATACAAACAGCGACTTATTTGCTGTGTTTCTTATGGTAGTAAAATGCAGGAACTAAAATAAAGAGCAGCAATGGTTGTATTAAAAAGCGACGTGTATAAAAAAGAAACATACTCTCACCTATCTCATAATTCTGAATGGCAACATATAGAAGGATAAAGCAGAGTACACCTACAACTGCATATAAGAACGCTGAAAGCTTAATGGCACTCGACTGTTTAAACAAAAAGCCGATTATAGCCAGTGAAAGTAGTGTGTTTACTAAAAAACGTAAAAAGGTAGCCATAAAAAATCGTCCTAATTCTAAATCGGGTAAACTAGCCTGAGCGTATGAACCTTTAAAAAATTGCAGTAATGGATCGTAGAAGAGTACGCTTTCGCGAAAGCGTATAAAAACAATTCCTACAAGGCATATGAACACGCCTATGTAACGAATACTGTTATTCATTTGTGCTCTTTTTGGGGCTATACCCTTTTATCCAATACATCCATAATAGTACAACGGTGCCATATATAACTGCAGGAAATAAAACGTCGTGAAGTACGTCTGAGTATTCAGGATACTCATACATTAATACCGTGAGAATTGCGATACGCGCAACATTCATCACATACAACAACAAAATTCCTAACCCGACAAAGCGCAATGTTTTAGACCAACCTCTAAAAAAAGCAAGCACAAAAGATGTAAATAAGAGCATAATGCTCACCGCATTACATCCCTCTATTACCCGTACAATAACGTCGCCGTTAATGGAGATATTCATAGACGGCTCGTATTGATTTGGTACGATTTGCGTATCGTATCCCATCTTGCTCACCAGCCACTCTGTTTGCTCTGCAACTATATGCGTCACAAAATCAGGATAATAGGTTACGCTAGCTCCGAATTTTAAGTATATACCATACAGAAAAGCCAATAGCAAATAACTCCCCACGAATGTGGCGATAAATGTAAGTACGGTCTTATATTTGCGAACTAAGTCTAGCATACGAATTATCAAAAATAGGCATTAATATGACATTAAATCACCTCAAAGCACAAGTGACGACTATCATCGCTCAAGATGGGCAAAACGCCACGCAAAAAATGAAACAAATTTGTGATGTATTGCAAACAGAGGTCGCCTATTATGATTGGGTAGGTTTCTATTTTGCAAATCACGAGGCACAGACATTACATCTTAAGGCTTATGCTGGTGAGGAGACTGATCATACGGTTATCCCTTTCGGCAAAGGTATATGCGGCCAAGTAGCGGTATCTAATGAGAATTTTGTTGTGCCCGACGTAAAGGCTCAAGACAACTATATAGCGTGCAGCATTACGGTAAAAAGCGAGATCGTTATTCCGCTTTTTAAAGATGGTGTGAACGTTGGACAAATAGATATAGACTCTAACACTATAGATCCTTTTACGCCTGCAGATGAAGATTTTCTAACTTGGATAAATGCGCAAGTAGCTACTGTGTTGTAACGTACTAAAATTGTAATAAAAAAGCCTCGTACTTTTCAGTACGAGGCTTTTTTGATATACAGATGTCTAATACTCTTAAATATTAGAACCTATATCTCCTTGAGCAACGAGTGTTGCAAGATTATCTGCACTTTCGTGTACATTGATATACCCGTCAAACTCCAATATACCACTATAATCTATAGCTGTATCATCGTCTAATGCTTCAACTTGTGCTTTGCTTATTCCTGTTGTTCCATTTACTGGAGGAAAGGTAAACACTATAGGTCCTCCGGTTTCAGCATCATTAGCATGTATATGTGCTGGGTGCATTCCGCCATCTGGTGTTCCTTCTAACGTAATTACGGCTAGTGCTGTACCATTTACTCTTTCAAAGAAAGTAGCATCACCACTTATACCAGGAACGTCTTTCTCATTGAGTTGGTAGGTCGTAGATTCTCCTGTGAGTTCATTTTCACCTATATCTCCTTGAGCTACTAATGTCCCTAGGTCGTCTGCACTTAAATGTACATTAACGTAACCATCTATCACTAAAACGTCTGCATACGTAAACGCAGTGGCATCATCTAACTGAGCTACATTTGTTTTACTTACTCCTGTATCACCGTTTACTGGATTAAATGAGAATAAAATTGCTCCCCCTTCTGCTGCTGTATTTGCGTGTATATGCGCTGGGTGCATCCCTCCGTCTGGTGTATTTACGAGCGTAATTACGGCCAGTGCCTCACCATTAACACGTTCTGAGAATGTAACATCACCTTCTATACCATCTACCGCAACTTCTGCTAACTCAAAAGACTTAACCTCGCCTGTTAAATCATTTTGTCCTATATCACCTTGAGCAACTAAAGTCGCTAAATTATCTGCGCTTAAGTGCACATTTACATAACCATCTATATCTAATACATCACTGTATGAAAAACTAGACTCGTCATCAAATTGTGCTAAGTTCGTTTTACTAATTCCTGTATCTCCGTTTACTGGATTAAATGAGAATAGTATAGCGCCACCTTCTGCAGCTGTATTTGCATGAATGTGCGCTGGGTGCATTCCTCCGTCTGGAGTATTTTCTAAAGAAATTACTGCTAAAGCCTCTCCATTCAGTCGCTCAGAAAATGTCACCGAACCTTCGATGCCCTCTACGGCAACTTCTGCAAGGTCATAAGTCGTTGCTTCGCCAGTTAAGTCATTTTGACCTATATCGCCTTGAGCAACTAAAGTAGCAAGATCATCTGCACTAAGGTGTACATTTACATAACCATCTACATTAAGTACATCTTCGTATCCAAATGAAGTACCATCGTCTAACGCAGATACATTTGTCTTACTAACTCCCATACCTCCAACAACTGGATTAAATGAAAATAGAATGGCTCCACCTTCTGCAGCTGTGTTTGCGTGAATGTGCGCTGGGTGCATTCCTCCGTCTGGCGTATTGTCTAATGCTATTGTCGCAAGTGCTTCTCCATTTACTCGTTCTGCAAAAGTTACAGAACCTGATATATCATCTACAGCAACTGCTCCTAAGTCATAAGTAGTACGCGCTCCCGTTAATTGGTTTTCTCCTATATCGCCTTGAGCAACAAGCGTAGACAGCTCTTCTGCACTTAGATGTACATTAATATATCCGTCAAAGGCTATAAGCTCTTCATAACTTATGTCTGTACCGTCATCTAGAGCAGATGTGGTTACGGTTCCAATTCCTGTATCACCATCTACTGTACCTAATGTTAGCGCAATGTCTCCGCCTTCTACAGCAGTATTAAAGTGAATGTGTGCAGGGTGCATTCCTCCGTCGGGAGTGTTCTCTAGGGTCAATAAAATCGTAGTAGACTCATCTGAGTTTTGTGTAAACACCGCCGTACCTGAAATTTCAGGTACCGCAACTGATGATAATGTAAAAGTTTTCGAATTTGCCGTTGGTATCGGGAGATCGTCACCACCACCACCGTCGTCATCACTATTACAACTTACTAAACCGATAAGCGCCACAAGAATAAGTGGCATAAAGTGTCTAAATTTTTTCATAGTTTTTTGTTTTTGTCCTTACAAGTTAACGGTTGCAAACACTGTATTACAAATCATTAAGATTAGTTTGTGACGGTATTGTTAGAATTTATCACTGTTTTAACAGATTGCGCTCGTGCCCTACCTCAAAAGTATTGTCCGATACCGAAGACCAACCCGCGGTTGTTTGAGGTGCCTAAACCAAACCCATAATCTAGGCGTATGACCGCATTAAAAATACGTTTATGAATAAAACGCAAACCTAAACCTGAATACAATTCTAGACGGTCAGCGCTCGCTAGCGTATCAAAATCACTTCTAGGCTGCCGTATAGATCCTGCATCAACAAATGCATTTCCTTGCAACACAAACCAACCTTTTTCTATAAGCGTATGACGATATTCTGTATTTAAAAAAACAAAGGAAGTACCTCGGTCTATATCATTTCCCGCACCTCGTAAGTTAAATTGATTATCTATCGTAAATGGTGCAAATTCTGTATCATTAAAGGAAGCATATCCTACCTGTAATCTACTCGCCCAATTTCCTTTCCCACCTACACGTTTAAAATATTCTGTGGCATTCTTACCTATAAAAGCATCCTTGAGAAACCCTTTTCCCCCCGTTACATAACGCACGTCTAGCAAGTTTCGAAAGCCAAAAATGTACTGATAGTCTATATTTAAAAAATTAGTCTCATACTCACCGCGTACCAAAACCTTGTCAGCATTAAGATTATTCGGTAAGCCAGCGTCTATTGTTGTATCATCAAAGTCATAAGACTCACCATACACTCTCACACCTAATTCTGCTTTGTTATGAAAATTAATTTCATACAGCCCATATACCTCAAAACCAGCATCGTTTTTTTGATAGTTAACCGTCGCATCGTTAAAATAAATAGGTTCAAACGTTACATTTTTGATATAGTTAACTCCCAAACCGAGCTTGTTTGTAAATAAGAATGGTGCTTCCCAATAGGCTCCATAGGAACTAAAAACGTCCTGCTGATAAAATCCACCTATAATCTGACTTTGTCCCAGAAAATTAAACTCAAAAACACTTATACGAAAAGCAAAGCTACCATCGTTAGCTTCGGAGGCACGTAAACCTGGTATTATCGTAAAGTTTTCTACTATTTTGTACTTCAAAGAATACGAACCGTCGCGGTTTTCAACCTTAGTAACGGTTGCATTTGCAACCGCCGGTAATCTATTTAAACGCTCAATATCTGTAGCTACACGAAGCGAATCATATTTCATCTCAGGTTTCACTTTAATTAAACGTCGCAGCAAAGACGCATCAACCCGCTTTAATCCTTCAAAAGTGATGTCTTTTACTGAAGATTTTTGAGCAAAAAGAATGGAAGTCATCAGCAATGCGCAGATGAGTACGAAATATTTCATAAAGTTAGCGTCAGTCGTTTGGCAATAGGTCGAAGATACAATCCAATCATTGCGCTAGACGAGAGAATAAATTGTAAAGATTAAAATAACAGCAATCAATACTTAGCATAATGCGCTCTTATAATTTTTTCTACAGGTTTATTTTGTGGCGTAAACTGATTGTTCTCAACGCCGCCTACTTTATCGTGATGTATAAACCATTTCCAGATAAAGCCTCCCGCCATCCATTCTTCGTCCCAAACGGCGTCAAAAAGTGCTTGCGTCGTATTGGATTGTCCCTCTAAATTAACTTCAGTCATAGACCGATCTGCCTTCCAGGGTTCTTTACCTGTATAATCTACAGAGCGATAGCCGAACTCTGTAAAAATTACTTTTCGGTCTTGCGCTTTCGCGAAAGCGGAAACCTCATCCTTCCATTTTTTCCATCCTTCTATCGCACAAGCGACAGACGGCGTTTGGTCTTCACACACGGGAAAATAGGCATCTATACCGATGTAATCTAGTTGATCCCAAAATGGCGTACGCTTATATTCATCCCAGTTTGCCGCATACGTAAGTTTACCTTTGTACACCGACTTAATATCTGTAATTAGCTGTTGCCAGAATTCAGGACGGTGTACCACAAACTGCTCTAACTCTGTACCAATACAGAATAGCGCCGTTTGTTCTTCCTGAGCTAAGACAGCATAATCTAAAATGAAAGTGCGGTACGAAGTTTCTAAAGCCAACCATTCTTCTTCTGTTTCCATCTTTAAATATCCGGTAAACTCTCCGTGACGTATCCAGATTTGTGGCTTCATCATTACTTGGATTCCGCCTTTGTGTAGTTGGGTAACATAATTACGGCCACCCTCACGCGTCTCGCCATACCACTGTCTGTCTGTACTATAAACGATCTGCGGTTTGTCTATTTCGGGCACAAAACCAAAAGGCATTACCGCAGCATAGTTTGCATTAAGATCCTGCACAGGTTTTATATGCGTGCTATCTACAGGGTTGCGATTTGCAACAAAACTTACCCCATTAATCTTTTTTTCATCGGGAGCTAACTGCGCAGAACACGCCTGAAGAACTATTAATAAAAGAAGAAAGCCAGTGTACTTTTTCATTAAGGAATTTTTGTTTTAAAGATAGTTTATTTCGATTGTTATTTTGAAGCCGGAGGTTTCCGACAAGATTTACGAGCCCTTCGACTTCGCTCAGGGTTCGTAAATCATTCAACCACCTTCGAATGCTAGGTTGATTAAAAATTACTCAACATCTCTCCGACCCTCTCTTCGAAGAGAGGCACTGTTGCGGATAAATCTCAACACCTGGATTTCTTTATTTTAAATTTGTCCAAAAATCTCCTCTTCGAAGAGGGGTTAGGGGAGATGTTTGCTACAGAAATAAAAACCTGACAGACCTACAAGATCTGACAGGTTCAAATAAAAAACTTCATAGATGCGGAATTAATTTCGCAACTATGAAGTTTTGTATTATAAAATCGTAATGTCCTAAAACACCGCTCTCAACCCAAGATTAAAGGTCTCTCCTAATCCTGTGTCATTACCTCTTACAAAGTTGGTATATAACGCCTCTACATTAAGCGCATCGGTAAGCTGATACTTAGCACCACCACCTACAGCGGTAAAGTCTTGTGAAAAATTATTCCCTAAATCTATGCGTTGTGAGTGCTGCACAAGACCCAAGACTGTAAATTTAGAACTTGGAAAATAGCTTAAGAAAACTCCTGGCGTAAGACTCAAACTATTATTTGCAAAACTCCCTTCTACAGTATCAAAATTTGCATCACGCACGGCTTCTTTTCCAAAGTGAAATTCTGAATTTAGCTCAGTAAATACTTGCCAGTCACCACCGCCAAAAGTATAATCATAAAAGAATCTGTTTTGCCACGTCCACCCTTTTTGATCCAGAAAAACGCCTTGTTCTGTTTCCTGACCTACAAGCGGGATAAAAAGCGAACTCTGAATTGAGAAATTATTTACCGATGTAAATGGTACAAATTTTACAGAAGGTGCGATAGACGTTAACCCACTACGAGCAGTGCCTCTTTCTCCATCAAATTTAAAAACATCTAATGCATCACGACCTCCTATTACATTAGACCGCGCTTCTAAAATAAGCCCAACATTTACGCGATTATTGTCAGAAACACCTGTATAAGCTTCTAGCGTAGACGTAAAAAACGTTTGGCGCGGTTGTTTACCTTCTGCAAACGTACTTTCGGTCTCCGTATATAAATTATTAAACCACTTAATATCAAACTGTCCTTTTGAGATTAGCTTAGAAGGTGTTAGGGTTTGTATTACAGAGCCACCGGTATTCGTATCTGTGGCTTGTGCAAAAATGGAAATTGAAAGTAGGCTTACGATGCCTAGGGTGATTAACTTTTTCATTGGGTTATTTGTTTGTTGTTTGTCTGATTACGCTTTCGCGAAAGCTGCCTCGAGCTCGCCACGAAAAGCGTATGAAGATTTTAATACGTATTTGATTCCTTGTGCTTTCAGCACCCGACTCCGTTTTTTTACGCTAGGCGTCGGGTGAGAAAGACTTTAATAATTAATGTCCGCCCTTCGACTCAGCTCAGGGCTCGATATATTCAAAGGGTTTACACAGAGCGGAGCCGAAAGGTTACTTTACATCATTAAGCGTCCAGTCATATGGATAATAGGATAACTTAGCATCTGCTGGGATTGATTCCTTGCGGTATTTATTTAGGAAATCTATTTCATCTCCGTTGCGCACGAAGTCTTCTTTATACCACTCAAAGATTTGAGAGAGTTGTACTTTGTTTCCTTTCACTTTCGTGAAATTTGGATTATTTACGGCAATTTCGGTTTGACGTTGCAGTTGGCTCTCTAGTTTTGCGGGCGTATACGCCTCATCTATTATGGGTGGACACCCTAGTCCGGCACAAACCAATGCAAAATGAAATCTTGGTTCGTTAGGAAACTTTGCGCGTAGCATCTTATTCTCAATATCGTTGAGTGTTATCGATGTTCCAGCCAAATCATATTTGACTTTATCAAAAAACCCTTTAATAGATAGCGGTTGCTTCACAGGATAATCAGCAATAATTCCTTTAATAACGGAAAGGTTGTACGCATTAATCCAAAACGCTTGGTACGTGTTCGCATTACTCGTGCTCACTTTAATTTTTGAAGCGTTTTCTAAAAGATTGTGAAGCGCTTGTGGATTTGCTTTTACAGCGGCATAATCTACACGACCGCTTTGTACGTTTGTCTTAAAGAAGGAATCTGCTTCTTTGAAAAAAGTATCGGTGTTTTGGGCCGTTGACTGTAAGCTCAAAAGACCTACAAAAAAGAACAGAGTTAAAAATTTAAATGATTTCATAGGTTTGGTGTTTCTGTGCATTCGGTCGGGAGTTTTTGTGTTCGCTTACAAGTACCTTCAATATTTCTATTCCAAAAACTGCCTGTCTAAAAAAGGAAAAGAACCTTACAAAGCATTCTGAGATTTAGACAATCTCTAAATAAACGCAGTCTCGTTAAGTTTACTATCTTTAAAACGACCGAAAGGAAATGTTGTCGGGGTTTCGATGTCGGAGGTTTCGATACATCCCGATAGCCATCGGGACACTCAACCACCTTTGATTGTAAGGTTGAATAAAAAATTGAAATATAAAGCCAAAACCAAGGTGGTTGAGTGGTTCTATTAAAATGCGATTAGCATTTTAATAGAATTGTATCGAAACCCCGACAACAAAAGACCAACGACTAAAGACCAAAGACCACCCAACAATATGCAAGAACACATCGTCATCATAGGCAACGGGATATCAGGCGTTACTACCGCCCGCCATATCCGGAAAGCTTCAGACCATAAAATCACCATCATCTCTGCCGAAACAGATCATTTTTTCTCCCGAACCGCATTAATGTACATCTATATGGGACATATGAAATATGAACATACGAAGCCGTATGAAGATTATTTCTGGGAGAAAAACCGCATCGAACTCAAACGTGCCTTTGTGGAAACTGTCGATCACAAGAACAAACAATTACTACTCTCGGGAGGTGAGAAATTTGCGTATGATAAGCTAGTCCTCGCCGTGGGATCGAAGCCGAATAAATTTGGCTGGCCAGGTCAGGATTTGGATGGTGTGCAAGGTTTATATTCCAAACAAGACCTAGACAAGCTAGAAGCAAACGCTCCAGACAAAGAAACCTGTAACCGTGCTGTAATCGTGGGCGGTGGACTCATAGGTATCGAGATGGTCGAAATGTTATTAACCAGAGATATTCCTGTGACTTTTCTCGTGCGAGAGGATAGTTTTTGGAACGGTGTGCTTCCCGCTGGTGAAAGCGCGATGATTAATAGACACATTAAAAGCCACCACGTAGACTTACGCCTTTCGACAAATCTTGATGCCATATTATCAGACGATAATGGTCGTGTGCGCGCCGTCACCATCAAAGAAACTGGAGAAGAACTCCCGTGCAATGTGGTAGGACTTACCGCAGGAGTAACTCCAAACATCGACTTCCTAAAAGACAGCGGTATAGAAACCGATAAAGGCATCAAAGTCAACCCGATGCTTGAAACAAATATTAAAGATATTTACGCCATAGGCGACTGCGCAGAGCAACACGACGGCATCAACGGTCGCCGACCGATAGAAGCCGTCTGGTACACGGGTAGAATGATGGGCGAAGCCCTCGCGCAAACACTCACAGGAAACCCAACTCCATATAACCCAGGCCACTGGTTTAACAGCGCCAAATTTATGGACATCGAGTACCAAACCTACGGTTGGGTATTTGCAAAACCGAAAGAAGGCAACACCCACTTTCACTGGATCCATAAAGACGACAATAAATGCATCACCATCGAGATGGAAGAAGGAACGCGCAAATTTATCGGCATCAATAATTTCGGAATCCGAATGCGTCACGAAATGTTCGACCGCTGGCTCACCGAAGAGAAGTCTACAGACTATGTACTAGAACACCTCAAAGACGCCAATTTTGATATTGAGTTTTATAGTCATTATGAGAAGGAGATTTTGGCGGAGTATAATAAGCAATTTGGGACTTCGATTAGTCCGAAGAAGAAGAGTTGGAAGAGGATATTTGCGTAAACATCCCACCCCAGCCCTCCCTTCAAAGGGAGGGAGCATTAGTCCTCCCCTTTGAAGGGGAGTTAGAGGGGATGTAAGGCACGATTTGAGATAAAAAAGACATACGTCTAAAGACATTAACCATTAAGATTCCCGCCAAAGTTTATCCTGAGCGATAGCCGAAGGGCAGGGAATGACAAAAAGCTGGCTTCGCCAGCAACATGTATATGAAAACAATAAAAACCATAGGCCTCATCATCTTCCTTACGGGAATGGCAATCTGGACAGGCTCCCTCTTTATGGGTGAGTTTACCCTTACGCAAGAGCAACTCGATAGCTTTATAAACGACAAAGGCATCAAAAGCGAACTCCTAGCCGAAAAACTTCAAGATGATGTGGTAGGTAACACTTACGGCACGTTTGAATTCTCGGGTGCGGTGCGTGGAGCATTGGCAGAAAATAATGCCTATTACGACGCGCAAATCGCCAAATATGACGCTGCCAAAGAATGGGACAAAAAAGGCGAGCAATACCAATATCGCATAAACGATAAAGACTTTCAGTCGTTTACATTTACCCTTGCCAAAAAAGCAGGTTCAGGTTTCGTAAAGGAAAATGCGGGACTGATGTGGTGGCTTACTTTTGGATTGGGGATTTTTGGCGCGCTGATGTTCATCTTCCCGAATTTGGTTCTTTTAGGGAAACCAGGCATAAAAAATGATCACATTTACCACGACAATGCTACGAATCGTGGGTGGATTGCTTGGGTGGTGTTGATCTACCTCGTGACCTTTTACCTTGCGCTTTATTTCTACTCAGACTACGTGGTGAATTGGACCTTTATCCTAGACCCAATCAGTAATGCGCTTAATGGTGGCGATGCTAGCCAGTGGTTTGTTTACGGTTTTCTGTATTGTACCATTATGATCACGATGGCGGTGCGTATGTATATCAAATACCGTCATAACAAATACCAGATCGTGCGTACAACATCGGTATTGTTCTTTCAGATTGTATTTGCCTTTCTCATTCCAGAGATTATGGCGAGCCTAGGGAAGCCTGGTTATGACTTTAAAAATGCGTTTCCGCTAGATTATGATTTCTTCTTTGAGTGGAACATCAACACCCTTACTGAAAGCGGCGGCCTCGGAATTTTTATCCTCGTTTGGGGGATAGTACTTACGCTGGTCATTGTACCCGTGATGGTCTATTTCTTTGGGAAACGCTGGTATTGCAGTTGGGTCTGTGGTTGCGGTGGTCTCGCCGAAACCCTAGGAGATCCCTACCGCCAGCATTCTAACAAAACAATGAAAGCGTGGAAACTCGAGCGCTGGCTCATACACTCTGTCCTCGTCTTCTCCCTCGTGATGACCCTCGTCACCCTCTATTGCTATTTCACAGGTGCCGAATCTCTATTGGGTATCAACACCCAGTGGATCAAAGACACCTACAGCTTCCTCATAGGCGCTTGGTTTGCCGGCGTGATCGGGACAGGCTTCTACCCTATTTTTGGCAATCGCGTGTGGTGCCGTTTTGGCTGTCCACTTGCCGCCTACCTTGGGTTTGTACAACGCTTTAAATCCCGTTTTAGAATCACCACAAACGGTGGCCAGTGCATCTCTTGCGGTAACTGCTCCACCTACTGCGAGCAAGGAATAGACGTACGCGCCTATGCTCAAAAGGGCGAAAACATCGTACGCTCCAGCTGTGTAGGCTGCGGGATCTGTAGCGCCGTATGCCCTCGTGGCGTGCTCAAACTAGAAAACGGCCCAGAAAAAGGACGTATCAACCCTACGCAAGTATTACTTGGCAATGATGTGGACTTGATGGATTATGTAAATAATGAGCAGCATACGGCTTAAGGTTTTTTCTTTTATGCTTTCGCGAAAATGTGAGTTGAAAAGAAAATTGTAAGGTGGTTGAGTGGTTTCAGCGCAGCGGTAGCGGCGTAAAAATTGTACCGAAACCCTCCGCTTGTACGAAAATATAACTTTAAAAAGCCTGTATTTGATGGGTGGCTTTATGTAATTTTTTTGAAAAATATCTTTGAATTGTGGAAACCCGTAAACTACAACGTTGTGTAATTTGTAACTTACTGAACTAGAATCCAATCAAAAATATTATCTCACAAATACTACGAATAGATAATGTCAAACACGCACGACCCAATCAAACAAATAAAATTTTTAAGTCAATCGTTATCAAATGATAAGAAACCATTATCGTTTTTCATTTCTGCTGGTTGTCCATTGGGAGTGACTATGCCTGATGGCGAATGGCCTTTAATTCCAGCAATAAAAGAATTAAGTCAGAAAGTAAACGCAGAATTAGTAAAAGAAGGAAAAGAAGATTTACGTTATACCGATTTTCTTGAAGAAATAAAAAAAGATTCAAAAGACCACGAGAATATAGAATTGGTATTAAGTTTTGCTCGTTCTTTAAAAGATGTTTCTCTTGGCGGTGAAGCAAGAGGGTTTATTAATAAAGAATTAATTAATATTGAGAAAGAAATTTGCTCATTCATTGCTGAATTGATAAATGTTGAACTTCCAAAAGAAATAACACCTTATCACAAATTTGCATCTTGGATAGCATCTATAGATAGAGATAAACCAATAGAGATTTTTACCACGAACTATGACCTTTTAATCGAACAAGCTTTAGAAGAAACCTATGTTCCGTATTTTGATGGTTTTGTTGGTGCTCGTAATTCTTTCTTTGACCTTCGTGCTATAGAAAGTAATTCCATTCCTAAACATTGGACAAGATTATGGAAAATTCACGGTTCATTAAATTGGTATCAATCTAAAAATGCAGTTCATAGAAGTACAGGAAGTAACATTCAAGACCAAGAATCACACTTAATATTTCCATCTCATCTAAAATACGACCAAAGTAGAAAAATGCCATATTTGGCATTAATAGACCATTTAACGAACTCTATTAAATCCGAACCTGCTATATTAATAACCTCTGGATATTCATTCAATGATGAACATATAAATGATGCTATACTTAATGCGTTAAAAGCAAATCCCACTTCAATTGTGATTGCATTATTATTTGGTAAACTTTCAGATTATCCAAAAGCAGAAGAAATTGCAAAACGAAGACCTAATATCAGTCTTTGGGCTTTTGATGAAGCAATTATCGGAACGAAAAAAGGGAAATGGGAGCCTATTGATAATTTTGAAAAAGAAGATAATATTGCCAAAGTTGTTCAAAAGATAGAAACCGACGACCCAAAGGATGAAGAAAATAAAATAATTTCTTGGAATCTAAAATTAGGCGATTTTGCTAAACTGGGAGATTATCTACAAGAATTGGTTGGTAGCGAAATTGAAGATAACTAATGAAAAACAAAGCTACATTTTTAGGAACCATTGAGGATGTTAAAGGCTCTAGCGTTAGAGTTCTTTTATCAAATGAATCATTATCAGGTTTAACTTATATCGATGGTCAAGGATATAGAATTGGACAAATTGGGACATTTATAAAAATTCCAATAGGTTTTACTTTGCTTTATGGTGTAATCTCTCAAGTTGGAGCTAGTTCAGTTCCCGAAAACCTAATAGACCAACAACCTTATGGCAATCGATGGATGACTGTTCATTTAGTCGGAGAAGGCAATATAAAAGGTAGTTTTCAGAGAGGCATAAGTCAATACCCAACTATTGGAGACGAAGCACATCTTGTATCTGAAAAGGATTTGACCAAAATATATGGAAAGGTTTCAGACGTAAATTATATTAAAATTGGTAACATAGCGAGTTCTGAATCAATTCCTGCCTTGTTAGATGTTGATAAACTAGTTACTAGACACAGCGCAATTGTTGGCTCTACTGGATCAGGTAAATCTAATACTGTTACTTCCTTATTAAAAGCAATTAATTCTGGGAATTATCCGAAAGCAAAAATCATATTAATTGACCCACATTCGGAGTATCATACAGCTTTAAAGGAATATAGCAAAGTATATTCGATTGATGGAGATAATCCATTGAAAATACCATACTGGTGTTTGTCATATAATGAATTAGGTTTGATTTTATTCGACAAGAAACAGGCAACCGATATGCCACAAGATTTGAGATTTCAACAAGAGATATTAAAACAAAAAATAGAGTTATCGTCTAAACTTAAATCTGGTGCAATTGCAGAAAATCAAATAACTGTTAATTCTCCAATTCCTTTTGACCTTAAGAAAATCTGGTATGAACTTTACATCGAGACTTTTGCCACAGTAACTACAAAGGGAGATCTAACAACCGTAGCTTTTCAAAAAGATGCAGAAGGAAATGAATTGAAAGGTAATAAAGACACATTAGAATTACCAAAATTTGAAGCGCCAGGTACTGGAGCTAGCGCGCCATTTATTTATAAAACAAATAAACTACTATCCTCATATCTTAATAAATTACGAGGGAAACTTTTAGATAATAGAATTGATTTCATTTTTGACACAGCTGAATATGACGGTATTGAAAAAGATT
>Ga0115565_10002198_pt1 | contig 15195 bp, 12 predicted proteins | sample COGITO_mtgs_1105_FD_87199 | JGI IMG/M metagenome (GOLD analysis project Ga0115565, IMG submission 87199) | Pelagic marine microbial communities from North Sea - COGITO_mtgs_110530 | ecosystem: Environmental > Aquatic > Marine > Epipelagic | place: Germany:Helgoland, sampling site Kabeltonne... | reverse complement strand
TGGTACTACCACCAGCCTTTTTATGTGCCATGTGAACGTGCTCCTAATCTTAAACTAATCTTATACTATGTTAAGAATTAGTCTTTGCTAATATCTTTGCTAATAACTAAGCGCTAATTGCAGTGATTTTAACTTCTGTAAACCACTGTCTATGTCCCATCTGCTTGCGTGAATGCTTACGACGACGGAACTTAACTACTTTAATCTTTTCACCACGGCCATGAGTCACTACTTCTGCAGTCACTTTGCCACCAGCAACAAAAGGCATACCGATTTTTACATCATCGCCGTTGCTAACCATCAAGACGTCATCAAAATCTACCGTTTCACCCGGCGCAATTTCAATTTTCTCTAGACGAACGGTTTGACCTTCGGCCACACGGTGTTGTTTACCACCACTTTGGAAAACCGCGTACATATATTTCTCCGCACTGCGCTTCATAGCGCTTTAATTCAAAAAACAGGGCGCGAATTGTACGTTAAGCCTACAAATCGATCAAGATAAAAACTTAATTTAATTCATACAAATGTGACTAAACTCGAGTTATTGACACAAAATGTCGAAAACTCGGTGCAAACACACTATTTATAGTGGTCTATTTCAGTAAGCAATGTGTTTATATTATTGCTTTAATGTACAATATTACATGGTAAGTGGTGCTCGCTACCTCTATTTTTGTTAGAAAAGTAATTTTAAATAAAAACGGCGCAACGAATTAATGCAATTAGACCAAATTCAGGCCCTGTCTGACCATGATATGCAGGCAGTCAATCAACTTATTCAAGAACAAGTAAAATCCGACGTCGTGTTGATAAATCAACTCGGTTTTTACATCGTAAATAGCGGTGGCAAGAGACTGCGCCCATTGCTTACTGTCCTTGCTGCGCGAGCTTTAGACATAAAAACGAATGAACACCACACACTCGCTGCAATCATTGAATTTATCCACACAGCAACACTGCTGCACGACGATGTTGTTGACGAATCAACAATGCGTCGCGGCAGAGAAACAGCAAACGCTGTATTTGGCAATCAAGCCAGTGTGTTAGTAGGCGACTTCTTATATTCTAGAGCGTTTCAAATGATGATTGGTATAAAACGGATGCAAGTAATGGAAATACTCTCCGATGCGACCAATTGCATTGCCCAAGGCGAAGTAATGCAACTTATGAACTGTAACGATCCTGATACGAGTGAGGCAAATTACTTAAATGTTATTTATAGTAAGACAGCCCGTTTGTTTGAAGCAGCTACGCAACTTGCGGCCGTGCTTACTGATCAAAGCAAAGAGATAGAGCAGGCAATGCAAGCATACGGCAAACACTTAGGTACCGCTTTTCAGTTGGTAGATGACGTATTAGATTATACTGCAAAAGCGGACGAAATGGGTAAAAATGCAGGCGATGACTTGGCAGAAGGAAAGCCTACCTTGCCTCTTTTACACGCTATGTGGAATGCACAGCCAGAAGAAGCACATTTAATTAGAAAGGCAATTGAAAATGCAGATGGCATTGCACATTTTAACCGCATACTTGCGGTTATGCATACCACCGGTTCAATAAAATACACTCAACAACTCGCCGAAGTTGAAGCACAAAAAGCAAAAGATTCTTTAGCCGATGTTCCAGAAAGCCCGTTCAAACAGGCATTGATTGGTTTAGCAGATGTCTCAATCAATCGGGCTAGTTAAGCCCGAGTTCTCTTGGCATATTCTCATTACGGTCTTGGTGAACAATGATGTTATCCTCGACCCGTATTCCACCAAATGGTTTGAATTCATCAACAACATTCCAGTTAATATATTTGGAATTCTCGCTGCCTTTTAATTTTGCCAATAAGCTGTCAATAAAATAAACCCCAGGCTCTATTGTAAATACCTGCCTGGCCTCAATTTCGCGTGTGCAACGCAAGAACGGATGGCGTTCAGGCGCTGGGTTTGGCGTACCGCGGTCATTGGCAACGTGACCGCCAACATCATGCACTTGCAAACCTAAGAAATGCCCAATACCGTGCGGAAAAAACGTACTGACAATGCCTAGCTCTTGGCTTTGCTCTGGCGTCAAATTAACAATATCGAAATCTGTGAGTATTTTAGCCACCCCTGCATAAGCGCTAATATGGATATCGGTATAGACTGCGCCTGGTTTTAATTGCGAGACTAGCGCCAAGGTGAGTGCGTCAACTGCCTTAATTAAATGCCCAAAATCATGCTCTAAATTACAATAAGTCCGAGTAATGTCAGCAGCATACCCGTGATAACTAGCACCTGCATCTATCAAAAAACTTCGATTTAAGTCGGCTGCAATCGTATCAGTCTGCATATAGTGCAGTATTGATGTATGCTCATTAAGCGCTACTATATTATTGTAGGGAACGTCATTATCACCTTGTTTTGCTGCATACAAATAAGCAGCATTAATTTCAAACTCACTCTTACCGTGCCTAAACGCATTTTCTGCCTCACGGTGCGCATTCACTGCTATTTTATTAGCACTACGCATACAATCTAGTTCGTAATCGGTCTTGTATGCGCGCTCCCAATGCAAAAAGTTTAGGACTCTGTCAGGATTAACAATATCAAACCCTAAGGCTTTAGCGACTTCGAGTGACTCACCGATATATGCAAATTTAGCTTTATCGTAAGGCAGATGTTTTTCAACCGCATTAGCTTGTTTTAAGTAAACGATGTTAAAGTAATCTACCCAAAACCCAGTCTGTTCTGGCGGTACTTTATGCCAAAAATCCTCTGGTCTATAAAAAATAAGCTTGGGCTTGCTGGAGCCGTCTACCACTAACCATGAGTTAGGATTATCAACGATGGGTAACCAGGCTTTAAAATGTGGGTTTACTTTGAAGGGGTAATCATTATCATCCAAAAATAGTCTTTTTAACTGACCTGAATGGATCACCAGCCCATCTATCGCCTCGCGCTGAATAGCTTCTCGTGTGCGCGCTTGCAGTAACTCTATGTGCTTGGCGTAGTTTACACTATGGTCAATCATGTCATCTCCATCTTAATTGTTTTTATAGGCGTCTTGCTCTGCACTATTATATAGATACTGGGATTTGAGTATCAATAACATCTATATAGATACTGGGATTTGAGTATCAATAACATCATTAAAGGCTGAGACTGCCTTCATTTGTCCAGAGTTTAGTTGTGCTCGATTTAGTCTTTCATGATATATCTGCTTGTACGCCATTACCGCTTTTACATAATTTCTGGTTTCTTTGAACGGAATTGTTTCTATCCACAAGTCAGCCTCAATTGAACTATCCTCTGGCAACCATTGTTTAACCCGTCGCCACCCCGCATTATAAGACGCGGTTGCCAAAATTGAATTATCGTCAAGTTTATCCATCAGGTAACGCAGATATTTGTTACCTATTTTGGCATTAACTCTAGGATTAAGTAAATTCCGCGAAGAAACACGTTTTTTCTCAAGGTATTTCGCGGTGCTGGGCAATAACTGCATCAGCCCGCGCGCATCAGCTGGCGATACCGCATCAGACATAAACGAACTTTCTCTGCGTGCAATTGCGAAGGCCCATTCTGGCTTTACTTTGTTGCGAGTGGCCTCACTGACAATGATTTTTTCATATGCAGTTGGAAAACGTCGATCTATATCGTCGAGGTAGCCTGTATCAGAAAATCCAAATATAGCTTGATCATGCCAGCCTTGCTCACTGGCTACTACAGCCGCGACAATTGCCTCATCATCGGTTAATTGAGATTGTAAAGTGCGCCATTCCAATCTTGCCTCGTGATAACGCTCTATGGCTCTTAATTCTAAAGCTCTTTTTGCACTTGGATGATCCATGACCTTTTGCAAAAGTTCCTCACTTGGCACAATAGGGGAGTTTTGCAGGCTTATTGGAATTTGCAAACGTGCACTGGATAGAAAGCCATAATAGTGGCGCTGTTGCGCCAATTGGGTATACAAAGTAGTCGCTTTTGATTGGTTACCGGTTATTTCGTATGCCCTTGCTAACCAATATTGATATTCATTTTGTGAGGTCAGTTCTGGCGCAGACTTTTCGATCAAATTTATCAAACTGGTCCAGTTCTTATGTCTCAGCAAATATGCCATATGCCATCTTAAGATTTCGGGGTCTTTATTGAGGCCTTCAGCTTTTATTAACCACGCTTCTGCTTGAGGGTGATCATCTATCGCAAGACTAATGGCAAATCTACCGGCAATATATCCAAGTTGTTGATTATTAAATACCAATTTATTTTTTGCCTTTTCCCAGTCTGAGAGCGCTAATTTTTCATCGCGCCAAATCAATCGCCCTAAAGCGTATCTGGCTATTTCTGCTTCGATAGCTTGATATTTTCCTGTAAATTTAGACAACGATCTTACATTGGCAGGGTCGCGTCTCATTAATCTCCACAAGTCGGCCAAGTATTGTTTGTCACTGGGTAACAACGTTTTCAGATAAGGAATAAGGGTATGCTGACCGCCGTCTGCCGATTTTTGAATACGCTGTAAAATTAAGTCTTCGGTTAATTTTCCTGAACGTTTTAAATGTTTAAATACTGGGTCGCATTCTTTATGTTGAGATTGTCCCACGTTCCACAATTCCGCAGCCTTGTGTGCGATAGCGTCGGTGTCAATAGAGGGGTCGACACTAGCATCTTCTAACTGATAGCGTAAGAACCTACATTCGAGTTTGGTGTTACCTAATGGCCTGTAGTACTGCACGAATAAATCTTTACGGTTATATTTTGCTAGATGGGTTAACCAAGGTCTGCGCACTCGACGTTCTAAACGAGTACCCTCATATTGTTCTAAAAATGCTTTTATTTGAGGTTCTTTTTTTACTTGAAGATTGTGCAGTAATTTACGCTCAATTAAGTAAGGAACTAAAGGATAATCGCCTAAGGTTTTTAGCATGTCTGCGAACTCTTCGTCAGACGTTTTCCAAACCAACTTTTCCATCCGCAGGAAATCATTGCGCAATCTTCCAATATTAGCTCGCTGCGCTGCCAATTCTTCACTATCTGCTGTTGCGTTTGAAGCGGGCCAGGATTCTTCAATTTGAGTTGAATTTACCCAAGCAGAACCCGTTAGCAGCAATGTTGCTAGGATAACCTTGCGGCAGGCGTTCAACATATAAGAAAAAGCTCCTTGATTAATTAAATTTAGATTCAAGCAAGCGCTGCACTATTGCGGCACTTTCGCGACAATTTACGTAATATTCGACGAAGTTCGTAACCAACATAAACAAAATAAATAACACTTTGTTAGCTTGAAAACGTATTATTCGCTTCCGTGTAACATTACTACCATAATACACGGGTAAATGTTCAACAAACACACAAATAATCTATCGGACCAAGAGATTATTTCTGAATGTTAATTACACATTATGTTTTAGTACAGGAGAGCACGATGATATATGAAGGCAAAGGTCTTTCGGTTACATTAACCGATGACGGAATCGCCGAATTGGTGTTTGATGCACCAGGCTCGGTAAACAAGTTTGACCGTGCAACGGTCAGTGAATTAGATGCTGCTACAGTGGCAATAGCCGCCTCATCTGATGTTAAAGGCGTGTTAGTACGTTCAGCAAAATCTGCGTTTATTGTCGGTGCTGACATTACTGAATTCACGTCATTGTTTGATATGCCCTGTGCGGAAATTTTAGACTGGGTCGCCAAAACGTCACATGTTTTTGATCGATTTGAAGACCTTCCAATACCAACCATCGCGGCTATAAATGGCTTTGCTTTGGGGGGCGGCTTTGAAATGACCCTGATATCAGATTTGCGTGTTGCTGATACGAGCGCCAGAGTCGGGTTACCTGAAGTTAAACTTGGACTGATGCCTGGCTTTGGTGGCACGGTCAGATTGCCACGTGTAATAGGCTCAGACAATGCACTTGAATGGATGACAACTGGCCGTGATCGCCCCGCACAAAGAGCACTTGAAGAAGGTGCTATTGATGCAGTGGTTGCGCCCGAACATCTTCATGAGGCAGCGCGCAGCATGCTTAAAGATGCAATTTCTGGAAAGCTCGATTGGCAGAAAAGAAGAGCAGAAAAGCAAGCCCCCCTCACACTAAATGCAAACGAGACGGTAATGAGTTTTTCAACCGCGGCAGCCATGGTAGCGGCTCAAGCAGGAAAGCATTATCCGGCGCCACACAAAATGGTCGAAACCGTCCAAAAAGCGGCTTCATTGCATAGAGATGGTGCCTTAAAGCTCGAAAATGAAGGCTTCACTGCATTGTCACAGACCGATGCATGCAAGGCGATGGTCGGCATTTTCTTGGCTGATCAACTGGTTAAGAGCAAGGGTAAAAAACAAGCCAAAGCAGCGACTAAAGACATTGCTCAACATGCTGTTTTAGGTGCTGGTATCATGGGCGGTGGCATTGCTTATCAGGGCGCGGTAAAAGGTATTCCGACCGTCATGAAAGACATTAATCAGGCCGCACTTGATTTAGGTTTGAAAGAAGCAACGACTATTTTGAGCAAAGGCATGGCGCGCGGGAAAGTAGACGCCAAAACGATGGCCTACACACTTAACAACATTACACCCACACTACACCAACAAGCAATTGCAAGCGTTGATTTGGTCATTGAGGCGGTCGTTGAAAATCCAAAGATTAAAGCAGCAGTGTTAAAGGAAACAGAGCAAACCGTAGCGCACGATGCCATTATTTGTTCCAACACCTCAACTATTTCTATTAATCAGTTGGCCAAAAGTTTAGATAAACCTGAACGTTTTTGTGGCATGCATTTTTTCAACCCCGTACATAAAATGCCGTTAGTAGAAATTATTCGTGGTGAAAACACGTCTGAAGCAACCATAAATGCCGTAGTAGCATCAACGTTAAGAATGGGTAAGACACCTATTGTCGTAAATGATTGTCCCGGATTTTTAGTCAATAGAGTTTTGTTTCCTTACTTTGCGGGCTTTAGCAAATTGGTTATAGATGGCGCAGATTTTACTGCTATCGATAAAGTCATGGAAAAAGTGTTTGGCTGGCCGATGGGCCCTGCATTCCTATTAGACGTGGTTGGCATGGATACAGCCGATCATGCGTCTAGCGTAATGTCAGATGGCATACCAGAACGCATGCAAAAGATTGATAATGACCCCGTTACATTGTTATACAACGCTAAACGCCTTGGTCAAAAAAACGGCAAAGGTTTTTACGATTTTGGTGTCGACAAGCGCGGTCGTCCAACTAAGACGGCGTCTGATGAAGCGTATGCCTTGTTTGCGCCTCACATGGCGAAGAAACACGATTTTGATGCTGAAGAAATTATTGCTCGAGTGATGATTCCAATGGCAAACGAAGCTATTCGCTGTCTAGAAGAAGGTATTGTTGCGAGTGCTGCGGAGGCCGACATGGCGTTATTATACGGTCTAGGCTTCCCTCCTTTCAGAGGCGGTATATTCCGCTATATTGAAACGATGGGATTAACAAATTTTGTTGCACTAGCCGATAAATATGCGCACCTAGGGCCTATTTATCAAATATCAGATGGTGTTAGAGAAATGGCTGCCGCTGGTAAGTCATACTTTGCGCATTCAGCATAAGGTTCTTAGGAGATTAATATGAAAGATGTAGTAGTAATCGATTGCGTTAGAACGCCTATGGGGCGTTCAAAAGGTGGCGTCTTTAGAAACGTTCGCGCAGAAACACTTTCCGCCCATTTAATGAATGCACTACTGACTAGAAATCCGGGTGTAGATCCCGCCGAAATTGAGGATATCATTTGGGGATGTGTGCAACAAACTAAAGAGCAAGGGTTTAATATTGCTCGCAATGCACAATTGCTCACCAATATTCCGCGAACCACGGCTGCCGTGACCGTCAACCGATTATGCGGATCATCAATGCAAGCACTGCACGATGCGGCGTCGGGCATCATGACTGGTCGCGGCGATGTGTATATGATTGGTGGTGTCGAGCATATGGGTCACGTGCCCATGGACTTCAATTTAGATTTTCATCCTGGGATTGCCAAGCACGCAGCAAAAGCATCAGGCAGTATGGGTATGACAGCCGAATTGTTGGGTAGACAAAACGGTATCACTCGTGAAATGCAGGATGCATTTGGAGCAAGGTCACACCAGCGCGCTCACGCAGCGCACGTTGAAGGCCGCTGGAATGAAATAGTGCCAATTGAAGGGCACGACCCACATGGCGTATTAAAATTGATTGAAAGCGATGAAGTGATTCGTCCCGAAACAACAATAGATGGCCTCGCCGCGTTGCGCCCAGTATTTGATCCAGTGTCAGGGTCAGTGACAGCGGGTACTTCCTCAGCAATTTCTGACGGGGCTTCCGCGATGTTATTGATGTCCGCAGATAGAGCAAAAGCACTTGGCCTTACTCCAAGAGCAAAAATCAGAGCCATGGCGGTGGCAGGTTGTGATGCTGCTATTATGGGATTTGGGCCAGTGCCCGCAACTCAAAAAGCCCTTAAACGCGCGGGCATGACGATGGATGATATTCAACTTGCCGAGTTTAATGAAGCCTTTGCTGCGCAAGCGTTGTCATGTATCAAACGTCTGGGATGGTTAGAGCAGTATGAAGATAAGGTTAACCTAAATGGCGGTGCTATTGCACTAGGCCATCCGCTTGGCTGCTCTGGTTCACGTATTTCAACTACTTTGATAAACCTAATGGAAGCCAACGACAAACAAATTGGCTTGGCGACCATGTGTATTGGCTTAGGACAAGGCATCGCGACGATTTTTGAAAGAGTGTAATTAGCGACTTTGAGTAAAAACGCCGAGCAGATACTCGGCGTTTTGCTTTATTCTCGATCCACAATTTGGTATTTGTTTTTAGTCAACGATAACAGCATTTGATCTAAGATATCGTTTAAGTCATCAAACCGTTCATGAGAGATGAATATGCTCATACTCGAGCGCACTATAATTTGCTGATTTTTCTGCATGCCCAAAGCGGTATTTTCGAGCGCTTGATGCACTCGGTCAAAAAATGATTTAGCTATCTCTTCTTCGATATCAGTCAAACACAGAATGAATTGCTCTGGCGCTAGCCGGCCTAAGATGTCTGAATCACGCGTAACCTGCTTAAATATTTGTGCAATTTCTAAAAGCACGGTATCGCCCTTTGCCGCACCAATTAGCCTATTGACCTCTCGAAAGTTAGCCAGATCAAATATTGCCAAGGCATTAACTTTGCCTTTTGAAGGTGTTTCAATCTTACTGATCTGAGCAAGTGCGGTTTTAGAATTTAACAACTGGCTAACAGGGTCGATAGATAAACGAGCGAGTTGCCGACGGCGAATGAATTCTCCAAAGATAACAAACGTAAATAGAATAACCGCGGCGAATACCCACAAAGTTCTAACCCTCTTTTTTTCTGCAGATTCGACTTCGACTTCTAGGTCTAAAATTTTGCTATGCAGGTTGGCTACGCCGAGCACTTTTCCAGAATTCTGCTGTTGCACAGCAATCTCAAACATTTTTTCAGCAAAATGTTCATACGCTATTTTGATACCATCAAGGTCATCTAATGCCAGATAAAGGTCAACTTTGAATTTTAAATAATCCTTGTTTCTTGACGTGTATCCCTTAAAGGAAGAAGAAGAGCCTTCTTCAAACTTCAGGTATTCTTGCAAGCATTCGATATCATTGTCAGGAATGCAGCTGGAAGCTTTGTACCATTGGTATAGGCCCTCATATACTGAATTATTAATGTCGTCTTTAATCGAGGCCCAATCATCGAGGCTTATCGCTAGTTCAGGGAAGTTTTGAGTGCGATAGTAATAACCTGATTCAGCAAAGTATTGCCAAAAATTGGTAAGCGGTGTAGCGATATCTTTATTAGCTTTGCGAAACTCGTTAATAGCTCCCTCCGCTTCACTAAACATATCACTAGCCATATACGAACTTATTGCACTTATCAACAGGGATAGTTTGTTGCTACCATTATAATGCTCAAACCCCAACTCATAGCCTTTCATATACTGCTCAGCAGCTAATACGTGTTGCCCCAATTGTCCGTACATAATGCCAATATTATTATGAATTGTTGCAAGAGCTGGCTCATCTTTTAACTCGGTGTAAGTTTCAACAAGGCTGTAAAGCTTACCCAATTTTACGCTAGAGTCACTATTGGCGTCGCACGTTGACATCAGGCCCAAGGTTGCGCTAAGTGAAACATCATTGAATTTGCCTTGTGATAACGCCAATGCAGACTGATATAGCTCACAACGCTTAGGGTTTTCTTGAATATCATAAATGAGACCGCGCAAGAACATCGTTGAGGCATAATATTCAGCACTTTTATCACTGTTGTTGTCGCTCAAAATATTATCCAACAACGTAGCGGCTTGGTCAGTCTTACCTTCGCACATTTGTGAGTGAGCCAGCTCAATCTGAAGTTGAGTGCGTTGAAGAAAGGTGATTCGATCGTCGCCTAAATATGCTTCAATTTGCGGCACCATTTCGGCATCAGGACAATCATAGGTTTTTGCTTTGACCGTTTTGATAAATTCGTTTAATGCCGCGTCGTTAGGTTTATCAGCGTCCTGCGCCAAAGCGTTAGTATTGGCACAGAGGTATGATAGGCCTAGGATGGTATAAAAAGTAGCAAGTAATAAAGACTTCAATTGAACGTTTCCGGTAATTAATTTATCAGTTTCTTGCTTGTCATCAACACGCATACTTGATTATAGGGGGGTGTTGTAGACTATCAAAAATTTGTGCTGATATAGTAGACACAGTTTTGTAGGTATACAACCAAAGTGTCCGTTAAAACTATAATTAACTTGGATTTTTCTTAGGAATAGGAGTTTTAGCGGTGGTATTTTACTGAAAGAAACAACAAAAAAAAGGGTGGATAAAAAGGAGGGCTTAACTAGAATAAGGCGGTGAGCGAGCTCACCACCTCATAAGAAACTAGATTGTTTCAACGTTTGCTGCTTGCAAACCTTTTTGGCCTTCTTCAACTTCGAAAGACACTTTTTGGCCTTCAGGAAGTGTTTTATAGCCTTCAGCAACGATTGCTCTAAAATGAACAAAGACGTCTTTGCCGCCGTTATCCTGTGTTAGAAAACCATAACCTTTATCGGCGTTGAACCACTTGACTGTGCCAGTAACTTTAGACATGTAAACCTCAAATATTTGTAAATTGATCACGCATTCTCGCGCATTTTTAAATTGCCGCTGGAATTAACTACTGAGATTTTACTAACAAATGGAAAACGTCTAACTATGCGTCACGGGGGTGAACAAAGAGGTTTCTTGCACTTACAGTAACAAACTAAATAACAATGTCTCAACAACAATGTGTAAAGTGTAGCACAAAAAAAATAAATGCGAGGAATTATTGAACAAAATATTCAATAAATTTAAGATAGTAATTGTTTTTGGAAATGCTCTCGCGTGATTAATATAAAATATCAGGCGCCGACTAGACACCTGATATATGCATTGGGTTTAAGGTCTTAGCGCCTTGTCTCCACGAGCAAGGCCAACTACGCCCGTTCGCGCTGACTCGGTTATTTCGGCACACTGTCCAACAACATCAGCAAAAGCCGAAAGCTTCTCGTTGGTCCCCGTGACTTCGATTGTGTAGTGACTTAAAGTAACGTCTAAAATGCGAGCGCGAAAAATATCAACCGTTCGTTTTACTTCAGAGCGCGCTAGATCAGTTCTAGTGCAAACTTTGATTAGCATTAATTCACGTTCTATATGTGCACCATCAGTTAACTCAACGACTTTTAGTACATCGATTAGTTTGTTCACTTGTTTGGTTATCTGCTCGATGACTTTGTCTGTACCTTGAGTAATAATCGTCAGCCTTGATAGACTCTCGTCATCCGTAGGCGCTACACACAAAGAGTCTACATTGTAACCACGTTGAGAAAACACCCCAACAATACGCGATAATGCGCCCGGTGCGTTTTCCATTAATACTGATATTATTCGTCTCATTAAGTGCGCTCCGTTTTGCTCAAACGCATGTCATCCATCGCACCATATTTGATTTGCATAGGGTAAACGTGTTCATTTTGGTCAACGCATATGTCCATAAAGACCAAGCGTGTTTTTTCTGCAAAGCAACGTTTCATTGCATCATCAAGGTCGTCCAACTTCTCTACCTTTATGCCTATGTGCCCGTAGGCCTCAGCAAGTGCCACAAAGTCAGGCATCGAGTCCATATAAGAATGTGAATGCCTGCCTTTGTAATTCATATCTTGCCACTGCCTTACCATGCCCAAAGCACGATTATTCAAAGAAATAATTTTGATCGGCAAACCATATTGCATGCATGTAGATAGTTCTTGGATATTCATTTGTATGCTGCCATCGCCTGTTACAACAACAGAGCAAGCATCAGGGTGCGCGAACTGCACTCCCATTGCCGCAGGCAAACCAAAGCCCATTGTGCCAAGTCCCCCCGAGTTAATCCAACGGCGCGGTTTTGCGAACGGATAGTACAATGCCGCAAACATTTGATGTTGGCCGACATCGGAGCTCACATAAGCATCACCATTAGTATGCTCGTAAAGTGCTTGGATGACTTTTTGAGGTTTGATTACTTGTCCTTCTTGCGGATAACTCAAACATTTTTTGGCTCGCCACTCATTGATTTGGGTCCACCAATCACTGAGTTTTTCGGTTTGACCTTTTAAGTCATGCTCTGCCATAACATCTAGTAATTGCTTGGTCACTTTATCGATAGAACCAACCACTGGAATATGAGCATTGATTATTTTCGAAATAGAAGCAGGGTCAATATCGACGTGTATGATGTCCGCGTGAGGGCAAAATTTATCAACATTGTTAGTCACTCGATCATCAAAACGAGCACCCAATGCAATAATACAATCAGAATTATGCATTGCCTTATTTGCTTCTAACGTGCCATGCATGCCAAGCATACCGACGAATTGCTCATGCACGCTCGAAAATGCGCCTAAGCCCATTAGAGTACTGACAACGGGAGCTTTCAACTTTTCAGCAAGCTTTGTTACGTTGGCAGACGCTTCTGCGGTTATCGCGCCTCCGCCTACATACACCACTGGCCGCTTTGCCTTTAGCATTGACTTGACAGCTTTGTTAATCTGCTTAGAATGCCCTTTCAATGTAGGGTTATAAGAACGCATTGTAACGTCTTTAGGAAACACATACGGATGCTGCTCTTGAACATTTACGATGTCTTTAGGCAAATCAACCACGACTGGGCCTGGTCGTCCAGTGTTAGCGATATAAAAAGCCTTGGCTATCGCCATTGGAATATCTTCGGGTCTTTTGACTAAAAAGCTATGTTTTACGATGGGTCGAGAGACCCCGACCATGTCGCATTCTTGGAAAGCATCTTCGCCAATGTGCATAGAAGGCACTTGACCAGATAATACTACCATTGGAATCGAATCCATGAATGCAGTAGCAATGCCGGTAATTGTGTTGGTTGCACCTGGACCTGATGTTACAAGCACAGCGCCTGTCTTACCCGTCGATCGTGCATACCCATCGGCCATATGAGCCGCGGCTTGTTCATGGCGAACCAACACGTGCTTTATGGTATCTTGCGCGTACAAGGCATCATATATATCTAATACCGCACCGCCAGGATATCCAAACAAATGCGTTACACCAACATCTTTTAAGGCTTCCACCACCATAGCAGCGCCCGACATCATTTTCACAGTATATTCCCCTTGCTATTGTATAAATTCGCGTCTATGACCGCACTATAACGTAGAGAACAATCAGTTAAAACCTTGAACTTGAAAAAGGTGAGAGATTCATCCCAATATAATTAAATATTAGGATGGAAACACTACGAGCGTCACATTTATCGTTCATTTCAGGATCAATGTCCCGATTTAGTCATCCATATCGATAGATATATCATCATCTAGGTCATGCACTAATTCAGAATCATCAGGCCCCCTATCACTTGCCGCCCTGCGGTTTCCATGTATGCTTGCATATTTTGGGCGATTAATACGATTTTGATATTTGAGCCATGCTTTTTCAGCAATCGTAGACGGCTGCTTTTGACCCAAAGCGCTGTCGACGTATGATTGCTCTTCTTCGTTTTGAGGTGTCAGTTCACCATCGACCAAAGCAGCAATGAGACAACCGAACTGAGCAAGTGCCTTGCTCTCAGCAATTGAAAAATCGCCCGAACGCGAAAAACCATAAGGATAATGCTTAGCATCGCTAAACATTCTTTTAACTAATGTGTCTCTTTGAATAGTAGCCACAAGATATTGCTCCCCGAAAGAATAGACAAAAAACAACCCAACTTGTAATAAGTTGCATTAATAAGCGCTAAATAACGCTCTGTCAATCACTATTTTATACATCGGTTACAAATCACATTTTCATGATAACTTTATGACAAGTTTGTCATTTTTTTACCTAATTTTGCGCAGTTGAACTAACGTTTTTCTACCCAAGCCCAGGTCATTTCGCAGATGATAGGCTCATCACCCGTCTCATCAGTCACTTTAACCTCAACTATGAAATCACCTTTTGGTGAAGTGTTTAGCTGCAGTATTTGCTCATCAGTCAATTTTGCCACCGCTTTCATGTCACCTGTAGAGCGTTTTACATATTTTAGGTTCATCGTTTTTATTAACGGTAGTTTGTCACCCGGAAGGTTCAAACCAACCACAAACCCTGTTGCTGACTCTGCAATTAGTGCCATAGCCGCAGCATGGACGTTACCAATATGGTTTTGCACCTTTGTTCTATTTTTGATAACAAAAGTAACCTGCTGTAAATCAGTATCAACGATATCTATTTTACAGGTACCGACTAACTTGACTTTATATCTAAACGCCCAAGTCAACAGTCGATAACGCAACCACAATGGATAAGTAAGCGATTTTTCAGCAAATTTTCTGAGCGGATTTGGCTTGGTCATCAGACACCTATAATAATGAAGCGGTTAAACATAGCTTGCCGTTGGAGCGACATTACTGGTATGACCTTTAAACTTAGCATTGTTGCATGTATAGGTCTATCGCTTTACAAATCTATTAGCGTTTGACCCTATGCTTAAGAAATGATGACTTATTGAGCCAATGCAAAAGCGCCAAATAGACCAGAGCGCTCGCCTAACCCGGTTTCTACTATAATGTCAGAAATACTAACGCCACTGGGCATCGCTATATAATCGGCAATGGAGTGCTCAGTTTGTTGGCGAACCATATCGAGCAGAAATGACTGGCCCAT
>Ga0115565_10002195_pt1 | contig 15203 bp, 16 predicted proteins | sample COGITO_mtgs_1105_FD_87199 | JGI IMG/M metagenome (GOLD analysis project Ga0115565, IMG submission 87199) | Pelagic marine microbial communities from North Sea - COGITO_mtgs_110530 | ecosystem: Environmental > Aquatic > Marine > Epipelagic | place: Germany:Helgoland, sampling site Kabeltonne... | reverse complement strand
GTAATATAGAAAGCTGGAAAGAACGATTAATCACCATTCTAGTTACTCCATTTACCACATGCTCGGCGCGACTGCCTGTGTATCTTATTATTATCGCACTGGTTATTCCTGATACGTATTTTGGCCCCTTTAACTTACAAGGGGTTACACTTATGGCACTTTATCTACTAGGTTTTGTTGCTGCAATAGGTTCTGCTTGGATCTTACATAAAGTGCTAAAAAATGAGAGTAAATCGTATTTCGTTATAGAAATGCCCAACTATAAATTACCACTTGCCAGAAATGTATTTATTACCGTTGTAGAAAAAACAAAATCATTTGTGGTAGATGCTGGTAAAATCATACTTGCGATAAGTATTATTTTATGGGTGCTCGCTAGTTACGGTCCTGGCGATGACTTCTCAAATGCAGAGCAAAATGTAGCTACAGCACTCGCACAAGGCGATTTTCCTGAAGCAGAATATGATCAGAAACTTGCTTCTTACAAATTAGAACATAGCTATATAGGTTATGCCGGTAAGGCAATAGAACCTGCCGTAGCGCCATTAGGATATGACTGGAAAATAGGAATTGCGATTATAGCTTCCTTTGCCGCTCGTGAAGTTTTTGTAGGAACACTCGCAACCATTTACAGCGTAGGTGATGATGAAGAAGAAACCATACGTAACCGTATGGCAGGAGAGATAAATCCTGTTCTAGGTACACCACAATTTAATTTTGCTAGTGGTATATCACTTTTACTATTTTATGCTTTTGCGATGCAGTGTATGAGCACACTCGCCATTGTAAAACGAGAGACTAATAGTTGGAAATGGCCAACGATTCAATTTGTGGTGATGACCGCCATCGCTTACATTTCTGCGCTCGCCGCTTTTCAATTTTTAAAGTAAGGAATACATTAACTAACAGACAGATAACCTATGGAACTTCTACAGACTATTGCCGTTTTAATTACTTTTCTAGGTGCTGTTTTCTACGTGGTTACTAAATTCATTTGGAAACCGGCTTTCCTTAAAAGTAAATCTGACAAAGGTTGCGGTAGCGGAAGTTGTGGATGCTAAACGAATCTACAACGTACTTTTTACAAGAATATAATAATTTTCCTTTATCGTAGGCACCGTTGCGTCAGGATACGGTTTTACGTCTATTACTTCTATGCTTAAATCGCCATAGGTATAAATGGTTTTATCTAAAGCTTTAGTGGGACTCAAAATTATTTCCTTTACAACGGCATCTTCCCCTTTCTCTTTTACTAAGACGATCACTTCTGCCTGACCCGCCCATATACATTGTGTTCCTTTTGGGCAACGTGAGTCAGATACTGAGGTGAACTCAACAGCTACGTTTTCAAAAATTACGGTTTTCCCCAGTGGGATTTTGGTGGTAATTACGGGAGTTACTGGAGCAGGAGTTTGTTCTTCTTGCGCTTTCGCGAAAGCGTAATTAAAAAAGAGCAATAGTGTAAATATGTATAATCGCATAGTTTCATTTCTTTTAAAGACGGCAAAAATAGCCCGCCGTTGCAACCTATCCTCTAAATAAGAAAAAGTCATCCTTCATATGTTCGATACGATCGTCTTTGTTTGTGACGATATATTCTAGCGCTAGGTCTGTAAACTCTTTCCCCTTTGCCGTGAGGGTGACAATATTTTGGTTAATGGCGATCATATTATTTTTTTCGGCAAAGTCTAAGACTGTCTCTGAGCGCACCTTCTGCCAATTAATATGTTCTTGAAGATGGTTTACGTGACGCTCACTCTCTTCGGTATGGTTGTTTAAATGCAGTAAAAAAGTGATGAGCGACACCTCTGTACGCTGCTGTTTCTGACGATACATTACTGCTATAAGTCCTTTACTAGGGGCAAATAAATATACGGCAAGAAACACCATCCCTAAAACTGTAGTCATAGATCCAGAAATACTTGCATCTAAAAAGTGCGCCATCCAGTAGCCACCTACTGCCGAGAAAACACCAAAAATGACAGCTAGCACCAGCATTTTTTTAAGATCTGATGTAAGCAAATAAGCTGTAGCGGCTGGAGCAATCATCATCGCAACGACAAGTACTGCACCCACTGCATCAAAAGCGCCAACGACCGTAATAGATGAGACGGACATGAGACCATAATGCAGTACCACAGGAGAGAATCCTAAGGCTGCCGAAAGTCCACTGTCAAAGGTGCTTACCTTCAGCTCTTTAAAAAAGGCAAACAATAAGCTCAGGGTAATAACGAGAATAACGCCCATCACCCAAAGTGATTTAGGCCCAATATCCATACCGCTTACCATTAAACGATCGAATGGCGCAAAGGCGAGCTCACCTAACAGAACAGCATCTACATCGAGATGAACATCATTTGCATTTTTTGCAATCATAATCACACCAATACTGAAAAGCGCCGGGAAAACTAAACCTATAGCTGTATCTTCTTTTACTAGTCCTGTTTTCTGAATAGCTTCAACTAAGACAACCGTAATTACTCCAGTGATTGCAGCTAGAATGATAAGTAAGGGTGAGTTTAAATCTTGGGTGATAAAAAACCCGATCACTATTCCTGGTAAAATCGAATGGCTTATTGCATCGCTGATTAATGCCATTTTACGCAATACCAAAAATACACCAGGAATAGCGCAAGCGGCGGCAACTACGGCGGCGATAAGTTGTATTTCTACTTGAGCATTCATAGTTACTTTTTATATAAATTTTCTGCAGCCTCGTAACCTTCTGTCGTGAGTGACCACTCCTGACCACTGAGCGCAACCCAGTTTTTTTCTTCCATCTCTTTTAAACTAGACTTGGTATAGCCCTGAAAGTTGTTTAAGATTTTAATCGCGTGCGGGTGAGAGATATTTTCGTGAGTCTTTGCGATGTCAAACATAAACTGCAATGTCTTTTGCAATTTTAAATCACGTCTATTCTGATAAAAACGTATTTGCTTAAATAAAATACCACGACTAGGCGAAAATATAAACGAGACTAACACAAAAACTGCTGCGACTAAAACGATTACGGGGCCTGTAGAAAGATTATTTTGACTTGCACTAATTGCTGTACCAAAGACTCCTGAAAACGCACCGATGATCGCTGCGAGAAAAATCATGACACTCAGCTTATTCGTCCACTGTCTGGCTGCTGCGGCTGGAGCGAGTAACATGGCACTCATTAAAACAACACCAACAGTTTGTAATCCTAAGACAATGGCTAACACAATAAAAAAGGTGATAAGGACATCTATAAATCGCGTATTAAAACCTAATGTCTTGGTATAATCTGCATCAAAAAGCAAGATTTTAAACTCTTTCCAAAACAACAACATAATCAGTAGACAGACTCCAGTAACACTTGCCATAAGAATCACATCTTTCTCAACAAGCGTAGCTGCCTGACCGAATAAGTATTTATCTAAGCCAGCCTGGTTTGCATTGGGCTGCTTCTGAATATAGGTAAGCAACAACATTCCGAAACCAAAAAACAGCGAAAGCACAAGTCCTAATGCCGTGTCGCTTTTTAAGTGCGTTTTTGTAATCATTCCTCTAATCCAAAATGCACCGATAAGACCACTTATTAATGCTCCCAGTAATAAAACATTAGTATCCTTTGTTCCTGTAATTAGAAATGCAATAGCAATACCTGGCAATGCTGCGTGTGAGATCGCATCTCCCAATAAACTCTGTTTACGCAACACAGCAAAACTCCCTAACATACCACAAATCGCCCCAAGAACGGCAGTTCCTAAGGTGATGGTTCTGAGCGTATAGTCAGACCAGAGTAGTGAGAAGTATTCTTGTAGGTTCATTTTTTATAGTAGGTAGCGCGTAGGACATAAACCTGACGGTTTATTGGTAGGACGCTGCGCTTGTAGGTTTTATTTGGCATAATTTCCGTATATAAACCTTGCGGTTTATTTTACACGCTAGGCTTAGATTTTTATTTATTGATTTCGTTTTGTGTGCTTTCTTAAGCCGTTAATCATTTTTGCTAGTTCTTCTAGCTTTACTCTAGTAATATTATCTTCTTGTTCTGTAATAAATTGCTGCCTTTTGGCTACGGTAGAACAACTCACACATTCTTTTACACTATCCCAAGCCATGGTGAGGTATCTGTTGAACTGTTTATCTGTATCGCCGTGACCTTCACTTATGTTTAATGCAATAGAGAGAGCGGCACGTTTATACTGACTCGCGAGCCCGTAACGTTCATCTTTGGGAAAATTAGAAGTAAGTTCATACACTTCATCTATAAAGTCTAATGCTTTTTGATATGTACTTAACTTTTCAAAATTAAAAACCACTTTCTTCATAATCATCAAGTTAATATTGCTTAACTTTTTAAAACAAAATAATAAGCGTTGCGTGCAAACATTCACTAACTGATAAGTCAGTTAAAACCAGTTAGAGTATTACTTAGTCTCTCCTACCAGCGTAGCAATCTCAAAGTAAACCGCTAGGTTAAGACCCTACAAGCGTAGCGTCCTACAAGTAAACCGACAGGTTTACATCCCACAAGCGCAGCGTCCTACCCACTATTTATTAACCGCCACCTTATAATTTATACCATACGTCTTCGTCAGATTATCATCATTAAAAATATCTTTCACAGGTCCCGTCGCGATCTTCTTTACGTTTAAGAATGTTACCCAGTCAAAATATTCGGGTACCGTTTGTAAATCGTGATGTACAACGATTACTGTTTTATTTGCCTTACGTAATTCTTTTAAAATATTGATAATAGCAATTTCAGTAGTAGCATCTACCCCTTGAAAAGGTTCATCCATAAAATAGATAGATGCATCCTGTACCAATGCTCGAGCTAAAAACACACGCTGCTGCTGGCCACCACTCAGCTGGCTTATTTGCCTACTTTTAAAAGGCAACATTCCTACTTTTTCTAAAGCTTCTAACGCTGCTTTTTTCTCGTTTTTTCCAGGACGTTTAATCCAACCTAGATTGCCGTAGGTTCCCATCATTACGACATCTAAAGCAGTCGTGGGGAAATCCCAATCTACGCTTCCTTTTTGTGGCACATAAGCGACGAGCTTGCGTTGCTTTTCGTACGGTTTATCATAAATAGTGACACTCCCAGCAATAGGATCTATAATGCCTAAAATAGCCTTAATCAAAGTAGATTTTCCTGCACCGTTGGGCCCGACAATCGCCATTAAAACACCCTCAGGTATAGCAAGGTCTATATCCCAAAGCACCGGCTTATAATTATAAGCAACGGTTAAATCATCTACGCGTACGGCTATTTTTGGATTTGTCATTTTTAGTTAAATTTGCACGTTATCCTCCTCATTCAGCCTCTCCTTTTCTAGGGAAGCTGTAGTCTAACGTTTATTTTAAAGCCGTCACGATTGTATTTACATTATAGGTAAACATCCCAACATATGTTCCTTCTACTGTCCCCGCATTTCCTAGAGCATCACTGTATAATGAGCCTCCTATAGTTACCTCATGCCCTTTAGATTGCACTGCCGCTTGAAGCGCTTCTATTGTTCTGCGCGGTACAGAGCTTTCTACAAAAATGGCTTTTACTTTGTTGTCTATGATAAATTGAGATAAACGTTGCACATCTTGCACTCCCGCTTCGGTCGCGGTAGATAAGCCTTGTAAGCCCACTACATTAAAACCATAACTTTTACCAAAATAATTAAAAGCATCGTGTGCAGTCACAAGTACTCTTTTATCTTCTGGTAAGGTCTCTATAGTCGCTTTTATTTGATTTTCTAAAGCATCCAGTTTTGCGATATATGCGGCTCCATTTGCTTCAAAAGTTGCTTTGTCTTGGGGCTGCTTTCGCGAAAGCGTATGTACAACCTCTCCCACAAACTGCTTAAAATACTGAATATTAAACCACACGTGCGGGTCGTAATTAGAGGCAAAGTAATCTGAGCCTATAAGGGTCGTTTTGTCCAAACTTTCACCTAAAGGAACTTGCACGGTTTTACCACCTTCCATCTTTTCAAAAACCTCTACGAGTTTACCTTCTAAGTGTAAACCATTATAGAAAATGATATCTGCATTTGCCAGTTTTATGACATCTCCTGCGCTTGCTTTATAGAGGTGAGGATCTACACCCGCACCCATTAAACCGTTAAGATTTATAAGATCGCCTCCTATATTCTGAACCAGATCTGTAATCATAGAGGTGGTCGCAACTACGTTTACTTTTCCGTTTTCTTTTTGATCTGACTTACATCCTATCAGCGCAATTCCTATGACGAGAAATACTATTATTTGTCTCATTTATTGTTTTTTATCTATTCTAAAACTTACCCCTCCACTAACTAAAAGGTCTTGTCCATCTGTAAAGCTTGTGCCTACTGTAACATCTAATTGTACTAATGGTGCGACTAGATATGTTAACCCAGCATCCCAGAAATGATTTGCTTTATTTTGCTCTGGAAAATCACCATATACCTCTACATACGTGCCTAGCTTTTCTGTTATAGCATATCCATAAGCAAGGGTATAGATGTAAGCCGCCTCAGGACTATCATCACCCCACTGCGCGCCTACATTATACGCTAAACCAGATTTCTCACTTAATGTATGATTAAAGGCAAATCGAAAATCTGTGCTTGTGAATTGAGGTTTAAATGCATCTGCCGCCGTAAACGGAAGGAAAATATGACCTATAAGGCCTATTTCTGGCATCCACCCTTTTTCTTCCATAATGGCAACTTTCATTCCTAACAACAGTGGTGAAAATCCATTTGCTTTAAACGTTGACGAGCCTTCTGCAGTTGAAGTACGATCTTCTAGTAAATTCCACCCTAGGCGTAATTCAAAGTTGTCTAAGATACCGTACCGCAATAATGAGGTATTATACACCGTAGTTTCTTGCTTAATTCCTTGATTCTCAAAACTCGTGTACACCGCACCAGTTTCTACCTGTAGGCTACCTTTAGGAACTACAGTAGGCGCTTCTGTAGCGTCGGGTCTATCGGTAACAAGATCTGGTGTGTTATTTTGCGATAGCATTGCACCAGAAATCGTAAAAAAACCTAGGGTTATTAACGTATTATTTATGTTCATACTAAATCTGTATATATAAATTTTCTGCAATCTTTTTTGAGATAAAGAACTGCTCACTTTTTACCTGAATTACCATAGATCCATCAAAAAATTCTTTTCCTAATACTTTAACAGGAGTGCCTATTGCGATGGCTCTTTTGTCTAAAAATTGCAAAAACTCTGGACTCGTTTCTTTCACACCTACAAGAACCCCTTGATTGCCCTTTTTAAGCTCAGAGAGCAGCTTTTTCTCTGCACTTTTTATGTTTCCATTTTTATCAGGGATAGGATCTCCGTGTGGATCGTAGTCTGGAAAGTCTAAAAATTTATCAAGCCTATTTATTAATTCTTCAGACTTGATGTGCTCTAACTGTTCTGCGATTTCGTGTACCTCGTCCCAATTAAAATCTAATTTTTCAAGAAGAAATACTTCCCAAATACGATGCTTACGCACAATACCCAGAGCAGCCTTAATCCCTTTATCAGTGAGGCTTGCCCCTTTATATTTTACATAGTTTACTAACTTCTTGTCAGAAAGTTTACGCAACATATCTGTTACAGAAGATGGTTTCGTTTCCATCGCTTCTGCTATAGCGTTAGTACTCACTCCCACACTCGCGCGTTGCTTGAGGTGGTATATCGCTTTTAGATAATTTTCTTCAGATCTACTGTACATAATGAGCACAAAGATACATTTTATTTATACTGCTGTAATTATATTTTTAGTTTTATCTAAAAATAAAATTATTACAAATCTAAATCATAAATATCATTAAACGAAACCGTTAATCTATACGGTTTACTTGACGATACAAGAACTTCCTATTATTTTTAGCAAAACACGAAATATGAAAAGGGAAAGCATACGAGCTATTGCGCCACTACAATCTTGGGATATTTTTTCAGAATTTCTTATGAAAGATCGCCTTCTGCAAAGTAAAGAGAACGATATTGCGCAAATAGAAATTTTCAAAAATCGCTATAATTGGTCTTTAGCATCTACTTTTTTAAAGCACGAATCGTACACGACTTTAGTTATTACGAACTATGATCAGCATATAATTTGGGTAAATGCTGGATTTTCTGAAATGACGGGATATCCTAAAAGTTATGCCGTAGGTAAACACCCTCGTTTTTTACAAGGCAAAAACACCTCTCCAGAGACTCGTAAAGATATAAGCGCTAAGATTACAAAGCATGAAATCGTACATAAGCAGCTCATTAATTACCGAAAAGATGGCTCTGAATATGTGTGTGATATTAAGATCATACCGTTGCGCAACAATAGTGACGAAATAACGCATTTTATTGCCTTAGAGCGCACATTACGCTCGGCTTAGGGTGTTGAAAAGCTTATTTTAATTCTCGCGTTTGCTCATAAATAAGCTGCATCTCCCAACCACGATACGCAAGATAATCGGCTAGTTTTTTTCGTTTCTTCTGCAGGTTTGTTTCTGTAGATAGTTGCTGTATACGCTTTCGCGAAAGCGCATGAAAGACCTCAAAGTATTCTTCCTCTTCTATCTCTTTTAGGGCAATTTTAATGTTGTAGGCAGAAATCTGCCGCTGTTTAAGCTCTCGAACTAATCTAACTTTACCCCAAGATTTATTTCTAAACTTGCCCCGAACAAAGGCCTGGGCAAACCGTGTTTCATCTAAAAAACGGTGCTCAATAAGGTGTCCTATGATTACATCTATGGCTTCAGGTATCATACGCATCTCTCGTAATTTTCTGTTTACTTCCTGATGGCAGCGATCTTGATACGCACAATACGCTTCTAGCTTGCGTTTAGCTTCCTCTACGGTGTATGTCTTTTGTGATTGTTGAAACATGTATGACGGCAAAAATACACTCTTTCTGCTCACTATAGCACACAAAAAAACCCGCTACATTGCTGTAGCGGGTTCAGTTTTATGTGCGTATCGTTTTCCCTTCCGGGTCTTTAAAACGGTACTCTAGATACGTGTAAGCATCTCTGGGTTGTACTTTAACCCATTTTTTATGTTCTAAAAACCATTTAGAACGTATCGATGGAAAGCCTTTTGTTATAAAGGCGGCAATAAACGGGTGCGCGTGAAGCGTCACTTTCTTATTGCCTGTTTTGAAAATTTTTTCGAGTTGTGCCTGCATGTTGTTTATCAAAACAATGGGAGCCTCTACCTCTGCACCATTTGTGCCGCTAGGGTTTTCTTCCTTGGTTTTAATATTCATCTCAGGACGTACTCTTTGCCTTGTAATCTGTATGAGCCCAAATTTACTAGGCGGGAGAATTTTGTGCTTTGCACGATCGTCTTTCATCTCATCTTTAAGATGATTAAATAATTTACGACGGTGCTCTGCATTGCCCATATCTATAAAGTCTACCACGATGATACCTCCCATGTCGCGCAAGCGCAACTGGCGAGCCATCTCTGTAGCCGAAAGCATGTTAACCTCTAAAGCAGTGTCTTCTTGACTTTTTGCTTTATTTGATCGGTTACCACTGTTTACGTCTACTACGTGTAGTGCTTCTGTATGTTCTATAACAAGGTATGCGCCACGGCTCATAGAGACCGTTTTACCAAAAGAAGTTTTGATCTGACGTTCGATACCGAATTTTTCAAATAACGGTTCGCTGTTGTTATATAGCTTTACAATTTTCTCCTTGTCTGGTGCGATTTCTCGCAGGTATTCTTTTATCTGCTCATAGAGCGTCTCATCATCTACCGTGATGCCTGTAAACGTGTCATTAAAAATATCCCTCAGGATAGACGACGCACGGTTCATCTCGCCTAGCACTTTGCTAGGATGGTGAGCGTTAGGTATTTTACTACACATCGTGTTCCATTTGTCCACGAGGTTTTGTAGGTCTTTGTCTAGCTCTGCAACCATTACACCTTCTGCAACGGTACGTACGATAACACCAAATCCTTTAGGACGTATGCTCTGTACGAGTCGTTTAAGGCGTGCCTTTTCTTCTTTACTTTCTATTTTTTGTGATATAGAAATACGGTCTGAAAAGGGAACAAGTACAATGTAACGCCCTGCTATCGAGATCTCACTGCTTATGCGTGGACCTTTAGTCGATATAGGTTCTTTTACGATTTGTACTAAAATGCTTTGTTTTTGATTAAGGACGTCGGTCATTTTACCGTTTTTTTCTATGTCCTTTTCAAATTTAAAATTAGCTAGTGAATAGTCTTTTACTTTACCTGTGCTTACACGTTTCATAAAACTCACAAGAGTAGGTAGTTTAGGACCGAGATCGTGATAATGCAAGAATGCATCTTTCTCATAGCCTACGTTTACAAACGCGGCGTTTAGTCCTGAAACCGTTTTACGCACTTTAGCGAGATATACATCGCCTACGTTAAACTTGTTTTCTTCCTCTTCTTTATGTAATTCTATAAGTTTTCCATCTTTAAGTAATGCAAAATCTACTGCTGAGGAACTTGATCGTATGATTAACTCTTTATTCACTCTATTGTAGTTTTATATAATCCCATAGACGCAAGGCGTCACATAGTTGGGACTATGGATTTAACATTTAAAAATTTTATCACAGGTACGAGTGGGTATTGTAATAAATGCCTGTGTATTGCGATAAAGAGAGGTAACTCATTATCTTTCAATACGATGTCAATGAACGATATCGTGCTTAATTTAGGACGATACTAAAAAAGAAAAAAGTAGGACTAGCCTACTTTTTCTTCTTGTGGCGATTAGCTCTGCGTCTTTTCTTACGCTTGTGCGTCGCTACCTTGTGTCTTTTACGTTTTTTACCACTTGGCATAAAGTGTCGTTTTAATAGTTATTATTTTGTTACAGCGACGTTAGTCTTAACGCCTTCTACAAATACTTTTGCAGGTTTAAATGCTGGGATGTTATGCGCAGGAATCTTAATCGTTGTATTCTTAGAGATGTTACGACCAGTCTTTTCTGCTCTCGTTTTTACGATGAAGCTCCCGAAGCCACGAAGATATACATTATCTCCTCCTTCTAATGAGTTTTTTACTTCATTCATAAAAGATTCTACAGTTGCCTGTACATCATTTTTCTCTATTCCTAAGTTTTCAGAAATCTTTGCTACAATATCAGCTTTAGTCATTATGTTGTTTTTTAGGGGTTTACTAAAAGGTTGGCAAATATAACACATAAAATTTAACTTAAACAAAAGCTAAGGTCTTAAAGTTTAGTTAGATAAAATATACCTTTACGTTAAAAATAAGCTCCTTTGAACTTTACTAACCTGCTAATTAACTGGTATTTAGAAAATAAACGCGACTTACCATGGCGTGCAACAAAAGATCCTTACAAGATCTGGTTGTCAGAAATTATCCTTCAACAAACGCGAGTTGCCCAAGGTACACCGTACTATTTTGCGTTTATTGAGGCCTTCCCAACTATACAAAATCTGGCTGCTGCGCCTGAAGATGATGTCCTAAAATTATGGCAAGGACTAGGCTATTATTCTAGAGCACGCAACTTACACGCCGCTGCAAAATATGTGGTACAGGAATGTGATGGCGTCTTTCCGAGCACGTATGATGAGATAAAAAAGCTTAAAGGCGTAGGAGATTATACCGCTAGCGCCATCGCAAGTATTTGCTTTAATGAGCAAACGGCGGTGGTAGATGGGAATGTATATAGAGTCTTGGCGAGAGTTTTTGGGATCGCAACACCGCAAAATAGCACCGCAGGAATAAAAGAATTTAAGGCGCTGGCGCAAAAACTCATTTCAAAAAAAGAACCCGCTACTTTTAATCAGGCCATTATGGAATTTGGCGCGGTACAATGCAAGCCTAAAAATCCGTACTGCCTACACTGCCCTTTTCAAAAAGAATGTGTGGCATTTCAAACCCAGCAAATTGACGTATTACCCGTTAAAATTAATAAGACAAAAATCAAGCATCGGTACTTTAACTACCTCGTATTACGATCTGAAGATGGTAAAACCTTGTTAGAACAACGCAATAAGAAGGGTATTTGGCAGGGGTTGTATCAATTTCCGCTTGTGGAGATGGATGGGTTTGATACACGCTTTCGCGAAAGCGTATCTAAACTCGATCTATTAAAAGACCTACATATTACTAAGGTGACGCAATATAATGAGACCCAAGTGGTACATAAACTATCCCACCAACACCTGCATACGACGTTTTGGATCGTAGATGTAAAGCGTTTGCCCGAAAAAAGTATACCTCTTACGGCGCTCAAAACCTATGCTGTGCCCGTGCTTATTTCTAACTTTTTAGATGAATTTATACCCGATTAGTCTAAAATATTTTTAATCTGTTTGCGGTATGCTGACGGGCTTTTCCCTGTAAAGGCTTTAAACTTTTTATTAAAATGAGAAAAGTTTTTAAAGCCACTCTCAAAACAGACATCACTAATACTCATAGGCTTTTCTGACAATAATCTAGATGCGTGTACGAGCCTAAATTCGTTTACAAACTGTGTAAACGTTTTATGTGTGATCTTTTTAAAATAGCGACAGAAGGAAGGTACCGTCATACTGGTTAATGTTGCCATCTGATCTAAAGATATATCTTCTACAAAGTGGGTTTTTACATAATTAAAAACCTGATTTATACGATCATTATCATATACTCCTGATAGTAAAGCAAAGCCATCTGCATTTAAGATTCTAAATTCTTTTGTAGTGGCGAGCGTATTTAGCACTTCTAAGAAGGTAAGCAAGCGACTAAAGTCGTTTTGAGTTTTCATCGCCTCCATAAGTGCGCCTGCCTCAACTTTTGTAGCTCCCGAAAAAACAACGCCTCGCTTTGCACTTTTTAGTAAATTTTTAATGTTCGCCATTTCAGGGGTGTCAAAAAACTCATCCCCTAAAAAATCGGGTTTCATTTGTATGACTGTTTCTTCTTTGTGGCCGGTATACTCATCTGTAAAGCCGCAATGCGGTAGGTTGCTACCTACTAATATTAATGTTCCCCAGGTGTAATGAGAAAGATTACTGCCTACGAGACGTCTACCTGAACCGCCATTTACATAAACAAGCTCGATTTCTGGGTGATAATGCCAAACTGCATTTTCGTTTTTTCTGATATGATCAAAACGCTGGTACGTAAACGAATTTCCGAAGTTAGGCGTAATCGTCTCTAAAGTGGGCTTCTGTAAAAGCATTTCATCTTTCTTCATACCATAAAGTTACTACAGACTGAACGTTTAAATCATTGCAAAATTACCTCAAATATGTTCTAAATTACCTTTTAATTAAAATCAAACAAGTTGTTAGGATAATTTAGAACACATATGTGAACATCCTGTAGTAGTGCACACTTCTTTTCTCGGGTAGTTTTGTATCATAATCATTTAAAATTAAAATGTTATGAGAAATTCAGTAAGAATTGTAGCCCTATTTATTGTAATCGCATTCAGTGCAAAACTACAAGCGACTCCTATGTATATATTAGGAGGAGAAAAGGAACCAAAGAATAAAAAAGTAAAGACTGCCTTCGTACTTCAAGAGAAAAAGAATGTGGTATATCTTAACCTTATGAATCTAGACTTAAGTCCTGTTGAAATAACGGTAACAGATGAAGCTGGAAGACTTTTGTTTTCAGAAACGGTTGCTGACACTCAAAATGTAGAAAAGGTATTAAACTTTAAAAAAGCTTTTAGAGGGACTTACTACATTAAGGTGGTAGACGGATCAATAACACACACTAAGGAAGTTTCTATCCTCTAAAGATTGTTTAGTTTGCTTTGTAAAGCCTCATTCAGTGCTCACTGTTTGGGGCTTTATTGTTTTAATAAATCATTTAAATGTCAGAACGTCTGCGCTCATTTATATCCTTGAAAATTATAGGTATTGCATCGTTTTAAGTTTAACTCTTAATCAGATCTCAGTTAGAATTTTTTGTACCTTTGATCATTATGGCAGGAACAATTAACAAAGTAATTCTCATAGGCCACACAGGCGATGAAGTAAAGATGCATTATTTTGAAGGAGGTAACAGCATAGGCCGTTTTCCGTTAGCGACTAATGAAGAATATACAAATCGTACTACAGGTGAGCGCGTTTCTAATACAGAATGGCATAATATCGTTGTGCGTAATAAGGCTGCCGAAATTTGTGAAAAATACCTCAAAAAAGGTGATAAAGTTTATATAGAAGGTCGTCTTAAAACCAGAAAATGGCAAGATGATAAAGGGATGGAGCGTTATAGTACAGAAATACAGTGTACTGAATTTACGTTCTTAACGCCTAAAGGTGAAGGCGGTTCTAACCAGCCACAATCACAACAGGTAAGACCACAACAAGCCAAACCACAGCAACCTACAGCCCAACAAAATTATCAAGCACCTGCCGCATCTGAAATAGATACTGACGCAGATGACTTACCCTTTTAATTTTAACTAATTTATTTCTTGTGGACCCCGATCCTGAACCCTTATTAATACCTCTACTTACACTCGCTTCAGAAAGTATTGCGCCCTCTATACTTGTGCTTATTTTACTATTAATAGGCTCTGCCCTTATTAGCGGTGCAGAAGTAGCTTTTTTCTCCCTAACACCTACAGATCTTCAGTATGAAGATGGTAAAGCTCCAACAAAAGCACTAGCCATTGTTGTATCACTTTTAGAGAAACCCAAGAAATTACTCGCCACCATTTTAGTGGCTAACAATACCATAAATATTGCCATTGTATTACTGTTTGCTATTTTGGGAGAGACGATTTTAGGCGGTATGAATACGATGTTTTTAGGGTACGACCTGCGCTTTATTATAGAGGTGGTTCTCGTGACATTTGTGATCTTACTTTTCGGTGAGATTCTTCCTAAAGTGTATGCTAACCGTAACCGTGTTCAGTTTGCTAGTTTTATGGCGTACCCACTTCGGTTTTTAGATATTTTGTTTACGCCCTTGAGTGGTCCTATGCGAGCGATTACACTCTTAATACATAATAAATTAGGCGCTCAAAAGACTAATTTTAATGTAGACCAACTTTCACAAGCGCTAGAACTTGCCAGTGAAGAAGATACTACGACCGAAGAGCAAAAGATTTTAAAAGGTATTGTCTCTTTTGGTAATACAGACACAAAGCAAGGGATGCGACCGCGTATGGGCGTTTTTGCATTAAATGTAGAAGGCACCTATGCTGAAGCCGTAGAAAAGATAAGAAAACACGGTTTCTCACGTATTCCTGTGTTTAAAGAAAGTATGGATACCATCGTCGGTAT
>Ga0115565_10002193_pt1 | contig 15211 bp, 11 predicted proteins | sample COGITO_mtgs_1105_FD_87199 | JGI IMG/M metagenome (GOLD analysis project Ga0115565, IMG submission 87199) | Pelagic marine microbial communities from North Sea - COGITO_mtgs_110530 | ecosystem: Environmental > Aquatic > Marine > Epipelagic | place: Germany:Helgoland, sampling site Kabeltonne... | reverse complement strand
TGTTGCGCGATCATCACAGTTTTACATGGATTTTTATTCGGCAGGCAAAGACCGCCGTGAATGTTATTTCCACGATGCTTTTCCATTGGCTTACCTTGTCGCACCCGAATTATTTGGCATGACCTTGGGCAATATTCGTATATCGACGGATGAGTTAAATAAAGGCCAAACGATTTTTGCACCTATCGGTAGCACCGCCAGCCCACTATGGACGCAGGCTAAAACAATAAATGTTGCAACTAGCGTTGACCATCCTGCTTTGACACAGCTTTTTATCGACACCTATGCACGCTAAGCATGTATGATAGAACCCAGTACTGTTCAATTACGCAATACGCTTCGCCAGACTTTCCGAGAGCGCCGGCAACGGCTTTCTCAAACAGAACAAAGTACAGCGGCGCTGCAGCTAATAGAACAATGCATTAAGCATAATATTTTTGCGCGAACCTTATTACCTAAGCCTCACTTGGGGCATGACATAGATGCTCCAACGCCGTTAAAAGTGGCTATCTATAAAACTAACGACGGTGAATTAGACACTCAAGCATTGATTGAGTATCTGTGGCAGCAGAATATTCAGGTTTTTTTACCCGTGCTCCATCCTTTTAGTGATGGTCATCTATTGTTTTTGGAATACACGTCCAACTCAGCTATGAGGGCCAACGGCTTCGGTATTTTAGAACCTAGGTTAGAATGCCAAAAAGTGTGCCCTGTTAAGCAGCTCGACGTAATGTTCACACCACTCGTTGCCTTCGATGATAGAGGTAACAGGCTTGGCATGGGAGGCGGCTTTTACGACCGAACTTTAGTCTCTTTTTCAAAAAATACTGCTGACCAAAAAACTAAAGTGATTGGCATTGCACATGATATACAAAAGACACTGACCTTGCCTGTTCAAGCGTGGGATATTCCATTGCCCCACATTTTAACCCCTAGTCGGTTTTACAATTTTATCTAACCATCACAAGGATATTGCGCCATGGATCAGAATCAAAAGAAAAAAGCAGCTGCACTAGCGGCCATCGAATACGTCAAAGAAGGCACGATAGTTGGCGTCGGCACGGGTTCCACCGTTAATTTTTTTATTGATGCACTTGCAAGCAAAAAAGATTTAATCGAAGGCGCGGTGTCTAGCTCGGCTGCTTCTACTGAGCGTCTCAAAGCGTTAGGTATCGAAGTATTTGATTTAAACTCAGTCGGCCAATTCGATATTTATGTGGATGGCGCAGATGAAATAACTCAGCACAAACATATGATAAAAGGCGGTGGCGCTGCCTTGACACGCGAGAAAATAGTCGCTGCCGTCGCCAAAACCTTCATTTGTATAATTGACGATACCAAACAAGTCCCAGTGTTAGGCAAATTTCCACTGCCTGTTGAGGTGATTCCGATGGCGCGCTCTTATGTCGCTAGGCAAATTGTAAAGTTGGGCGGCGATCCAGTTTACAGAACCGGGGTGGTAACCGATAACGGCAATGTAATTTTAGATGTGCATAATATGAGCATCACCGACCCGAGGGCGCTAGAAAACACCTTGAACAATATAGTCGGTGTAGTAACCAATGGCTTATTTGCCGCAAGAGCAGCAGATATTGTTTTAATTGGCTGCGATAGCGGTGTGGTAAAATCTTAAAAACCAATTGGCTCACAAGAGCAGTCGACATAAAAAGATTTAACAACTCAGGTAAAAGTCGCTTTTTTATTAACCGCGACTTTGCTATATTACTCAGACGTCTAGATGTCTATTATCATTTCTGTTGCTTAAGGTTTTTGCTCAATGGCTAAAGTGTCACTTCCCAAAGAAAAAATAAAAATATTGCTGTTAGAAGGACTGCACCCCAGTTCTGTCGAAACGCTCGAGTTTAATGGCTACCACAATATTGAAACACTAAAAACATCCTTACCCGAAGACGAGTTAATTGAAAAAATTAAAGACGTTCACTTCATAGGTATTCGTTCACGCACCCAATTGACCGAAAAAGTAATCGACGCTGCAAACAAACTTGTCGCCGTTGGCTGTTTTTGTATCGGTACCAATCAAGTTGACTTAAAAGCCACGCTCGTGCGCGGTATTCCTGTATTTAACGCCCCTTTTTCTAACACACGCTCGGTTGCAGAGTTAGTGCTTGGGCAAATTATATTGTTACTGCGAGATGTTCCGGCCAAAAATGCCAAAGCTCATCGCGGTGAGTGGGACAAGAGCGCGCTAGGTTCTTACGAAGCGAGAGGTAAAACCCTAGGTATTATTGGCTACGGTCATATCGGCACGCAACTCAGCGTGTTGGCAGAGCACCTAGGTATGCGGGTTCAGTTTTTTGATATCGAAGACAAACTGGTCTTAGATAACTCAATGCAGGTTAGGTCGCTAGACAAACTGTTAAGCACATCTGATGTTGTTAGCTTGCATGTACCTGAAACCAGCCACACGCAAAATATGATTGGTAGCAAAGAACTGTCCAAGATGAAAGACGGCGCAATATTGATCAACGCAGCGCGCGGCACTGTCATTGATATTAGCGCGCTAGAGCAAGCGCTAGACAGTGGAAAATTAGGCGGCGCAGCAATCGATGTATTCCCAATTGAGCCAAAATCCAATAACGAGCTATTTGAATCACCATTACGCCGATTCGATAATGTTATATTGACCCCTCACGTTGGTGGTAGCACACAAGAAGCACAACAAAATATCGGCATCGAAGTCGCAGGGAAACTGGCGAAATATAGCGATAATGGTTCAACACTGTCTGCTGTTAATTTCCCTGAGGTATCCTTACCCTCGCACATTAACCGTTCGCGCTTGTTGCATATTCATACCAATAGACCGGGTGTTTTAACGCAAATTAACCAAGCTTTTGCTAGCCAAAATATCAATATAGCCGCTCAATATTTGCAGACAAATGAAGAAATTGGCTATGTTGTCGTCGACGTCGAGGCTGACAGAGCAGACGATGCTTTTGAACAGTTAGAGTTAATCGAAGGGACTATCAAGACACGCATGTTGCACTGATGAGTTATTGATAAGTTGAAATAATAAAAAGGCGTGCTCTAAGCACGCCTTTTTTGGTTTTCTTGCAGGTCACTAAGCACCTAAATAGGGTTAGAAGAATGTATATACCACGTTGACTGACGTTTCTGTGTCTAGATTTTCACGACCCTCTGCCACATCTGAGTTATGATCAAACTTGACCGCAACCTTCATTGACAACGCACCTGCCAATTTTGCAATAACGGCCGTTTCTGCGCGAGACTTGGTATTATCAGCACCAACTTCCGTGGAAAAAGACTGAGTAAACTTAGCCGTGTCAGAAATAGTGTAGCGATAGTTTAAGGCACCACGAACAACCACGCCATCAGCATCCAAACCGTCAATCGTTTCGGCAAATGAATAACCAGGACCAATGCTGTATTCAAATCCACTGGTTTCGTCGTCCCATACTTTGTGGTTCCAACCACCCGCAATCGTCGCTTGATATTTAAAACTGCTTAACTTGTCGTCTTCATACGATGCAAAAGCAAAAAGTCGATGATCTGGGTTTTCTAATTTGTAGTTACCTTGCGCAGAGGCAAAGAATTTTTGTGCAGAGGTACGCTCAACACCATCAATCTCGTCTTTCTTATAGAGACCTTTGACAGTGTATTCGTTGCTCCACCGTTCGAACTCCTGTGTCGCGTTTAATGCCGCATTAGCAGACGTTGTTTGAGTGTTACCTGAGGTGAAAATAAAGCCAAACTCGCCATCCATCGAAAATGTCTTTTCTTCTTGGGCGAAGGCAATATTAGAGGCCAGTGATAGACCGACTATCGCGGCTATAGCAGTGAGTTGCATAAACAATCCCTTTATAATTATCTTAACATGGAATATCGGACATCGGCCGACAAAGGCCATATGGTAGCGTTTACGTTAGGATAGGTAAACTAAAAGAATTGATAAACAAGGGAAATACTGGCTTCTGTACTTAGATTATCGTTATTCAAAAAATCGGCATTGTTGTACAACATTACGAATGATAATTTCATTGCCAACGATTCTAAAACATCAGCTGTTACACTTGTCTCTGAGCGCGAGCGTTTGTTTTCTTCACCCGCCTCAGCACTCAAAAATTGCCTAAATTTTGCGTTATCACTGATCTTGTAGCGATAATCGATTGACGCTCTTAAAATGGCTTCTTTAAACGACGAAAAGTAGCGTTTGTCCCCAAGGTCTTTGTGTTCTTTTTGCGAATAACTATATCCCGGACCGATGCTGTATCTAAACTGAGCGTCCTCAGTTTTCCATGCCGTCGTACTATAACCTGCGGCAACTGCGGCCTGGTAACGAAAACCGTTGAATCTGTCATCGTCGTACTCCGCATACATAAAAAAACGGTCTTTTGTATTTGCTAGTTTATAGTCTAATTGAACACTGCTTTGAAACCTCTGAGCTGTTACACGCCCCTCGGTGGTGTCGGTACTTTCGTTGCGTTTGTAAATAAACTCAACAAAATATCGATTGCTCCATTTCTCTAGCTCATGTTCGGACGTCAAGGAAGATTTGAAAGTAGTGGTGTTTGTATTGCCGTCGGCGGCGAGAAAGCCTAACTCGGCTTCAAGCGAAAAATCTTTATCTTTTAGCTTACTTAGCTTGCGCTCTCGCTCATAGAATTTTTTGAGCAAATCGTTAGAAGCAACTGCATCAGGAACTAGCGCTAAATTTGACAAAAAAAAGGCAACTACCAGCTTTATAACAATGTTGGTCATGATAAAAACTATGTATTAAGAGTTTATTAAGCTCGCAATATTTGATGTTTCGAGCTTCGCATAGTTTGAAATCATATCATAATCTTCAGGCGATAAGTCAAGCAACTCGACCGCCATGATATTTAACTTTGGAATATCCAGTAAATTTACGTCTTTGTGTATGGAATGGCTCATTGCCATTGCCAAGTACAAAACACTCTCTTCGGCGCTATAGCGTTTTAGTGGGGGAAAACACATTTGCTTCAGCGGCTCAGTCAACGTGCTCGGAAGCGCCCACTCCTTACAAATTGCGCCAGAACATTCAGCAAAACTGAATTTAAAGTGTGACGATTGCCTAGCAATTGGCATGGTTAAGTCATCACTATCTTGCAAATAAAGTTTGTATTTATCTTCAAGCTTTACTGCAACCAACAACTCGCTGAGGGATTGCAGCACCCCCAACACAAAAAACCTTTCACTGCCGCGCATTTGTTTTTGTTGTGCAATGCTCTTGGCAAGCACGCCGCACATCACGGCATCATGCCAAAACTGCTTAAAGTCTATTATATCGGAGTTAAATTTGTTGAACGCAATGTTGGCAGTTTCCACAATCGAAATGTTGTACGCCGCTTCTCCACCTATCACGTTTAAGGCTTTGCCAACGGTTTCAATTTGAGACGGAAATCTAAACAATGCACTATTTGCGAGTTTGAGAATCTTTGCACTAAGTGATGGATCTACCGATATAATGGTCGCAATATCGTCAACCGACGCTCTGGCGTTATCTAATGCGGCACGCAGGCGTATGCATGTGTCTGGCAAGGTAAATGACTTTGATGCAAACTTGACAATCGTTTTTTGTGACATAGCAGCTAGCAGTGTTGGGCCGTATTGAGAGTATAGTCAAACTGGCAGTTTTTGCTGCGTTTGTATTAATACCTTGTGCTTGGTTTTTATACCTTTAGCCTTATTTTTTTGTGTGAAATATTGGTTAACCTGAGATTTGTGGAATAATTAAAAAAGTGTACCCTGCTCGATGTTGCCTGTTGGTGATTTGCTAATTTGTTTTTTTAAGTGGGATTGCTTACGTCGATTGCAAGCTTTTATGACAACGCGCTTTGTTTGATCGTCGATTTGTAACCAATGCAGTCTTTCTTCGCGGCTGCGATAGCAACCCACGCAGTATCCCCTAGGTCCTGATTGGCAGACGCCAATGCATGGACTTGGAATATCGAAAAATTCGAGCTGCTGCATCTTCGACAATGTCTTTGTTCTCATGAGATTTTAAATCTGCTGATATATTAGCCTAGTGAATTTGTTTTGGCTATTGATTGGTGTCTTTGACATCGCGGTGTTGATGCTGGCATCGCAGTGTTGATGCTGGCATCGCTTCAAAAGCTTTCCACCGAGCAGTGCACCCTTTCACTAAAATACCGCAAAGAGCGCACGTCCTGTGCATGCTTTATCGCGTCGTCCTTGACGCGATAAATATTTTAGTGAAAGGGTACACTGCTCGATGTCGCTTTTGAGGGGTGATATCAATTCTTCGATGGGGTTTTGTTTTTAAAAAGGTGGATACCCCACACAACGTTTGTCGCTAAGCGATGCCCCTTTGACCATACAAAACATCAAAAGACAAGGATGTCTTTTGCAGCGGCCATGGAGGGCGAATAGCGGTTTTGAATGGGCAAAGGCGCATGGGTTGAAAAGACAAAAGCACGACAAAGAAACCAACTGTCTGCGCTAAGCTTTTGCTCTTAAAAAGGTGGATACCCCACACAACGTTTGTCGCTAAGCGATGCGCCTTTGACCCACTCTTAAAACCAAAAAAAAGCACCTAAAAGGTGCTTTTATACAACATTAGCAATGCTTACTTTTTCTTAGCTTTTGGATTCGGCATATCAGTGATGCTGCCTTCAAAAATTTCCGCAGCAAGACCAATAGACTCATTCAACGTTGGATGCGCATGGATAGTCAAAGCGATGTCTTCAGCATCCGCGCCCATTTCGATGGCTAAGCCAATTTCACCCAACATCTCACCTGCATTGGTACCAATGATAGCACCACCGATGATACGACCAGTGTCCTTATCAAAGATCAACTTAGTCAAGCCGTCCGTCGCCGCAGAGGCGATCGCACGACCAGAAGCAGCCCAAGGAAACGTGGAAGCTTCGTAGTTAACGCCTTGCTCTTTAGCTTCTTTTTCCGTTAGACCAACCCAAGCAACTTCCGGCTCAGTGTAGGCGACGGAAGGAATGCATTTAGGATCAAAGTAATGCTTCTTACCGGCAATTACTTCAGCCACTACATGACCTTCATGAACCGCCTTGTGCGCCAACATCGGTTGACCGACCAAGTCACCAATTGCAAAAATATTAGATACGTTTGTACGCATCTGCTTATCTACTTTGATAAAGCCACGGTCAGAAACGTTAACGCCGGCTTTGTCAGCCGCCACCAAAGAACCATTTGGAGTGCGACCTACCGCAACGAGTACGCGATCATAACGCACGGGCTCTGCAGGTGCTTGCTTACCTTCAAAGGTAACATACAAACCATCGTCTTTAGATTCGATAGCCGTTACTTTTGTTTCTAGCATCGTATTAAACTTGTTTTTGATGGTCTTCATATACACTTTAACCACGTCTTTATCAGCCGCTGGCATTAGTTGGTCTAAGAACTCGACCACATCTATTTTAGACCCTAGCGCGTGATACACAGTGCCCATTTCAAGACCGATAATGCCGCCACCCAACACTAGCATCTTCTCAGGAATGTCTTTCATCTCCAAAGCGCCGGTAGAATCCATAACGCGGTCGTCATCATTTGGCACAAACGGAAGCTTGACAGGTTCGGACCCTGCAGCAATGATTGCATTTTCGAACGTAATCGTGGTCTTGCCATCTGGACCATCGACTTCTAGCGTCGTGCTACTGGTAAATTTACCGTAGCCCTGCACATGCTTAACTTTGCGCATTTTAGACATCCCAGATAAACCTTTGGTCAACTGGTCAACTACACTGTCTTTCCAACCGCGAATTTTATCGAGGTCGAACGTTGGTTCGCCAAAAGTAACGCCATGAGAGGATAAATGCTTTGCCTCTTGAATAACTTTTGCAACATGCAACAACGCTTTAGAGGGGATACACCCAACATTTAAACACACACCACCTAGGGTTTCACGTGCATCGACTATTACTGCATCTATACCCAAATCAGCTGCACGGAATGCGGCTGAATATCCACCAGGACCTGCGCCTAGTACGACCAACTGAGTTTTTATCTCGCTCATCATGACCTCAAATTAATTTAGTTAAAAGCACGCTCTGCGGCAGTTTTACATACCCTACCGCGAACCTGCAAAGTGTTTCGATTATGTCTACTTAGTGACAGGCGCAAATTGCGCCCGCTCGGTTACAATAAAATCCGTCTTAAATCGGTTAGCACCGCACTAATATGCACCGTAAATTTAGCGGCTAACGCACCATCAATCACCCGATGGTCGTAAGATAGCGATAAAGGCAACATCAACTTTGGTTCAAAGTCTTTGCCGTTCCACTTCGGCTTGATTTCCGATTTTGATACACCCAGAATTGCGACGTCAGGCGCATTGACAATAGGCGTAAAAGCAGTACCGCCGATACCACCTAAGCTAGAAATCGTGAAACAACTGCCCTGCATATCGGTCGACTTAAGCTTTCCATCTCTGGCTTTTGCACTTATTTCCATGAGTTCAGCAGAAATTTCCATGATGCCTTTCTTGTCAACATCACGTACAACCGGAACGACTAGTCCTCCAGGAGTATCGACCGCAATTCCAATGTGATAATACTTTTTCTGAATTAATGAGTCGCCAGATGGAGAGAGCGATGTATTAAATGTTGGGTATTCTTTCATCGCATCAGCAACCGCTTTCATCATAAACACCAACGGCGTTATTTTTACCCCAAGTTTACGTTTGGCTGCAATCTCATTCTGCTCTTTTCTAAACGCTTCTAATTCTGTGATGTCAGCTTCATCAAATTGAGTAACGTGTGGAATAGTTACCCAATTTCGATGCAAGTTGGGTCCTGACAACTTTTGAATTCTGGTCAATGGAATCTCTTCCACTTCACCGAACTTAGAGAAATCCACTTTTGGTGGAGCAAGCACCTGCAAGCCACCAGCGTTGTCGGACACGGAACCACCTGGCGTCATTTTAGGACGCGAAAGTTCATACTTAACGAATGATTGCACGTCTTCTTTTAATACTCTATTTTTACGACCTGAGCCCGTCACTTGATTTAAATCAACACCAAACTCTCGCGCCAAACGTCTTACCGATGGTGAAGCATGTACCTTGCCTGTCTTAGCATTGGCGCCTGCCGATGGATGATGCGGGACGGGAGGCGCTTTTTGTGCTTGCTCTGGCGGTGGCGCTGAATCTTTGGGGGGCTGTGCTGCTGTTGCAGTAGCGTTACTTGAAGAACTATCATCAGCGACAGAACCCGCCACTTCAAGCGTCAACACCAAAGAACCTTTAGACACTTTATCACCCACTTTTACGGCTAGACTAACGATCTTTCCAGCTTGTGGCGCAGGTACATCCATCGTTGCCTTGTCTGTTTCAAGTGTAATTAAACCGTCTTCTTCAGCAACAGTGTCGCCAACCGCAACCAGTAACTCGATGATGTCGACATCTGTGGCATCACCGATATCAGGCACGGTCACTTCAATCGTTGACGAGCCTGAGCTTTGTTGCTTTGATTCAGGCTCAATTGGCTTGTCAGCAGATTCGGGTTTTGCCGTTGCATTCGTTGATTCACTGGGAGCAGCGTCAGACGTTTGCGAACCCGGGACCTCTAGTGTAAGTACGAATGATCCTTCAGACACTTTGTCGCCTACTTTTACCGCTATTTTGACTATTTTGCCGGCTTGAGGAGCAGGCACATCCATGGTTGCTTTGTCGGTTTCTAAGGTCATTAAACCATCTTCGGCCTCGACGCTATCACCCACGGCAACCAACATTTCGATAATTTCAACATCCGCTGCATCACCAATATCAGGTACCAAGACTTCTATCGTTTTGGCTGCACCCGAGTCTTTATTCGCTTGTGCTGACTCTTTTGGGGCCTGTACTTTATCTTCTTTGGGCTTAGGGTCGGTTTTTTCTTCTGCTTTTTCGGGTTCTTTTTCAACTTCTGCAGAACGTGAACCGGCCGTTTCAATTTTGCCTAAAACATCGCCCTGCTTTATTTTGTCTCCAACCTTTACAGAAATTGACTTGATTGTACCGTCAACAGGAATGGGGATGTCCATACTAGCTTTGTCACTTTCCACAGTCACAATAGATGCCTCTGCTTCAACTGTTTCACCTTCGGACACACAAATCTCAATTATTTCGACTTCTTCTCCGCCTACGTCAGGGACAATGATGTCTTGTAAATCTGCCATTTTGCTTCTCCCTTATGCGTAAAGTGGATTAATTTTGTCGCCATCGATATCAAGATCTTTGAGCGCTTGCGACAACGTTTTCTTATCGATATCACCTGATTTGTAAAGTTCGTACAATGCCGCATAAGCAACGTTGTTAGCATCCACTTCGAAATGTTTACGCAGGTTTGGTCGACTATCAGAACGCCCGAATCCGTCAGTACCAAGCACACGATATGCGCCTGGAACAAATGCCCGAGCTTGGTCGGCATACGCTTTGATATAATCAGTCGCAACTATTGTTGGGCCATCATTACCCTCATTTAAAACTTGGGTAATGTAAGGTATACGTGCTTTGCTTGAAGGCTTACGCATGTTGCTGCGTTCACAGTCTATGCCATCACGCGTTAATTCGTTAAACGATGTCACACTATAAACTTCAGAGGCAACGCCATACTTGTCTGCTAATAATGCCGCAGCCTTGCGTACTTCAACTAAAATCGTACCTGACCCCAACAGCTTAACTTTCAATTTCGAGGTTTTCTTACCTACATCATCGAGCTTATAAATACCTTTGATAATGCCCTCTTCAGAACCCTTTGGCATTTCTGGTTGAATGTAGTTTTCATTCATTACGGTCAAGTAATAGAAAACATTTTCTTGCTCTTCGAGCATTCTACGAATGCCGTCTTGCACAACGACCGCGACTTCGTACCCGTAGGTAGGATCGTAAGAAATACAGTTTGGAATAAGCCCCGCTTGAACATGCGAGTGTCCATCTTGATGTTGCAAACCTTCACCGTTGAGCGTCGTTCTGCCCGCAGTACCACCGACCAAGAATCCACGACATTGGCTATCACCTGCTGCCCACGCCATATCACCTACGCGTTGGAAGCCAAACATTGAATAATAGATGTAAACCGGCAACATCGGTAAATCGTTGGTTGAATAAGAGGTTCCGGCCGCTACGAAAGACGACATAGCCCCTAATTCGTTGATACCCTCTTGAAGTACCTGACCTTTTTTGTCTTCACGATAGTACGCCACTTGATCTTTATCTTGTGGGATGTACTTTTGACCCGAGTTTGAATAGATACCGACTTGACGAAACAAACCTTCCATACCAAATGTTCGTGCTTCGTCTGGAATAATCGGCACCACGTTTTTGCCCATCTGCTTATCTTTCAGCATCACGGTCAACACACGCACAAACGCCATTGTGGTTGATATTTCGCGGTCTCCCGACCCTTTAGTAATTGACTCGAATGCTTTGAGTGGTGGGGCGGGTAAGTCATGATTGCTTTTTGCAAGGCGAACTGGCATATATCCATGTAAAGCCTCACGTTTTTCGCGTAAATATTTCATCTCTGGACTGTCATCTTCAAATTTGAAGTATGGCAATACACTTATATTGTCATCAGAAACGGGAATATTGAAACGATTGCGATAGTGTTTAACGGCTTCTATATCCATCTTTTTAACATTATGGGCAATATTTTTGCCCTCGCCTGCTGCGCCCATGCCATAACCTTTGACTGTTTTGGCCAAGATTACTTGTGGGCGACCTTTTGTCTCTGTTGCACGTTTGTATGCTGCATAAACCTTAACCGGATCATGTCCGCCGCGGTTTAAGCGCCAAATATCGTCATCTGACATATTGGCGACCATTTCTTTTAATTCAGGATATTTACCAAAGAAGTTCTCGCGCGTGTACGCGCCACCCTTAGACTTGTAGTTCTGGTATTCGCCATCGACTGTTTCGTTCATAACATCGAGTAACTTACCGGAGGTATCACGCGCTAGTAGCGGATCCCAGTAGCGACCCCAGATAACTTTAAACACTTCCCAGCCCGCGCCTCTAAAGGTGCCTTCAAGTTCTTGAATAATTTTACCATTGCCGCGAACAGGGCCATCTAATCTCTGCAAATTACAGTTTATAACAAACGTCAGATTATCAAGTCCTTCGCGAGATGCTAATCCGATTGCACCTAATGACTCTGGCTCATCGACTTCACCGTCGCCCATAAAGCACCAAACACGTTGCTCTGAGCAGTCTTTGAGACCGCGGTTGGTCAAATATTTTAAGAAACGAGCCAAATAAATGGCTTGCATTGGCCCTAGACCCATTGAAACAGTTGGAAATTGCCAGAAGTCAGGCATTAGCTTGGGATGAGGATAGGAGGACAAGCCTTCGCCATCGACTTCTTGACGGAACATATCAAGTTGACCTTCAGTCAACCGACCTTCAATAAAGGCACGTGAATATATGCCAGGAGAAACATGCCCTTGAACGAACAAGTAGTCACCACCATCTTTTTCGTTTGGAGCACGAAAAAAATGATTAAAACCAACATCATATAGCATTGCAGATGATGCAAAACTTGAAATATGACCGCCGAGTTCAAGATCTTTTTTAGAGCCGCGTAAAACCATAATCATCGCATTCCATCGAATCGCATTACGAATCTTGGTTTCGATAGTTTGATCACCTGGCATTGTCGGCTCTTGACCTGCCGGAATGGTATTGATGTACGCGGTCGTTGCATCATAAGGTAAGTGAGCACCACTGCGACGTGCTTTTTCAATTAACGATTCGAGCAGGTAATGCGCTCTATCAACGCCCTCTTCTGCCAATACAGCCTCTAATGCGTCTAACCATTCTTTTGTTTCCGTTGGATCAACATCTGGTTGCATCATTTCGGTCATGGTGCTTTCCTATTTCAAATTTTACAGTTTTGCTAGTAGGGACAACTGGTCAACTACCAACTTCGATTCATAAAAAAATCACCTATGAAGCAATTTTTCCGTTTTCTTTTACTTCAATTCTTCGTAACGCTCTTTGCACGCGCACATCACGTTGGTTAATATCTAATAAGGTTTGTTCTACAAACGCCAAATGCTCATTGCTTGCCTGACGAGCAGCAAGCGGATCGCCATTAATAATCGCCGTCACAATATCTTGGCGTTGTTGTCTAATCTGTACTTCGACATCCGCGCTTTCTCTTAGCATTTCGAGGTTGCGTTTTATATTGTCAATCAACATACTCTTCATCGTCCGCATGACGTGCAGTAACACCATGTTGTGAGAAGCTTTTGCCATGGTCAAATAGAACTCAGCAAGCGCCTTTGCCTCTTGTTCCTGTATTTCACCTGCGCTAAGTTTGTCTGTGTCTAAACAAGACAAGCGCTCTAAGGCGTTTGCTAATGCAGCGTAGTCTTCCTGTTGCCCTCTTAACGCTGCATAAAATGCGGACATTCCTTCTAGAGCATGTCTAAATTCGAGTAAATCAAATTGGGTTTCCGGTCGATTGGCTACTAAGTCAAGCAATGGATCCGTCATGTTCGAGCTGATATTTTGAGATATGAAGGTACCTCCGCCCTGTTTACGTTCGATAAGCCCTTTGGCTTGCAGGTTTTGGATAGCCTCTCGTAATGATGGCCTTGATACATTGAATTTTTGGGCAAGCAAGCGCTCAGGCAAGAGTTTTTCACCCGCCACCAGCGTTCCGTCCAAAATCATGGTTTCTAGCCTCTCAGTGATCACTTCGGACAATTTTGGTTGCTTTATGCTTTGCCTCAACAGCTTTCCTCTTAATGGTAATACCAATTAACCAAACAAGTGTAAAAGAGATCTTATCTAAGATAAAGACCTGCTACCACCTTAGTTGTATGGGCTAACCGCCTAATTAATTGGTAAAAAGAATCGAATCTGATAATTTGCTGCACAACAGCACGCGCTGCAGGTCTTGCCACCTCTAACACACAAAGTAGTGTCTAGAATTAATTACAGACCATAAAATCGGGCTTATGCAACTGCTCCGACCATTGTCAGCACTGACACCACCACTAGCATAAAGATGATATTGCGTTTGACCAGCCTTACCATCGTACATGGCCGCTCAATACATTCTTGTGTTTGGTCATTCACATCGACGTCTTCTGCTGCGACTGACATTTTGTTAAGCATGGTTTTGGCTTGACTGTCGGTATCAAACCAAATCGGCAACCATACTGCCGTCGCTCGTGAAAAGTGCCCAACAACTAAAAAACCCAAACCCGTTATTCTCACAGGCAGCCAGTCAATAATATGCATCAATCTGTTGATCGGTGTGTTTTGGTGGTGCAGGTCATCACTCAGTTCGTTGGTATCAATATCTGGCTGAAAGCTTTTTATTTGCTCATGGCTTTTTATTTGCTCATGGCTTTTTATTTGCTCATGGCTTTTTATTTGCTCATGGCTTTTTATTTGCTCATGGCTTTTTATTTGCTCATGGCTGTCTACTTTGCCACATGTAGGTAAGGCATTCGAATAGATTTGCCATTCTTTTAATATAGAGTAGAAAATCACACCGGGTACGCCTAACAGCACAAACCAAATAACAATCGCCGCATATTGACGGTAATTTATATACACGAGCTGTTCGCCTACTTTGTTTAAGTCACCACTGCTGTTACCAAAGGAGATACTATGTAAAGCACAAGCTTCAAAGTCTTTTTTGTTGGCTGACTGTAAGTATCTCTTGTAACTTTTGCGCGTGATAGGACACCCGAGGCACACCCATAAAACCAATAGTTGCATACCAAAAGTAATAATTAAGTTATTACTGAGTAAAATAAACAGGTAAGCCAACAATGCGGGTATTAGGGCAATCAAAGCAACACTCAAAATCGACTGTTGAGAAGCAATGTTGCGCCTGTCATCCAACCAAGCGTGATACTTACCTACCAATGCATGCACATGCCACGCGGGATTTTTGCTAGTCACACGCTCCAACGCCATTACAATTAAAAGGGAAATCAGTGTCATGTTAATCTACTCGGCATGGAAAGCTCCTGCTGTGATCGTTGTGATGAAAACTATTAGGACGCATTCAAAGCGGTTGCGTTAATACAAATCTTCTTTGAAAATACTGCCGGGTCTACTGCCTAGTATATGGGTATGACTTACCTTTATTCAAAGAGAATATAATGTGAACGCGTAAAAAGATGTAATAAGCCTCCCTGAGCAAGTAGAATTGTACAATCAAACGATTTACCCCTATTAAGGAAAGGAAAACGCCGTGCAAAAAGACACTACGCAAGA
>Ga0115565_10002192_pt1 | contig 15223 bp, 15 predicted proteins | sample COGITO_mtgs_1105_FD_87199 | JGI IMG/M metagenome (GOLD analysis project Ga0115565, IMG submission 87199) | Pelagic marine microbial communities from North Sea - COGITO_mtgs_110530 | ecosystem: Environmental > Aquatic > Marine > Epipelagic | place: Germany:Helgoland, sampling site Kabeltonne... | reverse complement strand
GACAAAAGTTATCAAAATCAGAAGCTTTAAAAGTTATTAAATCTAATAATTTAGTACATCCTTGTCATTGCAAAATAAACACTAGTATTCAAAGTAATATGAAAACTTATAGTAAGCATTTGAAAATTTACAAAGCTTTACAAGAAAAAAGAATTATTACCACTTCTTCTTATAGAGATCGATTATCTCAATTGGATAGAACGGGTTACACTGTGGTTAAAATGGAGCCTTTAGATAAAGCAACCTACCAATATAGTTTTGAAAAAATAAGAGGAATTTACAGAAGCACAGAAGCCAATGTTTTGTACTCCACTCCCAAAATAACTGAAGTATTAGGAATTTCAAGTGCTGAAAATAGCAGAGAAGCAGTAGTACTTATTAAAATAGTGTATGACTTATCACCTTTTGCTGGTTTGGTGAATAAATCATCTTCTCAAAGCAATTGTAATAATAAAAGTATTGAAGAAAGAGAAATCACTTTAATCAAATATGATACTGGCTGGAGAATAAAAAAATGACAGATTTCATAGTCAAAAATTATGTATTTCAATCTTTAAAATATTAATGTCCTTTATTAAAAAAATATCCTAAATAGTGTTTATTTTTTGGACATTTTTCAATCTCAATATCTAAAGTCGAAAGTGCGTTTTCTTTTACTTATATCCTGCTGTAAGATTGCAACCAAACTAAATGGGATGCCAACAGGTATTACTAATGCAAACTAGATATAGAATTCATTTTATATTTTAACAAATAGTTAATCTTGTAAAATTCATTAAATTACTTCGTAGATCGTTCTAACCTTATAACTAAGAATAAAATGCCTATCTGTAATTTGATGATTTTATAAGATTAGTTTTAATTATTTTAGTGTAATTCCTCATCAGGAATATAAGTTCTTATAAAATTTCTTGCTTCTTTCAATACTTCTGAAGCCTTGATTTTATCAGTTTTAAGTAAATGAATATAAGACCTAGCACAATTAGCATGATCAGAATAATCAGCGATAATCTCTTTTAATATAACTTCGTAATCTTCAGGATCATCATCATCATCTAGAAAAGCGTCAATTATGATAATTTTCAAACACCTCTCTTTAAATAGTTTCCCTCTTAAATCTGCTCTGCCAAGACGAAAAAAATCAATAGTTGTAATTGCTCTTTCAAATTCTAATCCATTAGGTTTTATAGTTACAGGAACAGAACCTCTAAAGGAAATGAGATTCTCACAATCTACATCGATTTGTCCTAATGGAAATAACAGTAATGGGGTTTCTGCATCCGATTCAGTAGCTGGGTTTTCCATGGTGGTATTATAATTTCCTTTGATAGGAAATCTATCTGACTTAATTGCCTGATTACAGGGTTTACAAGAAATAGAATAGTTCAAAAGATTATATGTTAATAAGTGATAGCCTTTAGAAGCACTTGGAGCTGTAATATGAATACCTAAACTATCAAATTCGGGTGATGATTTCCATTTTCTAATTCTATTTTTTGGACGAAAATGTTCTATATCATGAAGCCCTTTTCCACTATCTTTACCTTCGAGTTCAGTCTCACAAAAGGCACACTTATTGCCTTGTATTTTCATATACACTTCCTTTATTTGACTCCAAATATGACTATCGTGTGTTACTTTTCCTTCTACTTTATAAGTTGCTGTTCTTTCAGAAGCTCTTTTTATCCAAGTTTCGTTATGTGTATTTATGAGGGTTTCAATGTAGGATTGATCTATAGTATTTCCATCTCTATCTATTTTATATGAAATCATAATTGTTTACCTTTAGTCATTAATGCCATTAATTCTTTCCTTGCATTTGTATCACCTGTCGATGCTTTAAACGATAATATTCTTAACCTATCCGCCACTTCGTTATTTCGGGTACTCTTTAAACCAAACAAATCTGAAACTAAAATTTGGTCAGAATCTAGACCATAAGTATTACGTCTATCCCTAATTGGAAAAGAGCTTTTATCCTCATCAGTTTTGAGATATATGATGTTTTGCCACTCAATACTCCCAACGACTAGTGGACTATGAGTAGTTACAAAAAATTGAATATTTGGTAATGCATCTGCTAGTAATGGTAAGATTTTCATTTGCCAAGCAGGATGTAAGTGGAGATCAATCTCGTCAATAAGTACAATCCCCTCGTTTTCCACCAACTTTTTTCCGCTAGGGCACGATTGCTCTATATGAAATAATAAATCACCCACCCAACCTAAAAAAGCGCGATAGCCATCTGAAAGTGCATTAAAAGGAATCAAAATACCTTCCCTTTCAAAAACATATTGACTGTCTACAATTTCGCCAGTAAACTTAAAATGACCTTCACCAGTAATTCTAGCGAGTAGATTTACAAACTGCTTATAACGCCCTGGATTCTTTGTTCTCATTTTAGGTAACCAGGCATCAAGAGGAACCAGTTGATAGGTTTCTTCAAATAGACTTCGTACCTTATTAATACGAATTAATTCATTACTTTCTCTTGATATAGGGTCAAATTTCTCTGGAAGTTCAACCGTTCTGCTAGCACCATAACCTACCATAAACATCGCGGCAGGATTGTTATTAAAAACTGGATACCATCCTTTTCTTTGAATATGATCCCATCTGATTTTATCTTTAGACCCTTGGTCAACTTCAACTCTAATGGTACTCTCTACTCGTCCATAATTAACTTGGTCTTGTTCATTCGACTCAAAATAAGCCTCTAATATTCCATATTCATTCTGTTCACTAGGTGATCTTCTAACCCACATGAATGGATTAATGTCTAACTGCGATACACCAGGACCTAAAGTGGAAAGTGCTATAGCTTTAAGAAAAGCTGTTTTGCCAGTTGAATTATTACCTAAAATAACATTAATATTATCGTAACGAACTTCATTAACATCAAAATCTCTTTTTAGATGTGTTTCTTTAATTTTTGGGTGCAGAAATTTTAAATCCCTAAAACCTTTAAACGATTTAAAATTTTTAACACTGAGGTTTTTTATATACATGAAATTAACTTTTATTAAGCCTGCTTTATGGATTATTAATTTGCCATAGTGAAGTGTGGTTCATATTCATTTATTTTTTAAATCCTTCTTAAAATAAAATTTATTACGTATTTACTTTAAAATCTAAAGTATTAGTTAATTATTATTATCTAATACATCCATATCTTCTAAATCTTCTAAAATTGATTTAATAACAAATTTTGAAAGTAAGTTTGCAATAGATTTCTTGGCAGGGTTTTTAAACCTTCCTACTACCCAAGATTTTAAATTATCACCCAATCTTTGGAACCAATCTCTTTTATACTCTCTGAGAATCAATGCATCTGATATAGGTGTCTCACTATCTGTTTCCGTTTTTTTACCAAAGCTATCAAACCCTTTATCTAGTACCTTTTTGAATCTATTATAAATATTATCTTTTAAACTAAATAATTTCGAAGGGTCGTACTTTGGTTTTTCTTTGTATGTATAATTATATTTATCGTCTCCTGGTTTTTTATTTTCCAGTAATAAATTTAAATCAGGAATTATCGGTAAAAAAATTCTATCATCTCCAGATTTAGAGATTTTGAATTTCTCTACCATTTCATTCGTCCATTCTTTATGTATGGGGTGTATATTTCCATTTACAGGGTCATAGGGAATACTTCCAAAATATTGTACAAAATTTCGTGCATTGTTTCTCCCTAGAAAAAAATCATGAACTCTAAAATTAACATCTAAAAATCCTCCAAAAGCATTAAAAGAAGCACTAATTATAGGGTTTTTATCTTTTTTGAGATAATTCCCATCACTATCAAGAATATGTTTAACAGGATAAATAACACCTTTAAAGAAGTCATCATTATACTGCTCTAACATTTCTTTCCTTTTTACTTTTGCTTGATTCCATAAGGTTTGGATAATTGCAGGTACTACCTTTAATAAATTAGTAGGTTCTTTATATTCTCTTTTTATATCATCATTATCAGGAAAAGGGTCTATCATTATAAGCCCATAATTTTGATATTCATTCTCATCTTTATGAAATTTGCTGCGTAAAATACTTCCTACCTCTCTATATGGTTCGTTATTCATAGCTCCCCCATCCACACTCACACTTGTAAAATTATCTGGATAATTTCCAAGTTCAATATTATTATCAATATCAGGATTTTCAACACCAAAATTTGCATATATCACTCGTTTAGTAACAGATTTGATATATTCGTCAGAAAATTGTTCATTATCAAATTTCCTATATGCCAGTCCTATAGGAAAGGCTCCAGTTGATATGGTCGATAATTTAATTTTATCTGAAAATTTTTTAATGAAAGGATTAAACCATAAGTAACTATTTTCATTTACAGAAAGACCTTTATTCAACTTAAAATGAGACACAAAGTAATGTTCAAAAGTGTTGTGTTTTGGTGAGTTTCTTAATCGTCTAGCAATTTCAGTTTTGAAATCAACTGATAATGGGATTCCTCTTAAAAGGGTGTGAGAAATCAAGATTTCTAAATCCTTTGAGATAAATTTTGGGAGGTTCTCTTTTATATAACTTTCATAATCATCAATATTACCTCCCATATCTAAAGCTTTTGTAGCTATAGCGTCAATGACTTTACTATTAAACAATGATTTTAATTCTCCATTTAAATCATCAGTATCCCATATTTTTTTAAATGTCTTTTCTTCTCCATCATCAAGGTGCACCCAACTATCATAAAGAATATTTTGACTCTCCATTGGGTTTTTCGGAATTTCTTTAACTGGGTTTAACTTTCCTTTTAAGGCGTATAGAGTAGATATAACTGTTGTCATTCCTCCAGCCGACGTGCCGCCCATAGCATCAATTACAACATTATGTCTAGGTACTAATGTTGAATCAATTCCTTCAACATTTCCTTCTTTTGCTTTGTCCCAGAGATCTAAAACTTCAAAAAGATAATCAATTACTCCTGAAGTATAGCAACCCGCTGAAACAGCGCCTGCCATAGTTAACCCTAAATGAAAAGTATTGTCTGATGTAGGCATAGTATTGTTTTTAGTTTATCTCGTAAAGTTATAAAACATTATGGTTATTAAAAATACCTATTACTAGGTTTTTAAAGTATAACACTAACAAAAATCTCAAAATCAAATTATTTTCTAAAAGTTGTTTTAATAAATATTAGCTTTTCAAATATTAATTATTCCTCTTTCCTTTAATATAAACACGTTTTCTTCTTTATTAAATTTGTCTTTAATTTTATCATTGAAATTTTTTGGATATTTATCTAATCCCGTAGTTAAAATCACTTGATATGTTTTATCACTTTGATTTCCATATTCAATGGCATTCATTAATAAGCTTAAATCATTTTTTAAATTATCTTCATCAATCCCAGAATCTTCAGGTGTATCAATAATTAATAACCCTGGATGTTTTACTGTTTTGTTTTTTAACGATAGTGCCAAGATTGTGAAATAATACATTAATCTTAAAGGTACATCTGCGCTTTTATTTTTATAAACACCCCCATCAATAATTGGCATATAATCTTCATTAATCTCTGCTATTTTTGCTAACGCAGATGATTTCTGAAGTAAGTCACTGTATATTGTATTAAAATCAGTAATTAAAGATTTATTTTGGGTAACAAAAGCAAGATGTAGGTTTCTGAAATCTTTATTTATCTTTTTATATTTTTTATTAAGAGAGTTAAATTTTAATTCTAATTCTTCTTTTTGATTTGAGACTTCTAAAAGATAACTGAATTTATCTATTTCTTTTTTTGTTTCTAAAATCTTATCATTTAAGCTGTCGACTAACTCTGTGTTACCAGAAAACTCTATAGAACTTATTAGATTTTTTAATTTGGTGGTTAGTTCTTTTGATTTTGAAGAAAGTAATTCTATATCATTTTTTATATCTGTAATTTCTTTATAGTAAGAATCTAAAGCTATTTGAAGTGTCTCTATACTTTTAGTTTTATGTTTTAGAATTACATCATATTCATTTGAATTATATACAAATTTCTCATAATTTTCATCCTTAATTTCTGAACCACACAAACAATGATTTTCTATAGGTTCATGACTAGACATACAAAAAGGACATACTTTAAATGAAAATAGATTTAATTTGTCATTTGTGAATATTATTTTTTCTATCTCACTAATTTCATTAGTTTGATTTTCATATAATTTTGAAATTTTATTATATTCAATTTTGTAATTGTTTATTGTTAAACTCTTTTCAGATATTTCCACATCTGTTTTAATTAATTCTACTTGAACATTATTAATGAGTTCAGCTTTTTCATCAATTTTAGTATTTGAACTTAAATAAAGCTTTCTTTCTGCATAGGTTTTTTCTAGTATTTCATTGAAATCATTTAAAGAGCTTTCTATTTTTATTTGTTCTAATTCTATTCCACTATATTTATCATTAAAGTCGTTTAATTTTGATAGAGCGGAGTCCTTTTTTTTAATTGCAACTTTAAGCTCATCGTGTTTTTTAAAATAATCATCCGATGATATGCCAAGAAGTACTTCAAATATTGTCTTTCGTATTATTAACGATTCAGATACAAAGTTAGATTCTTTGGGAGATTTATATATTTTTTTTGATTCTGTATCTTGATCATAAATTATTAATCTTAATAAATCTCCAAAGTTTAACTTCCAAGAATAAGTACCCATATTTAACTCGGAAATAGAAATTTTTAGTTCCCCTAGAAGCCAATCTGAGAAAATTATATTTTGGTTCCTGATTATTGGATATATGGAAATTTCCCCATTATCATTAATTAAAACATCATTTTTCCCTATAAATCTTTTTAATTCATATTTTTTTGAATCAATAAGAATATCTAATTGTACGAAATTATTAGTGTCACTAACTATTTCAGTATATTCTTTAGTATCATTTTTTTCAAAATACTTAATACTATTTCCTAGACAGTATTCTATAAAATATGTAAATGTGCTTTTACCCGAGCCATTATCCCCAACAATAAGATTAATTCCTTCACTTAGTTTTGGGGACTCATAAATATATTTATCACCTGAGTATTTTACTTTTTCTATAATTAAACTTCCCATGTAATAATATTGTTTTTAGTAAAAACTGTGTCGACCATTTTTTTAACTGTAATTCCTTTTAATCTGCCAATTTTTGATTTCAAAACTTGAATATTTTTGATTTCTTCTTCAAAAATTTTTATATCAAAAAAATCTTTTGGAATATTTTCTTCATTAATCCACAAATCAAATGATTGATGAACATGATTAATACTCATCCCGATGAATCCTCTGTTTTTAAGTATAATTAACAGGTGGGACATTAATTGTTTTTTTAATTGAGCTTTAGAATAAATTTTTGCTAATTCATTTTGGTCGTAACTATTAAAGTTAGGGTTGAGATTAATAAAATGCACTAAATACGCTATCTTTCTAAAATCTTTAAATCTTGAGTTTTCTGATTTTGCATCTAATTCCATTAAAACTAAAAGTAAAGTATATGTCAGAAAGTTATAATCTTCTTTCTGAATGTACATTAATCTCTTTTTAGCATTTTCTTTAGTTGCAATCATACATAAATACCTTTTTCGTCAAAAGACAAATAACACTCATCTATAAGTGCTAAAACTATCTTTTTTAGTGTGTCTTTATTTTTCAGAGGATAAGAATAATCTTTTGTCCTTTCTTCAATTACCTGATAGGCTTTATTGGTGTAATTTTCAATGAGTTGATTTATCTCTTCAGTTGATAACTCATTTTTTTTATTTTCTTCACAAAAGTTTAATAATTCTTCTTGGCAAATTTCAAAAATCCTGTATTTCATTGCACTGATATCTCTATCAGAATAGTTACTTAACTCTACTTTCCCAGAAGCTATTTCTCGACAATACATTGCAATTCTTGAACTTCTAATATTTGAATTTACTGCTAGAAGCTTGTCTTTGAAATTTCGTATGTCTTTTTGCTCTAAACTATCCCAAAGCTTTGATGCGGAATCATCTTCAGTTTTTGAGTATTCAGTTGAATATGGTAAAACTTCATTTATTAAAATTTGTTGAATTTGATTAACCTCATGGCTTTCACAATTATTTATTTTTTCAATTAATGTGCTGAAGTCCCATTCTTCAAACTCAAATCTACCATCAATTTCTTCATCGAAATTCTTTTTCCTCTTTGGTTTTTTAATTGTACTAAAAAGCATAAAAACTTTTTTGAAGTTATATTCATCTTTATATTTTGAAATGGTGTCAGTAACTTTTTTGGCACTTGTAGTGCAAGTTACTTGAAAAGCAATATCATTTGCATCATCTCCTAAATCAATAGAAGTAAAGTTCCCTTCCATTGTATTTAGATTAATAAATTTTCTATCTGAATAGATAATATTTAATATATCTCTAAGAATATTTTCTATATGGATATTTATGTCTTGAAGATTTAAATGAGAGTATAACTTGATTTTATTTTCTAATAATATAAATGCAGTTATTATGTTGTCAGTATGAACTCTAGCCATAAGTTTTCAGTCTCTTTTTCAAACTCAATGAAATCTGTTTAAAATAAATGTACTTAACAATTAGTATTAAACAATTTTTTCCTTTTTGTAAAAATACAATTAAATAATAATTATTTAAAATTAAAAAATACCATTAGTTTTATTTTTCGGAAAACCTTATTTAAAAACAACATCTTTTCAAAAAATCGGATGCAAATTTTCAATCAATTCATGAAGATTTTCAAGGTCATCTTGAAAGTATCGTTCAGTAAAAGAAATATAACCATGTCCAATCATACAATGAACTTTTCTAATAGAGAGAGGAGGAAGCAACCCTAGTTTAGCGTCTATAGTTCGTATTGCAGATGCACTAGGTATTGCAATATTAGAATTATTTCAATCTTACAAAAATCAAAGATAAATCTGTGGCTCAAAAGCTATCTATAATTAATGATTTGTCTGAATAGAACAAAAATGTTGTAGAAATACTTTTAGACTCTATTATCTAGAAAGATAAGTTAGAGAAAACTCAAGAGGTAAAAATGCATAAACGTTTAAAAGAGTTAAAACAGATTAGAGAAAGTTAAATAATTTATTTAGTAGCTTGAATATGCATCCAATCATAATCGTGATTTCTTCCTAATGAATACCAGCTATAGTTTTCCCATATTTCCCACCATTTCAGACAATATTCTTTCGCAAAAGAAGCCTTTTTAGAATCCCAAAGAAACCTATTTTCGTTCGGATTTATGTCAACGGCTATTCCCCAAGAATGAAGAGATAGTTCTTTTAAACTGCGCTTATACCTAACTTTTAAACAGCCTCCCCAAATATTAAACCCATAATTATTTATTTCTTCTTTAGTATAAGCTTTAGATACATCTAGAAAAATGTTATTTAAGCTATTCTTTACTTTTTCATGGCATAAAAATCCATCTATCCATATAGATTGATTCCATGACAACTTCATTTTATAAGGCAACTTCAAGTATACCTGATGGTTACCCGGCATTCCATAAGCATTAATTATTTCATTCTCTATTTCTTTAGGCCAATTCATTTTGCAAAATATTGAATTAGAAGTCTGGAATTTTCTTTTATTAGTTTTTTTTGATCTCCATTTAAAGAATGCCTTCCATGAACAAATATTTTTTGATTAAGTATAAGAAGTTCCCCTTTATTTAGCATAAATGTTTTCTGATTTTTAATGAGTGCCTTTCTTAAATTCCATAAAACAGGCTCTATTTTTTTTTTCAGAAGCTAATTTGGTTGAATAACGTATTGTATTAGATTTTATATCAAGTATTGGGAAATTATTTAATTCACTACCAACGTTAAAGAGATTGTAAAAACCACCCTCGTTAAAGATAGGTTTCAATAAAACAGATTTTTCATAATCAGACATTTCCATTAGTGAATGGTTGAAATTTGAAATTATTGATTCTCCACCTTTAAATGGATCTGTTCTATGACAGTACAGAATAGAAAATAAAGGCGGTTTGGAAGTGTTATTAAAATCCGTATGTAATGGAATATGACCAATACCAGTTGAAGCATTAATATTTTTATTTATGTTGACTCCTATTTCCCTTGCAAGACCTTCGTCTTCAAAAACCCCAATGGGCGTTACAAAAAGAGAGATAAAAAGCACCAATATTTTCTTTAAATCAATGAAGTTTAAATCATTTATAACTTGATTTAAATCTACTAATGCGTATCCATTATCATTGATTTTTTTTATGATGGCATCTATTAAAATTGAATTCTCAAATTCAGCTCTAACATCATTAATAAAATGTTCGTTTAAGTTTAACTCTTTTAGATTAATACCACCTTTAAATGAAGTAAGCGTATTAACCAATAACTTTACTACAGTATTATCTATTAGAATACGCTCCATAATTACTTTATGAGTCTTTTGTCATAACCAAGACCTATTAAATATTCAAATTCAGACCATACTTTCTTGGGTATTTCTTGTTCAATTTGAAATCCAAGTTTAGGATATAGTTTAATTCTTTGCAAATCTCCAACCATCGTATTTATAAACCTTTCAGTAGGAATATCGCTATTTAAATAATCCTCTAAAGATATATCAGGAGAAGTAACTGTAAATTCTTTATCAGCCCATTGTACTTTTGCGGTAGCATAAGTTCTTCTTTCCATATATGGTTTTTGCACTAGAATAAATGAGTTTAATTCTAGTTTCAGGGATTTCAAGATAGCCTTTGTACATGAAAAATTTTCTCCAGTATTAGACGCTTGGTTTTCAATTATAATTTTACTTTTATCTACCCCCATTTTTTGAGCAACTTGAGCAAATGCTTCTGCTTCGGTTATTGAGTTTTTGGTTCCAAAAGTTTCTGGTGGATGAATAACACCACCAGTAAAAATTATATAATCTGCAAATCCATTTAAAAATAGTTCAGCTCCACGTTTAGCCAAAGATATATCATGTGTTCCAAGAACAAGAATAGCATCAGATTTTACAATTTTGTGGTGCATCAAATGATAATCCCAAATTATCTTGACAGCTCTATATTCTTTTTTATTTAATTTATTCATATTTTATATTCTAACTTTAATGCTTTTATATCATTTAACTGACCTATTAAGTTCATGCTTTTTGCCAATAGTTCTAAATCATCAAGAGACTTTTTCGCTTCCTGCTTATTATTGAATATTATATAGTACAGGAATTCATATTTCTTGAATGATATTATATAAACCATATCTAATTTATGCTCTACTAAAAAAAAATATTTTTTTGCCAAGCTGTAATAAATTTTAGCATTTTTTTGGTCTTTTGTTCTAACATAGTATTCGAAAATTCTCTTATAACTGTAATAACTTTCTAAATTATCATCTGTGAACAAGATACTATTATCTATTAAATTATTATATCCTTTTTTTGAATCATCAATTAATATTTTTTGCCTCATAAAATATAGCCTTTCTTTTTTAGATAAATCTTTTGAAAATTCTTTGTCGTATTGCTCTAACAGTTTATAAGCCTGATTATGGTTTCCTTGCATTTTTATCGATAAGGCATCTAACCATTTTGCTTTAACTAACTGTTCGGCAATATCATCTGTAAATAAATCTGAATTCTCTAAAATATCTATAGTAATTTTAAAATGTAACTTTGCTTTTAGTAGAATATCGTTACTAACATTTGAGTTGATTAATAAATAGCCTAAAAAAGAATGAATTACGCCTAAGTTTACTAAACTCTTCTCATATATTTGGTCTAATTCATTAATTGTGTCAATTGATTTGTTATATAAAGATATTGGGTCGCCAACACTCCTATACTCTTTTTTTAAATTGCTTAAGTACCTCCTTAAAATTAGTTCTCTTTCTTTTTTATTATGATTGTTCAATAATTTTGACATATTGCTGTAATCAGAATAATTTACAAACATCAAATCAACTATAGATGATGTTTTTATTAGTTGAAAGTCATCCTTAACCTTTACCTTTTTATTGGCTTTCTTTTTTGATTTGTAAACAAAAAGAGCATTCCATTTAGGTATTTTTTTTGAAGCTTTCCATATTATTGGAATAGTATTATTAGGACATTGATAATAGTAGGCTAATAAAAGTCCTAAGTCCCCATAACCAATAGGATTTTTTGGGTTAATAGCTGCACCAAGTCGTTCAATAATTTCAATTTCCACATCATCAAAAAAATCAAAAATGGTAGGAGCAATAGTATCAAAAATGATATTTATGTTTGGATATTTGTTTTTAATCCTATCAATTGCTGTCTTACTAATAGAAATACATAAAATTGTGACTGATTTGAATTTAAAGCCTTCAAGAACTTGTAAAATAGTTCTTATTATTTGATTACCTGTACCGTGAGTATCATTAAATAAGAAACAATCCCTTGACTCTGTGTATAATGTACCTACTTGGTTAATGGGAATTACATTAGACCTAAGAATTCCAAATTTCTTCACAACATCATAAGCTAGTTTATGTGAACTATCCGCTTGCCCCTTATCTACCAATAAAAGTGAATTGTGTATATCACTATTATTATCTGCTAAAAAAACAGAATACTTATTTTTTAAATCATCAATTGCCTTATCAAAACTAATAACCCCATAGTATTTGAATTTATTAATAATACTTAAAGCTATTTCTTTTTCAATTTCAGAGCCAAAATTTGATAACCAATTTCTGAATAATGGATCAAAAACTTCTTGAGGTATCTCCCATTTACCAGATAATACTTCTCTGTTAAAGTCAATCATTATAAATCGTTATTATTTAATCCTTAAAACTTTTCAAAAAAACTTCCAATACTTTCAATATCTACAGAGGATACTAATATATATTCTAACCTTTCCACAATACCATACAGAGATACTAAATAGCAGGAAGAAGCATTTTTGACTAATCTACATCTTTAATTAACTGAAAAATAGTTATTTATTTATAACTAGAAATCAATTTTTAAAATTTAAAAATAAGGATAAATTAATTATTAGATAATAACATTAAAACGTAAATCATTTTTAGTCTGTCCAAAGTCGCCTTACCATGAGGCTTTTTGGGACAGACATTTTCGATTTAACGGTAGTCGCATTGTGGTCTTTTTCCGACAAATCGAAACGGAAAATTCACTTTCTGAATTTTGCAAGATTGCAAATTGCTACAAAAAGTATTTTTCACAATTTGCGATCTTGGCAAAGAGCTTCCCTTTTGCATTACCCTTTTACAAAAAAAAGACAGAATGCTTATGCATTCTGTCTTTTCCTATTATAATTGAATTGAAGATATAAATTAGAGTTCTAATTCATTATCCTGTTCTTGATTTTTGTTCAGTTGTTGTAATCTTCGGTGATTCTGAACAAAAACATGCCATTCTGGGTCTTCCTCTTTTGAGATTTGGTCATAGGCTACTGACGATACCAAATCTAAATCATTCAGATATGCTCTACCAGCAACAAATAAATTAGGGTTATCTAAAGTTAATAAATGAGCTGGAGATTGGTTTGCTTTTCGGTAGTGTTCTTCTCCAAGTGCAACTACCCAATTCTTAAATCCACTCAAAGCAGTCTTGTTATCTCCATATTTCATCATAAAAGCTATATCATTGAATTCGGGTGTATCTAAACTTTTTTTTAGTTCTGATAGCGTTTTATGAAAACCAAGTATTTTTTGAGCATTCAGCTTCATTAAAATTTCTAACAAGGCATCTCCCTGTTCATTTTTATCAATGCTATTTTTTTGTTCGATGGAAGTATTGATCAAATTCCAAAATTCTGACGTTTTCATATTCATATTAGCTGATTTCTATTTGTTATTATTGCTCTAAATCCCTATCCTGTTGTTTAGTATAGCTTTTATTATCCAATAAATCCAATCGTTTTTGCTCTAGCGTGAGTTCCTTTAATTTTGATTTATCGATTCCTAATGTGATGAGTCTAAATTTTTTATTCCCTAACCAAACTCCTTTCAATACTTTATTTCTATAATAGGGTTTGAGGTGGTTCTTTACTATTTTTTCTGCCAATTCATTCAATGAAGTTGATTGTTTAGCCAATTTTTGAAGTTCTTTGCACAATAGTTCTTTTTTGGAAACAACTCCCCTTTTTCGTTTCATATGCTGTTCCTTTTGAGTTAGCTGTAAGGTCACTTCTTTTTTTTTGAGTGATTAACTATTGAATTGGAGAGTTCAGGATAGTTCTCCTGCTGATAGTCCTGTAAACTTATTTTAAAATCTTTGAACGCTTTGCGACTGATTCTCGTAGATTTCCCATCCAATCCTACTCCTGATAAGATAAAATGCATGTGGATAGATTCCTCCCAATGCACTCCACAAACTCCAATCGAATTGCTTCTGTTTTTTAAATACCATTTGCCCATATTTTGAAGAGCCTCTCTTGTAATTTTTGGATTGTCTTCTTTCGAAAAAGATACGATCTCGTGTCTTAAAACTGTTCTTTTTCGATGTTTAAATGTTCTATTCTGATCGTTCGTATAGAAAGTATCCAACCATCTTTCTGGATTATAGCCACTAATATTCTTTTTTACAATCAGTGCTTTTCTGTACATTTTAGTATCTTTTAGTTTCTCTGCTTCAAAAACATAATTGATTAGTTTTTGCATGGCTCGTTTACTTGGACTTTTATGAGATATGGCTTTTACAATCATAATAAAGTTTTGAGTGCTTCTAATTGTTCTAAAATAAGATTTCCTTTTAGGGGTTTCTTCTCGTATAGATTTTCTTCAATCTGATCAGTAAGTTGAAGCACTATCTGTTTTATGGGATATGTATCAAAACTTTTTTCTTGTAAAGTTTTTAAACGAATGTATTTTGTTACTGTAAGATTTTCTTCGCTTGCGAACTTCTGTATGTTCTGATATTGCTTTTTATTCAAACGAAAAGATATTTGAATATGTGATTTCTGATAATTCTGCTGGTAATGTTGCTGATAGATTTTTTTATATTCCTCTTTGGCTTCTATTACTTGTTGCTTGTTAGGGTTAAAATTTTTGAATAGCAACTCTAAATACTCGTGTAAACTTTGAAAAGGTTTTGTTTGTTGATTCATTCCTGATCAAGTGCATCAATAGACTCTTTATGTTGATTCTTATCTTTCTCTTGACTTTTATTTCTTTCAATTTGTGCCAATTCAGAAATTCGTTTTTGGTCTTTAAAAACATCAAAATAGCGTTGTTCTTCAAAATAGATATCTCTTTCAATCGTCAATCCAAAAGG
>Ga0115565_10002187_pt1 | contig 15253 bp, 7 predicted proteins | sample COGITO_mtgs_1105_FD_87199 | JGI IMG/M metagenome (GOLD analysis project Ga0115565, IMG submission 87199) | Pelagic marine microbial communities from North Sea - COGITO_mtgs_110530 | ecosystem: Environmental > Aquatic > Marine > Epipelagic | place: Germany:Helgoland, sampling site Kabeltonne... | reverse complement strand
ATGCAAAAATTAAAGCTTTTAGAACCCAATTTAGAGGGGTTAGAAATATACAATTCTTCCTTTTTAGACTCACAAATATTTTTGCCTAATTATAAAATCCCACAACTTTATGACTTGATCCTAAAAACGTTTACGTTAGCGTTTACGGTACGTAAAAGTAAGAAACTTAAAGACATAAAAAAACGGATTGTTCGTAAACAATCCGTTGATATTCTTATATTTAACTTTGTAGCGGGAACTGGACTCGAACCAGTGACCTTCGGGTTATGAGCCCGACGAGCTACCTACTGCTCTATCCCGCGATTTAAGCTCCAATATTTACAACTTAGCTTTTAACTTTGCGATTCATAATGTCGCCGTATTTATTGGACTGCAAATATACAAAACAAAGAAACTATTTTCCAAGCTTTATTTTAATTATTTTTAATACTCTAAAATATAATCAAAAGTAAAAAGAATTATCTTTGTAGTATGATACATAAAGCTGGTTTTGTAAATATTATAGGAAATCCCAATGTAGGTAAATCTACTTTGATGAATGCTTTGGTAGGTGAAAAACTCTCCATAATAACTCCAAAAGCACAAACAACAAGACATCGAATTTTAGGAATCGTAAATGAAGATAACTATCAAGTTGTTTTTTCTGATACACCAGGAATTATAAAACCTGCCTATGAATTGCAATCTTCAATGATGGATTTTGTGAAATCAGCCTTTGAAGATGCCGATATTCTTATTTACATGGTTGAAGTAGGGGAGATGGAGTTAAAAAATGAAGCTTTCTTTAAAAGAATTATCCATAGTGAAATACCTATTATTCTTTTACTAAATAAAATTGATAAATCTTCTCAAGAAGAAGTTGAACAAAAAATTGAATATTGGAGAAATAAAGTACCGAATGCAGAAGTATTTGTTATTTCTGCTCTAGAAGGTTTTGGTGTTTCTGCTGTGTTTGAAAAAATAAAAGAACTTTTGCCTCAAGGTCCGGCATTTTACCCTAACGATCAACTAACAGATAAACCTGAGCGTTTTTTTGTTAACGAAAAAATTAGAGAAAAAATTCTAATGCATTACAAAAAAGAAATCCCTTATTCTGTAGAAGTGGAAACTGAGGAATTTATTGAAGAAGAAAATATTGTTAGAATTCGATCTATTATTATGGTAGAACGTGAAACCCAAAAGGGAATTATTATTGGTCATAAGGGAAGTGCTTTAAAAAGAGTTGGTGCTGAAGCAAGAAAAGATTTAGAAAAGTTTTTCGACAAAAAAGTTTTTATAGAATTGTATGTTAAAGTGAATAAAAACTGGAGAAGCGATAAAAATCAGTTGAAAAGATTTGGTTACAATCAAAGCTAAACAAAATAAACTTTAACCAAAAAAAAAGTGAGGTTTTTAAACTTCACTTTTTTTTGGTTGTAAATTAATACTATTTTATTTGAGAACTATTTTCTTAGTTCCGTAATTATTGTTTTCAGAATACACTTTTAAAAACATAACTCCTGCTTTTACTCTTAGGTTCAAGTCAATTATATTTTTACCTATTTTTAACTCACGTTGTTCTTTATACACAACCTTACCTGTTACATCAAAAAGAAGTATAGAAACTTGATCTCCATTTTTACTAAAAACGGATACGTTAAACTCACCTTTTGAAGGATTAGGATACACTTGCATTACTTCTTCTATAGAACTTGCTGTTTCTGATGCAGATTTTAGAGCTGCAATATTTACAGTAACAATTGCTGATGAAGCATCTCCATTGGCATCTGTAATTGTATAGCTAAAAGTATCTGTACCTGTAAAATTTGTTTTAGGTGTATATTTTACAGTATTTCCATCTAATTCTATTTTTGATCCGATGTCTGTAAATGTTCCTGATAAGGATATTGGGTGTGTTGCATTTGCTCCATCTGTTCCATAAGAATCTACTCCTGAACCATTATCATTTAAAATATTGATAATATTATCTGTACTGTTTCGAATAAACGATACTGCATCATCTTTTGCGCTTGGAACTCCGTTTACAGATGTTGTTGGACTCACTGTAAATGTTATTGTTGCTGCTGTTGTTGCTGCTGTATTATAAGTAATGGTATACGTTACAGTTTCTGTTCCTGAGAATCCGTTTGCTGGTGTGTATAAGAAATAATCATCATTAAACCCAATAGTTCCACCATCTACTTGACTTATACTTCCTCCATTGCTAAACGCTCCAAATACAAGGGCATCTATATTTATATTTGCTGAATTATTTAAGTTTCTTACTCCGGAATCATTCGCAAAAATATCGATATTGTTATTTGTACTGTTAAAATCTACGGTTAATACATCATCTACTGCTGTGATGGTAGTTAAAGCAGTTGGAGTAACTGTAATGGTTACTTGAGCAATTGCTGTATTTCCATTTAGAGCTGTAATCATATAATAAAAATGATCTACCCCAGCATAATTTGCATTTGGTGTATACACAATCCTGTCATCTAATGGACTTAGAGTTCCTTTATCGTCTATAGTGATATTTCCTTGTTCTGTAGCACCTGATAGTGTTCCATTAATTAAAGTTAAGCCTCCGTCTTTTGGACCAGTTGCTCCATAATTATCTGCTCCTGAACCATTGTCTGCAAATACATTTAATTCAGTGTTTGTGCTGTATTGAGCTACTGTAAAAGCATCTGCTTTTGCTGCTAATACACCTGGGATAATAACTGCACTTTGAACGGTTACTGTAACTGTTCCTATTTCACTAGTAACACCATCACTAATTGTATACGTAAATGTATCTACTCCTGCATAACCAGCAGCTGGTGTATATGTTAGAAAATCGTCTGTTGCAATTGTTGGTGTTCCATTATCATTTAGACTAATTAAGCCTGAATTTGCGCTTGTTGCATCAAAAGCTGTGATTGAAGTTCCTGCAACTAAAACATCATTACTTAGTACTTGTATGTTTGTTGCTCCTGAATCTTGACCTACTGTAACTGCATCATTTACGGCTGTTAATACAAGTGGAATCGGATTTACTGTAATGGTTACAGTTGCTGCATCTCCATCTCCATTTAAATCTGTCAAGGTATAGTTAAAGTTATCAGTTCCTACAAATCCTATTCTTGGTGTGTATTTTACAACGTTTCCATCTAATTCTAATTTTCCTCCATTGTCTGTGAAAAAAGCAGATAGTGAAATTGGGTGATTTGCATTTGGTCCATCAGAACCAAAAGAATCTGCTCCTGATCCATTATCATCCAAAATATTAATTAAATTAACTCCACTGTCTTGTGTTATTGTAATTGCATCATCTTGTGCTAAAGGAACATTGCTTGTTCCTGCTGCAGATACTGTTATTGTTACTAATGCTGCTGTTGAAACATCTCCAGTTCCATCTGTAATCGTATAACTAAAAGTATCTGATCCACTAAATCCTACTGCAGGTGTATAATCTACTTTCTCTGAGTTTACAACGATAGTACTTCCAGCACTTGATACTGACGTAAGTGTAATAGAAGGTGCTATTGCTGGTCCATCTGAACCAAAACTATCATTAGCTAATACATCAATACTAATTAAACCACTATCTTCTAAAACCGTAACTGCATCTGCAACTGCTGTTGGTGTATCTATTTGTGTTACAGTTACGATTACTGTTGTAATTGAAGTATCTCCTGATATATCTGTAATTGTGTATTTAAACCCATCTTCTCCTACGAATCCTGTTTTTGGTGTGTATAAAATTTCATCATCTAAAGTACTTAATGTCCCTTTATTGTCGACACTGATGATTCCTCCTTTATCACTTGCACCCATGTAAGTTCCATCTGTCATTGATAAACCATTATCAATAGCTCCTTTAGTTCCAAAGCTGTCATTTACTAAAACATTTATACTGGTAGCTCCGCTATTTTGTACAACTGTAGCTGCATCTTGCAATGCTGTTGGGCGTAAAACTGGAGTAACAACATCTACAATCGTTACAGTAACTAAAACTGTTGCTGTAGAAGTATCTCCATCTGTATCTTTAATAGTATAGGTAAAAGAATCTAAACCTGTAAAGTTTGCTGCTGGTGTGTATTCTATTTCACCTGTGTTTGAATTTACAACAGTTGTACCTCCTTCTGCACTTGCTGCTGAAACTGTAAGTGCTTCTGTTGGATGTGATCCATCTGCACCAAAGGTATCATTTGCAATTATATTGATACTGGTTGCTCCACTATTTTCAGCAACAATAATAGCATCATCTAAGGCTACTGGTTTTGCATTTAAAGAAACTGTAATGGTAACATTTGCTGTGGATGCATCTCCACTGCCATCTCCATTTTCGTCCGTAATTGTATAGCTAAAGTAGTCTACTCCAGAAAACCCTGCTCTTGGTGTATATTGCACATTGGTGCCTACTAAATCTAATTTCCCACCATTGTCGGTATAAGTTCCTGATAGCGAGATAGGATGCGCTCCATTAGCACCATCAGTTCCATAACTATCATTGTTTAAAACGTTAAAAATATTATTAGAACTATCTTGATTTACTGCAAAAGAATTATCTTTTGCCCAAGGTTTGCCTTGTTCTAAAACAAAAACTATTCTTGTTTTAACGCTTGTATTTCCTGAAGCATCTGTTACTGTATAGGTTACAGGATAACAACCTACAGTATCTAACATTAATGCTGATGTGTTTATAACAATATCATTGTCATCTACATTTACATCATATTCATCGCTTGCTGTTGCTCCTAATTCTACATACACTGCATCATCTCCATTTATAATTTCTATAATTTGTGGATTAGCACCTATTAAGTTTAGTATTGGTTTTGTGGTATCAACAATATTTACAATTCTTTCTACTTGGTCTGCAACATTACCATTTACATCTGTTACATTATAAGTTACTGTATAGGTACCTAAAACACCTTCTACAACATTGGTTGCATCAATAACAATCGTGCCTGTTAAAGCAGTATTATCATCATAATTATCGGTTGCTGTTGCTCCTAATTCTGAATACAATTCGTTGTATTCTATAACTTGTGGATTCACTCCAACTAAAGTAATTATTGGTTTTGTGGTGTCTACAACACTCACAGTTCTTTCTACTTCTAAAGCTGCATTCGAATTTGCATCTATTACATTATAAGTAACTATATAAGTCCCAACAATTGCTGTATTCACGTTAGTTGCGTCAATAATAATGTTAGCTGAAATATCTCCATCGTAATTGTCATTTGCTGTTGCAGTTAATTCAGTATAAGGCGAATGTACTTCTATTACTTGTGGATTATTGCCTGTTAAAGTAATTATTGGTTTTGTGGTGTCTACAACACTCACAGTTCCTTCTACTTCTAAAGCTGCATTTGTATTTGCATCTATTACATTATAAGTAACTGTATAAGTCCCAACAATTGCTGTATCTACATTTGTAGCATCAATAACTATATCTCCTGAAATATCTCCATCATAATTGTCAGAAGCTGTTGCTGTTAATTCTGTGTAAGCCGAACCAACTTCTATCACTTGCGGATTTGCACCAATTAAGGTTATTGTTGGTATTGTTGTATCAACTACATTAACTGTTCTTGTTGCAGTTGCTGCCGAATTTGAATTTCCATCTTGCACATTATAAAAAACAGTATAGCTGCCTACTATAGATGTATTTACGTTTGTTGCATCTACAAGTATGTTTCCAGAAATATCTCCATCTACATTATCTGAAGCTGTTGCTTGTAATTCAGAATATACTTCACCTACTTCTATAATTTGAGGGTTATCTCCTGTTAAAGTAATTGTTGGTGGTGTGTCATCTACATTTAAAACGACCACTTGAGCTCCTGTAACTGAAGAATTACTATTGCTATCTGTTACTAGGATATTAAAATTATATGTATTATCAGCACCTATATCTTGTGGATTTTCGAAATCTGGAGCTAATTTAAAAGAAAGTACTCCTGTATTTGGATCTAAATTAAAAAAATCTGAATCGGTATTTGCTCCTTGAAAAGCAAAAGTAAATGTAGCATTTGGGTCATTATCAGTCACTAATACTTGCCCAATACTTGTAGTGTTTTCTTGCAAAGAAAGACTAGGATTCGTTATTTGTGGTATTGTTGTATCTACTACATTAACAGTTCTTACTACTTCAACTGCTAGATTTGTTGCTGCATCAACTACATTGTACGTTACATTATAAGTTCCTAACAATAATGGATTTACATTTGTTGCATCTATTACAATGTTGTTAGAAATATCTCCATCTACATTATCTGATGCTGTTGCCGTTAATTCTGAATAAGTAGCTCCAACTTCAACTAATTGAGGATTAGCGCCTATTAGAGTAATTACAGGAATTGTAGTATCCACAACATTTACTGTTCTAACGACTTCTATTGCGCTATTTGAATTTGCATCATTTACATTATAGGTTACTCTATAAGAACCTACAGCATTTGTATTTACGTTAGAAACTGCTGTTACATTATTTGTAATATTACCATCTAAATTATCACTTGCAGTAGCACCTGCATCTGAATAAGTATCTCCAAATTCAAGAGTAACTGGTGTGTTACCTAATAAAGTAATTACTGGTGGTGTTGTATCTACAACATTAACAGTTCTTGTTATAGCTGTTGCATTATTACCTGCGTTATCTGTGGCATTGTAAGTAACTGTATAAGAATTCAATACACTTGTATCAACAGGATTAGTAGTTACTAAATTTACATTACAGTTATCACTTTCTGTAACACCAGCATCATTATAGGTTGAACCAGACTCTATCTCTACAACTTGGTCTCCTACTAATGTTAATTGAGGAGCTTCTGTATCTGTTACAAAAACTAATAAATCTTCTGAACTACTATTTCCAGCAGCATCTGTAGCAGTTAAACTTACGGTTGCTGGTGTTCCTGTAATTTCTCTTATAAATGTTTGAAAGAATATATCATTAGAATCTGGGGCTGATAAAGGAATTGTAGGATTAGAACCAGTATTAAACTGCCATCCTCTAGTTAAAGGAGTCCCACCAGTTCTCCATCTTACATTTGTATTTCCGCCTGTATTTGTAACAACAATCGCATATAGCTCATTTTGCAACAAATATGGATTTTTATTTAAAGTAACTGTGGTTGTATTTACTCCTGGAAGAAGCTCCATAGTTCCCTCTGCAACCAATTCAAAACCTGTATTGTCAATATTATTTTTTACAATTTGTATACTACCTGTTTTATTAAAATTATCGAAGTTTCTAAACTGTAAGTCAACACGTTCTAAAACCCCAGAAACTGTTGGTAAGAAAGCTTGTGCATTTGGCCCACCAGATGAATTAGCTCCTGTTTGACCTAATGTTGTTAAATTATCTGCAATAGTAACTACATCTGTACAATTAAAATTTTCATTTGATAAAGACAAGGTTACATTCCCAGAATCGTCTGAAGAACCATTGTCTGCTTGGTTTGTAGTTATGATAGCAACTCCATTTGCATCTAATACAGTAGTAACATTTTGTGCTATGGTAACTGGATCTGTAGTATCAGTAGGTGGAATTTGATGTGCATTACTGTTAAAGATATTTACACCTCTAGTACTATCACTTAAGGCTTCATTAGAACTCAACATTATATTAAGATCAAAAGGCGTATTATGTAAATTTTTACTTTTTAATTGTTTTTTTATAACAGTAAAAATATCTTTTTGATAAAAGAAATCATCATTACTGTAAACGGATGTTATTATTAGTAAACAACTAACAATAAGAAGAGTAATTTTTTTATTCATAACATTTATTTTTATTTGATAAAGCAAAGTTTGGTTAGAATGTGCTTGGTCTAGTATGCGAAATTAAGATTTCTTTATAGTTTCTAGTATCTCATTAATAAGGTCTTTCAACCTCATTAATGAGTAAATTATCGATTAAATGCTTCAATTCAACGATTTAAGTTTTTAAATAAGTCCGCTTTTTAAAGAGAATTTAATTAGCTGTGCTGTATTTTGACATTCGGTTTTTTCTAAAATTGCTCTTCTATAGGTATCTACAGTATGCCTGCTGATGCACAATTTTTCACCAATATTCTGGCTACTTAATCCATTAGACATTTCTCTAATAATTTGCAACTCTCTATTGTTTAAATTTATTTTAAACTTAGTATTAAAACGTTGGAGAGTAATTTTTAATTCATCAATAGAAATGGGTTGTAAAAGATAATCGAAAATAGAAACTTTTAAAGCTTTTATTGCATAGTGAGCGTGTTGTGAAACCAAAACAATCTTTACATCGTTTTCTCTTTTGCTAATTTGATCTGCAATTTCTAAACCCGATAATTTTGGCATTTCTATTTGCACAAAAGCCAATTCAACTTCATTTTTTAAAATAAAGCTTAACCCTTGCTGTGAGTCTTCGAAAGTTGCTAAAATTTCTACTTCAGTAAATTTTTTAAGTAGATTTTTAATTCTTTTTAAAGAAGCTGCATCCGAATCTATAATTATTGTTTTTATTTTACTCATCATTGTTGGGAAAATTTAATTTGTAACTATTAAAAAGCCCTAATTGCACGAACTGGGTTTTGGCTACTTTTAAAAACACTAGATTCTTGTGCGTTAGAAACATTTACAATTTTGGCATTGTTATTACTAGCTTCTGTAGAGCTCCAATAAAAACTATTTATTAAAGCACTCCCTCCATTGTTTATGGCTGCACTGTTTATGGTTGCTAAATTTTGAGAAATCAATTTTAGTTCAAAAACACTTGGCAAATACCAATCTCCATACAATACATTATTGGCTACAACTCCTAATTCATTACAAATTCTTGCAGCATAAGTAGTATCATCATCTCCAAGAAAAACTTGTGTAGAAATTATAAGTGTGGTATTCGATTTACCTGCAAACAAACCATTTCCTCTTGCATAGGTTTTGCCAAAGGTGCCAGCAAACCATTTTGTTGCAGTACTTTGGTCTTCTGTAGCACAAACTAAACCATGTTGTTTTGTTTCATCAACCCAAAAAACGATGCCTCCATGAGCGAAATCGCCAATCTTGTAATTTTTTTGATTGCCAGCAGTTTTTGCATACAATGCATAAGGAACACTTAATAATTGGCTAGTTCCAGAAATTGAATACGCTGTGCCTCCTAAAGGATCTGTTTCCGTTTTTATAAAATGATTTTGTGAACTCCAATCAATTTCAGAAAAATTGCCAGATAGTGCAGTTCCTGTTCCTATTTCTATAGTAATTAAGCCGTTAATGTTAGTTGTTGGTGTGTGTGTTTCTAAATACACCGTTTTTCCTGTAGCCGTATTTTGTAAAATACTTATTTGTAAACCGACAGTTTTATTACTTAAAAGGTTATCATCTGCATCTCTTACAATAGCTTGATAACTCATTTTTTCTGGTGCCTGCGAAAATGCAATTGTAGTAAGAATAAACGCTAAAAATAGTACTATTTTTTTCATATTAATTTTTTATAATTTTAAATACTTTTAATTGATTTTTTTGTTGATGAACCTTTAGCAAGTAAACACCAGTTGGAAAGTTTTTTATTTGGATTGTAGTTAATTTTGTATGGATGTTTCCTGTTTTTAATAATCTGCCATGAATATCAAAAATGGTAAAAACAAGGTTTTCAAATTGAGAATTTGAAATAGATAAAACGACATTATCTTTAGTGGGATTTGGAAATGTAGCAGCCTCTAAAGCAAAAGTATGTAGATTTGGATTTGTTAGCGTAAACAATTCTATACTTTGCTGAATTCCTTGAGAAACGGAACCGTTATTTGCAACATTAGTGGCTACAACTAATTGACCAACAGTATAACTCGAAGAGCCTGAACCTGTAGCATTTCCTCCAGATGTTGATATGTTTTCCTGGGAAAATAAAAAATTGGCGTATAAGAAAAGCAAGCTGGGGAGTAAATATTGTTTCATAAGTAGTTTTTAAGTACTTAAAATACGTCTGTTCAGATATTAAAAATCTTTTGGGGGATAGATAATATTTTAAATAGTATTTGTTTGGTATTCAAAAATAACTAAAATAAAAGTAGTAAAAAAGGTAGTAAAAAAGAATTTTATTGAATTAGAGGTAAAATAATATGTTTAAAATGTGATTAACTATCAATAAATCAATTGTTTGTGTTTGTAAAAATCATTATAGTTTGCCTTTGTAAAAATATAGTAATTAGTAAAAAAAAAGGGGAAAACACCCTATAAAACAGCTTTGTTTTACTCAGTTTTCTATTTTTTTAAATTTTAAACAATTAAAAACAGACTAATTTTTGATTGTTTTTATCATAAAATCGTGCAAAGCTTTCATTTGATTTTTTCCTGTGTCTTTGCCTATTTTGCCTAAAACATAAAGAACAATCCAAATAAAAGGTAAAACAATCATCATCGTAATCGGAAAAAAGATGGATTCATTCAAAGAAATCCTGGTGTATAAAACGACGCAAAAAGCTAAAAAAGAAAATCCTATTATAAAATGTATAAACATAAAGAGTGTCCAAACTTGAGGTTTCGGACCAAATAATCCTTTTAATGTTGCAGTTTTATCAGATTCTTCCAAAATTTCTAAATGTAATTGTGGTGACCAAAAATGTTCCTCTTTTTTAGAAACAGCTATAAAAAGATGATCATCAACAAAACTACCTCTAAATTTTGTGGTTTCTTTTTTGAATTCATCAACAAAACGATTTAAAATTTGTTGCTTATTTTCATCTAAATCAATAGTAAAACGTGGTCTTAAAAAAACTTCACTATTTCGTTTCTCGATTAAAAGGTTCACTTTATCACTCATAAAAATCGGTTTTATAACAGTTTAAATTTACAATTATTTTTCGTACAGTTAATTGTATCTTTGCAAAAAATATCAACACAAAATGAATAGTATTGTTGCCATTGTAGGAAGACCAAATGTAGGAAAGTCAACACTTTTTAATAGACTGGTTCAAAGAAGAGAAGCAATTGTAGATTCTGTAAGCGGAGTTACAAGAGACAGGCATTATGGAAAATCTGACTGGAATGGAAAAGAATTTTCTGTGATAGATACTGGTGGTTATATTACTGGTTCTGATGATATTTTTGAAGGTGAAATAAGAAAACAAGTAAATCTTGCCATTGAAGAAGCAGATTTAATTGTTTTTGTGGTAAATGTAGAAGATGGTATAACACCTATGGATGCTGAAGTTGCCAAACTTTTACGTAAGGTAAAAAAGCCAATTTTTACTGTGGTAAATAAGGTTGATAATGCCATGCGTGAACCAGATGCTATAGAATTTTACAATCTTGGTTTGGGCGAATATTTTACAATTGCCTCAATTAACGGAAGTGGAACTGGAGATTTATTAGATGCTTTGGTTGCAGAAATGTCAGATCCAGAACCTTTTGATTCAGAAAAAGAAGAGTTACCAAGATTTGCTGTTGTTGGTAGACCCAATGCAGGAAAATCTTCTTTTATAAATTCTTTAATTGGCAAAGACAGGAATATTGTAACCAATATTGCAGGAACCACAAGAGATTCTATCGATACAAAATATAACAGATTTGGTTTCGATTTTAATTTGGTTGATACAGCTGGAATTCGAAAAAAATCGAAAGTAAAAGAAGATTTAGAATTTTATTCTGTAATGCGTGCTGTGCGTTCTATTGAATATGCAGATGTCATTATTTTAGTGGTTGATGCCACTCGTGGATTTGAAGGGCAAGATCAAAATATATTTTGGTTAGCAGAAAAAAACAGAAAAGGAATAGTTATTTTAATTAATAAGTGGGATTTAATTGAGAAAGAAACCAACACTTTAAGAGATTTTGAAGCGATGGTTAGAAAGCAAATTGAGCCTTTTACAAATGTGCCAATTATCTTTATTTCTGCACTAACAAAACAACGTTTATTTAAAGCGATAGAAACTGCTGTAGAAGTTTTTGAAAAGAGAAAAAAGAAAATACCTACAAGCAAGTTAAATGATGTAATGTTAGATATTATAAAAAGTTACCCACCTCCAGCTACCAAAGGAAAATTTGTAAAAATTAAATACTGTATGCAATTACCTACAGCAACTCCACAATTTGCTTTTTTCTGTAACTTACCTCAATATGTAAGAGATCCTTATAGACGATTTTTAGAAAATAAATTAAGAGAAATTTACGATTTTTCTGGTGTACCAGTTACTGTATATTTTAGGCAGAAATAATACTTAGTTGAAAATTGTTATTGTTTTTTTAAACATATTTTGAATCCTGTTGAACATCTTAAATTTAAAATAAATTACATAACGTTCGTTCGATTCATTTTTGATAAAAATATTACCGAAAACTATTTTAGGGACTAGAATTTTTATGTTAGATACAAATTTCACTATTGTCATTCATTACATTCAATCGAATTGATGAAATTGTGTTTTGAGTAGAAATATTTTAAGATGCTATTTTTTTAATAAAACAAACAACGAGTAATTATAATAGTTCAAAATAATAGTTCAAATTTTAAGAATTTGTTAAATAATTCTGTTGTAATCAACATGTTAAAATATATTTTTTTTAAAAAATAAAGTAAATATATTTTTTTTATTAAATAATATATTTTATTTTTGCGTCCCCAAACTTTTTTAAAGTAAGTTTTTTTATTTTTTCCCCAAAATTCTCCCCCCTAATAATAATTTAATTTTTAACTATGATGTATAGTTAGTGTCTCAATGTATTTTGATTTGCTGATTTTTTATCGTAGAAAATAAACAAGTCGTCGAAAATTTTATTTTCAATCTTTAGCGAATGCTTAATTTTGAATATGTAATTTTTAATGAAAAGATTAAAATATTAAAAAACCAAAATAAACCAAAACCCAAAACCCTAAACCATGAATTACACAAAAAAACTACTATCTAAAATAGTTGCTTTAAAACCTCACAAAAGCACTTCTTTTTCGGAGAAAAATAAAAAATCTTAACAAAATCAAAATTCATTTAAGTTTTAACGCTATACGTTAAAAACTCAGGGTTTCTTTGTTCTGTAATAGTTGATTATAGATCTTAGTAATGTTGACTAAATATGAAAGTAAAGATCTTAGAATAAAAAAATCAATTTACACTAAATTTATCACAAATGGAAATCAAATTACATTTTAAACTATTAATCGTACTTGTAGCCTTTTTTGGCTCGAGTATTGCCTCTTCACAGACGCTTTATAATGTTGTGCTGGGAACTGACAATACTAAAATTACTGAGATTCAATTTACTTTCAATGGAAATGTTATTACAGAAACGAACGGAATTGGTTCTGGAAATACACCTGCAGGAAATGAAACTACTCTCCCTATTTTAATGGAGTATGTAAAAATAAATGATGGAGGTATTAAAAACCTTAATTTTTTTAATCAATTAGGGTCATTTGTTAGAAATAATAATTTTACAACTTCTGCGAATGGAGTTGGGGTATATAAAGAAGGAAACGAAGTACTAGTAAATGCAGGTGTTGCTGCTTGGGAAGATGCTATGCAAGAAATGGTGAATAGCAGAAACGCTTTGCACTATCTGTTTTATGATGCTAGTAGTAACATTCCAGGAGGTGCTGATTTTGATATTTTATGGAAAAAAGCATTAACAAATGATGATTATTTAGCAGTAAGTGAGAGAGATGGAAATACCAATTTTACAATGACGCCACTAGATATTAATGGTAATGTAATTACCTCAGCTAGAGAGCTTCGTTTTGGTTTTCAAGATGGTACTAATTCTCCTGATGGTAACAAAAAATACGATTGGAATATTGGTTATGGTTCTGCAGGAAGAAATGGTATTCAGCCTCATTATTTTACGGTTGTAGATGTGAATCTTTTTAATACAAGCTCACCTATATATGGTTTTAGAATTGATAACAATGGTAATGCTGATGTGAAATTTTATGGTGTTTCAGATGATACCTTTGAAAATAATCCGAATAATCCTTTGGTTCCTGGAATCATCGGAAATGTATTTAATGATTTAAATAAACTTTCAGATAATACAGTAAATGGAACTGGAATTTCAAATCCAAGTGGAACTCAGCTTTATGCAAGTTTGTTAAATCCTTCAAATAATATTGTTTCGACTGTAGCTGTTCAAAGCGATGGAAGTTATGAATTTTTAGATAATAATGTAAAGGAAAATACAAATTATAAGGTTGTATTGCATACAAACCCTTCAGGAAGTACAACACCTAACTTACCAGGAAATTGGATAAATACAGGAGAAAACCAAGGTACAGGAGCAGGAAATGACGGAACCGTAAATGGAATTAAATCAGTATCAGTAGGGTTAGTTTTAGAAACCGAAGTTAACTTTGGTATTTTTGATAACAGTGGCTCTATTGGAGACACAGTTTGGTTTGATACGAATGGAAATGGAACACAAGAGGCTGGTGAAAACGGTTTAGTTGGAGCAACAGTAACTTTAGATCCAGGAACACCATCTGATGCAAGTGATGATGTAACGCAATTAACAATTGCAAATGGAAAATATTTATTTACAGATTTACCAGCAGGTTCTTACACAGTAAGCGTAGATTTAAGTACAGTAACTTCAGGATTACCAATAGGAGTAACTGTAGCAGATTTAGAGCAGACTTTTGACAATGATGGAATTTCATCAGCAGATAAAAGTGATGTAACATTAACACAAGGACAGGCTAATTTAGCGCAAGATTTTGCCTATACAGCTTTAGGTTCAATTGGAGATACAGTTTGGTTTGATACGAATGGAAATGGAACACAAGAGGCTGGCGAAAACGGCTTAGTTGGAGCAACAGTAACTTTAGATCCAGGAACACCATCTGATGCAAGTGATGATTTAACACAAGTAACAATTGCAAATGGAAAATATTTATTTACAGATTTACCAGCAGGTTCTTATACAGTAAGCGTAGATTTAAGTACAGTAACTTCAGGGTTACCAGCAGGAGTCACTGTAGCAGATTTAGAGCAGACTTTTGACAATGATGGAATTTCATCGGCAGACAAAAGTGATGTAACACTAGCTTCAGGAGAAGATAATTTAGCGCAAGATTTTGGTTATAAAGCAGCAGCTAAAGGAAGTATTGGAGACACAGTTTGGTTTGATACGAATGGAAATGGAACACAAGAAGCTGGTGAAAACGGTTTAGTTGGAGCAACAGTAACTTTAGATCCAGGAACTCCATCAGATTCAAGTGATGATGTAACACAATTAACAATTGCAAATGGAAAATATTTATTTACAGATTTACCAGCAGGTTCTTATACAGTAAGCGTAGATTTAAGTACAGTAACTT
>Ga0115565_10002186_pt1 | contig 15261 bp, 14 predicted proteins | sample COGITO_mtgs_1105_FD_87199 | JGI IMG/M metagenome (GOLD analysis project Ga0115565, IMG submission 87199) | Pelagic marine microbial communities from North Sea - COGITO_mtgs_110530 | ecosystem: Environmental > Aquatic > Marine > Epipelagic | place: Germany:Helgoland, sampling site Kabeltonne... | reverse complement strand
TATATTAAAAAAGCCTTCCAAATTTGGAAGGCTTTTTTAATATATTGTATATAATAACCTTCCTATCCTAGCAATTAGGATTATTTAAATTAAGGTTGTTATTATTTCTAATCATTTTTAAGCTGAACTAACTTCAGTGGCTTTTACAATTGCTGGCAAATATATGTTAAATAAATTTTATATAGAACCTGTTTAAGCATCTCTTTTTCATTAAAACGAATCAGTATTCTATTTGTAAAATATTGATATTTAATTATTAAATCGATAAAACTTAAATAAAACACACCAACAATTTAAAATATAAATCATTGGTGCATCTATTAATTCAGTAAATTCAAATCAAACACAAGTTTGAGCTACAAAAAAACAAATTTTAATTCTATTTATAAACACAAAATTATATATCTATTTATATATGTAATGAAAAAGTAAAAATTAGTTATATATTGAAACAAACAGAAGGTTTGATTTATAATTTATTTAAAAAATTAAAGTTGCCCTAAAAAAGGTTGCTTAAAATTTGGTCAAACAAAAATCCCTCTTTACATTTGTACAAAAATGAAAAACAATACAAAAAATATTTGGTGGTGGAACTCTCTTAATAAATAAGTGAGAACTAAACCTATATGTTAATATATAAAAAAGGCTTATCTCACGATAAGCCTTTTTTTTATAGCAAAAAGCCCATCCTAACCTTCCCAAAGGGAAGGACCTAGAACTGATAAATTATTATGAGTAAAACAAACAAAAACAACAATACTGAAACGCAAGAGTTTTTCCCCTTTGGGGAAAGTAAAAGGGGCTTGAGTTTTAAAACAATATTTAAAAAGAAAATTGCAGACACAGTAACTCCTGTTGGCTTGTATTTGCGTTTTAGAGATAAATTTGCAAACACCCTTTTGTTAGAAAGTTCAGATTATCATAGTAAGGAAGAAAGTTTCTCTTTTATTGCCATTGAGCCTATTTTAACGATGAAAGTTGACGATTATCAGTTTACGGTTTCACACAAAGGAACCCAAATTGAAAGCCAACCCATTAATAAAAATTTTTATGAATTATTTGATAAATTCACGAATTCAATTGATTTAGACTGTCCTGCAGAATTAAAATCTTTTAATGGTTTGTATGGGTATACAACTTTTGATTCTGTTCAATATTTCGAAAATATAAAATTTACGAACAAAAAAGCACCATCTGCAATTCCAGAAATGCAATACAGTTTTTACAGATTTATTATTGCCATCAATCATTTTAATGATGAAATGACGTTGATAGAAAACATTGAAGAAGGCACAGAATCTAGAATTGATGAAGTAAAAACTATTATTGATGCACAAACATTTAATACTCAAAAATTCGAAATTGTTGGCGATGAAACTTCTAATGTTACAGGTGATGAATTTATTGAATATGTAAAAAAAGCAAAATCGCATTGTAAAAGAGGTGATGTTTTTCAATTGGTTTTGTCACGCCAATTTCAACAAAAATTTAAAGGTGATGAATTTAACGTGTATAGAGCTTTACGTTCTATAAATCCTTCACCCTATTTGTTTTATTTCGATTATGGGAGTTTTAAATTAATGGGTTCCTCACCAGAGGCGCAAATTAAAATATCCGAAGGAAAAGCAACCATAAATCCCATTGCAGGAACATTTAGAAGAACTGGCGATATTACAGAAGACAGAAAATTGGGTAAAAAATTATCCGAAGATAAAAAGGAAACAGCAGAGCATGTAATGTTGGTGGATTTAGCGAGAAACGATTTAAGCAAACATGCTGATCATGTTACAGTTGAAGTTTTTAAAGAAGTGCAATATTTTAGTCATGTAATTCATTTGGTTTCTACAGTTCGTGGCAAAATAAAAGGAAATCCTATTGAAATTGTAGGCGACACTTTCCCAGCAGGAACTTTGAGTGGCGCTCCAAAATACAAGGCTATGGAATTAATCAATAAATACGAAAACCAAACGCGCGGATTTTATGGAGGTGCAGTGGGTATTATTGGTTTGGATGGTTCCATAAATTTGGCGATTGCCATTCGTTCTTTTGTGAGTAAAAACAACGTTTTATATTCTCAAGCAGGAGCAGGAATCGTAATTCATTCAGACGAAAAAAAGGAATTACAAGAAGTAAATAATAAATTAGCAGCGTTAAAAAAAGCGTTGATTTTAGCGGAAAATATCTAAAGAATGCTTTTAGCTATTTGCTGTTAGCTTTTAGCTAATTGCCAAAAGCCAAAAGCCAAAAGCTTTTTAAAATGAAAATATTAATATTAGACAATTACGATTCGTTTACCTACAATTTGGTACACATGGTAGAGAAAATCACAGGAAATTTTCCTGCTGTCTTCAGAAATGATGAAATCAGTATTGAAGATGTTGGCAATTATGATATGATTATGTTGTCTCCAGGACCCGGAATTCCTGATGAAGCTGGAATCTTAAAAGAGGTAATTAAAAAATATGCAGGCATCAAACCCATATTCGGAGTTTGTTTGGGTTTACAGGCAATCACAGAAGTTTTTGGCGGAAAAATCATCAATTTAGACGATGTTTTTCATGGAGTTGCCACAGAAATGGAAGTAACTTTAAAAGAAGCAATTATATTTAAAGATGTTCCTGAAAAGTTTTTAGCAGCAAGATATCATTCTTGGGCTGCAACAGATGAAGGTTTTCCAGAAGAACTGCAAGTTACAGCAAGAGACGAAGATGGATTAATTCAAGCCATTGAACACAAAATATTTCCAATTTCTGCGGTTCAATTTCATCCAGAATCTATTTTAACGGATGTTGGTGAGCAGTTGGTAAGGAACTTTATTAATGTACATAACTAAATCCCATCTGCCTAAAGGCATCTTCCCAAAGGGAAGAGTTAAGCAAGTTTGAGGTTATAAAAAGAAGAGTAAGAACACAAGAGTGTTTTTCCCCTTTGGGGAAATTAAAAGGGGATTAAGTTAAAAGAAGCCTAATGAGAAACATTTTAAACAAATTATATAATCACGAAAGATTATCTAAATCTGAAGCAACAAAAATCTTAAAAGATATTGCTGCAGAAAAATATAATGATGCACATTTAGCATCGTTTATGACTGTTTTTATGATGCGTCCAATTACAGCAGATGAACTTTCTGGTTTTAGAAACGCTTTAAATGAATTAGCAATAAAAGTAGATTTTTCGGATTATAATACCATCGATATTGTTGGAACTGGTGGAGATGGAAAAGACACGTTCAACATATCAACATTAACCTCTTTTATAGTTGCAGGAACAGGACAAAAAGTGGCAAAACATGGTAATTATTCTGTGTCTTCGAAATCGGGTTCCTCTGATATGTTAGAGAGTTTTGGGTACGAATTTACAAACGATGAAAGCATTTTAAAATCACACTTAGAAAAGGCAAATATCTGTTTTTTACATGCGCCAAAATTTCATCCAGCAATGAAAGCAGTTTCTGTAACTAGAAAAGCATTGGCTTTAAAAACTTTTTTTAATATGTTAGGACCTTTGGTCAACCCAAGTTCTCCAAAGAATCACATGTTAGGAACTTTTAATTTAGAAATTGCACGTTTGTACAATTACATTCTACAAGAAGAAGATATCAATTACGGAATTATTCACGCTTTAGATGGTTATGATGAAATCTCATTAACAAGCGGCTTTAAGTTTTTTACAAAAAAGGGAGAACAAATTATAAATCCAGAAGATTTAGGACAAAAAAGAATTCAGCAATCGGAGATTTTTGGTGGGAATTCAGTTTCGGATGCTGCAAAAATATTCAAAGCTATTTTAGACGGAAAAGGAACAGAAGCTCAAAACAATGTGGTTTTAACAAACGCTGCTTTTGCATTAACAATTGTTGATGAAACAAAAAGCTTTGAAACTGCTTTTGAGGAAGCAAAAGACTCACTTTTTGGATTAAAAGCAAAACAAACATTAGATAAATTAGTGAGTTTATAAAATAATACAAGACCTCACAGGTTTTTAAAACCTGTCAGGTCTAAAAAAGAAACAATGACAAAAAAGAAAAAGAATTTAATTCTGATTATTCCAGCTTTCCTTTTAATGGGAATTGTTTTAGGAATACAAACCCAAGAGCTTTTTAAACAAGCTACTATTGGTTTAATTGTTGGAGTAATAATTTATTTTTTCTTAAAATATAGAAATAAAAAAATAAAGAATTAATAACGTCTTTGCGAATCATGCTTTTTTGCATGATGTGGCAATCTCTTAATTTAATTAACAGATTGCTTCGTACCTCGCAAAGACAGAATAAATAAAAAATGACAATTTTAGATAAAATAATCGCATTTAAGAAAAAGGAAATTGCTAAGATAAAAGCAGAAGTTCCAGTTCAAAAACTAGTGCAAAGTCCGAAGTTTAAAAGAACAACAATTTCATTAAAGAAATCTTTACTAGAAGTTGGTTCTACAGGGATTATTGCTGAATTTAAGCGTCAATCTCCATCCAAAGGAATTATTAATGACACATCCACCATTGCAGAAGTAACCAATGGCTATTTAGATGCAAATGTGGCTGCACAATCTATTTTAACAGATACTTCTTTTTTTGGAGGAACTATGGCAGATTTAATGGAAGCTAGAGTTATCAACCAAATAAAACCAATTTTAAGAAAAGATTTTGTAGTTGATGGTTTTCAAATTGTGGAAGCAAAAGCCATTGGAGCAGATGTAATTTTATTAATAGCTTCTTGTTTAACATCAACAGAAACAAAAAATTACGGAAATCTTGCCACAGATTTAGGTATGGAAGTTTTGTATGAAGTACACACACAAGAAGATTTAGATAAAATTAATGACTTGGATAATAAAATAATCGGAATCAATAATAGAAATTTAAAGACTTTTGAGGTTGATTTAGAACATTCTATAAAGTTGGCAAATCAAATTCCTGATTCTTGTTTAAAGATTTCAGAAAGCGGAATTTCTGATCCAAAAATTATAATTGGTCTAAAAGAGTTTGGCTTTCATGGCTTTTTAATTGGTGAAAATTTTATGAAAGAAGAAAATCCTGGAGAAGCTTGTAAAGATTTTATTAATCAAATTAGATAAAGCCCATCCCAGCCTTCCCAAAGGGAAGGAGCTTTCACTGTTGAGAAAATCACTTGCAAGTTGTTTATCAGAAAAAAATATTTTGAATAAAAAAGGAAAAAATAAAGAAAACGATTCCAGTTTGCTCCCTTTTGGGGAAACAGGGGCTATTTCTTTAGATCCTATTTTACCAAGAAATCCTACGGTTTTTATTTTAGGAACAAAGCCAGGGAATCTAGAATTAAGGAAGAAAGAGTATTACGCAAATAACGGAAACGCTTTTTGGCGAATTATTTATGAATTAACGGAGGAAGTTTTTATCAAAAACTATGCAGAGAGAATAGATGTTTTGAAACGAAATCATATCGCAGTTTGGGATATTGTGCAGTTTGGAAAACGGATAAGTCCTGGTGCACAAAATGTGAAAAACGTAGTTCCGAATCCTGTAAATGAAATTATAGAAATGTTTCCATCAGTAAAGCAAATAATTTTTAATGGACAAAAGGCGCATGATTTGTATCATAAACATTTTACCGAAATTGAAGGAATAATTTACAAAGTTGTTTTATCAACAAGTCCTGCAAACACAAGGTTTTCGTTTAGAGAAAAATTAAATAATTGGAAAGAAAGCCTCCTTTAAAATCCCATTCTAAACTTCCTAAAAGAAAGCAAGTCTGACATTTGAAAAATAGGTAATGGAATTAAAGAACAGTTTAAAAGAAAATATTTTGAATAATAGCAAAGAAAATAAAGTAAAGATTCCAGTATGTTCCCCTTTGGGGAAACAGAGGCTTTTATTGAAAGTTTGCGGAATGAAATATGTAGAAAACATCCAAGATGTAGCTGCATTAAAACCTGATTATTTGGGCTTTATTTTCTATGAAAAATCAAAAAGAAATTTTGAAGGAATAATTCCTGATTTACCAGCGTCCATCAAAAAAACAGGCGTTTTTGTAAATGAACATATCGAAATTGTAATTTCTTTAATTGAAGAATATAAGTTAGATGCAATTCAATTACATGGAGACGAATCTGTTGACTATGTTCTTGAATTAAAAAATCATATAGCAGAAAGAAGAACTTTGTTTATTGAAGAAAATAAAGACATCAAAAAGAAAAAAAATCAACATTATATTTCTAAATCAGCAATTGAAATTATTAAAGTTTTTGGAATTAAAGACGAATTTAATTTTGATGTTTTAAAACCTTATTTAAATATTGTTGATTATTTTTTATTCGATACAAAAGGCAAAGAAAGAGGTGGAAATGGAACAAAATTCGATTGGTCTGTTTTAGAAAAATATCCTTTTACAAAACCTTTCTTTTTAAGTGGAGGAATAGGTTTGGATGATTTAGAACAAGTAAAAATAATCACAAAATCTAATTTACCAATCTACGCTTTAGATATTAATAGTAAATTTGAAATTGAACCAGGAGTTAAGAAAATAGAAGAGTTAAAGAAATTTAAAAAAGACCTAACAGGTTTTTGAAACCTGTTAGGTCTAAAAAATATAAAATTATGAAATCAAAATTTCAACCAGACAAGAATGGATATTTTGGACAATTTGGAGGCGCATTTATCCCAGAATTGTTATATCCTAATGTAAAAGAATTAGAAGATAATTATATTCAAATTATTGAATCTGAAGAGTTTCAAACAGAATATAAAGCCTTGTTAAAAGATTTTGTTGGAAGACCAACACCTTTATATTTAGCAAAAAGTTTGTCGGCAAAATATGGAGGACATATCTATTTAAAACGTGAAGATTTGTGTCATACAGGAGCGCATAAAGTAAATAATACTGTTGGGCAGATTCTAATTGCAAAAAAACTAGGTAAAACAAAAATAATCGCAGAAACAGGTGCAGGACAACATGGAGTTGCAACAGCGACAGTTTGTGCTTTAATGGGTTTAGAATGTACTGTTTTTATGGGCGAAAAAGATATTGTTCGTCAATCTCCAAATGTTGCTAGAATGAGAATGTTAGGTGCAAAAGTTGTCCCAGCAACATCAGGTTCAAAAACTTTAAAAGACGCTACCAATGAAGCCATACGTTATTGGATTCAGAATCCAGAAACATTTTATTTAATTGGTTCTGTAGTGGGGCCACACCCACATCCAGATATGGTTGCACGTTTACAAGCTATTATTTCTGAAGAAATGAAATGGCAATTAAAGGAAAAAACGGGTAAAGAAAATCCTGATACTATTATTGCTTGTGTTGGTGGAGGAAGTAATGCAGCTGGTGCTTTTTATCATTATATGGATGATGAAAGTGTTGAGTTAATTGCTGTTGAAGCTGCTGGTTTGGGAATAAATTCTGGAGAAAGTGCTGCTACTTCTCAATTGGGAGAAGTTGGTATCATTCATGGTTCTAAAACTATTTTAATGCAAGATGAATATGGACAAATTGTTGAGCCTTATTCTATTTCTGCTGGTTTAGATTATCCTGGAGTTGGACCTTTACACGCTTATTTATATGAAAGTAAAAGAGCTAATTTTATGAATGCTACTGACCAAGAAGCATTGGACGCTGCTTTTGAATTAACCAAAATTGAAGGAATTATTCCTGCATTAGAAACTGCACATGCTTTAGCTGTTTTGCCAAAAATGAAGATAAAAAAAGACCAAGTAATTGTTATAAATTTGTCTGGTAGAGGAGACAAGGATTTGGAAATTTATATTAAACATCTAAAAAATTAAAAGTAAAATATTAGATATTAGAAATAATTACTTGCAAAATTTAATATCTAACTTTTAAAATTTAATATTAAAAATATGAATTCAATTCAAGAATTATTTAAGATAAAAGATAAAAATTTATTATCGATTTATTTTACTTGTGGGTATCCTAAACTGGATGATACATCAAAAGTGATAGCTGCATTAGAAAACAATAATGTAGATTTTATTGAAGTTGGCTTGCCTTATTCAGATCCTTTAGCTGATGGCCCAACAATTCAAGATAGTAGCCAAAAGGCATTAGAAAATGGCATTAATTTAGATATTGTTTTTGAGCAGTTGATGACAATTAAATCAACCAACAAAACACCTTTGGTTTTAATGGGGTATTTGAATCAAATGCTAAAATATGGTGAAGATAAATTTTGCAAAAAAGTAGTTGAATGTGGTATTGATACTTTAATTATTCCTGATTTACCAATGGTTGAATTTGAGAATCATTATAGAGATTTATTTGATAAATATAGTTTAACAAATGTATTTTTAATTACACCTCATACTTCAATAGAAAGAATTAAAAAAATAGATTCTTATACAAAAGCTTTTATTTATGTTGTGGCATCATCATCCATTACAGGTGCTAAAGGTGAAATTTCAAATGAGCAAATTGCTTATTTTGAAAGGATAAAAGCCATGAATTTAAAGAGTAAACTAATTATTGGTTTCGGGATTTCTAATAAAGCTACTTTTAATACTGCTTGTACTTTTGCAAATGGAGCTATTATTGGTTCCGCATTTATAAAAGATATAGGCAAAAATGGTGTGGATAAAATTGGTGAATTTATCAAACCAATTATTGCATAAAAAAAAGCGAAACCTGAAAAGTTTCGCTTTTTTTTATGATTAATTTTAAATTCAGTTAGTTTATACTTTTTAGATTCACATCAAAAATTAAAACAGAAACTCTTGGTATGGCATTATTGCCATAAACTCCATACCCTAAATTATATGGAATTAATAAAACACCTTCTCCACCTTCTTTAAAATAAGTAATTCCTTCTGTCCAACCTGGAATTACTTGGTTCAAATTAAAAGAAATTCCATTGGCATCACTTTCATCAAAAACGGTTCCATCTAAAAAATAACCTTTATAGGCTACTGTTACATTAGAATTACTGGTTGGATTCATTCCTGTTCCTTCATTATTTACAACATAATATAAGCCAGAATCTGTTTTTGTAGCAACCAAGTTGTTGGTATCAATATAATTTAAAATGGCAGCTTCATTTTCTAAAAAGTAATCAGCTACATTTACTTTTATGTCAAAAACTAAAACTTTTCCTCCTGGTATAGTTCCAGTGTTATTACCTGTTAACCCATAAGCCAATTCAGATGGAATTAACAAAACCCCTTCTCCACCTTCTTTAAAAAGCTGTATACCTTCTCTTAAGCCTAAAATAATTTGTCTTAACTCAATAATTTCTGAATCACTCTGACCAATAGTTGTGCCATCTAAAAAAGACAATTCATAGTCGATATTAACAACAGAGTTTTCAGTTGCTTGATTTCCAACACCTTCATTGTTAATTACATAATATAAACCAGAATCGGTTTTTGTCGCATTAAGGTTTTTATCATTAATATAATTAATGATGTCTACTTCTGTTTCTGGCTGAACAATTTCATCATCATTAGAGCATGATGTAAAAAGAAATATTGAAAAAAATAAGTATAAGTAAGGTTTCATTTTAAAATTTAAATTTTTGCGAATATAATTGAAATATGAATCATTATAGTGATTAGAAAAAATAAATAGTCTGCAATTTAAATATTAAAAAATGTTTTATTATATTAATGGTATTTTTTTTCTAAATATATTATTCGATTTTAAAGTTATTAAGATATATTTTAAACTTTAAAATGTTGTAACTTTTATGACTCCATTTGCTCCTCTAGAACCAAAAGTTGCAGTATCAGTACCTTTAAAAATCTCTATACTTTTTATATCTGTTGGAACAATATTACTGAAAATTGCTTCTTCTACTTGATTACCATTTACAATAAACATAGGTGTGGTGCTCCCATTTATACTATTATAACCTCTAATTGTTATTCTATTTCCAGCACCTATATTAACGCCAGGTACTTTACCTCTTAAATAATCGTAAATATTTCTATATTGAATAGGATTATCACCTATAGTATTTAAATCTTCTGTTACAATTCCTGATGTATCTAATTCTGAAATAATTTTAATAGTTATACTATTTACGTTTTTATACTTTACTTTTTTTATACCAATAGCAGGTGAAAATGCAGCAATTTCTTTTGGTGCCTTATCTAATTTTATTTTAAAATATCCTGCAGAATTTGTCAATCTTTTTTGTTTTACATCATCAAACAGAATAATAGCTCCAGATATTGGATTATTATTTGCATCTTGTACTAAGATCATAAGTTTAATTTCTTCCTTGCTCGTATTTTCTTGCGATGACAACTGAATAGAGAAAATAAGTGATACTATTAATAGTAATATTTTTATAAATTTCATAATTTTTGCTTTTGTAAGTTAAAAATTCTTTACTTTGATGTAAATTTACAGACTTTTTTTTTTGTTAAAGCATTTTATAATGTTAATTCTCAATAAACCTTCTCTCCATTTAAATATGTAGTAACAACTTTTGTTTTCGGAATTTCATTTCCATAAATTTTCATAATATCTTGATTTAAGATTATAAAATCTGCAAATTTACCAACCTCAATAGATCCTTTTTCATTTTCTTCAAAATTAGAAAAAGCTGCCCAGATTGTCATTCCTCTTAAGGTTTCTTCTCTTGATAATTTGTTCTCCATCTGAAATCCATATTCAGGAAAACCTTCTAAATCTCTTCTAAAAGTAGCTGAGAAAAATGTTAAAAAAGGATCTACTTCCTCTACAGGAAAATCGGTTCCTAAAGCAATTTTACCATATCTATTCAATAAATTTCTATAAGCATACGCACCTCTCATTCTATCTTTTCCAATTCTTTCTTGTGCCCAATACATATCTGAAGTTGCATGGGTTGGTTGTATAGAAGGCATTATGTTATTAAAATCTTGAAAATCTTTAGAAGATACAATTTGAGCATGCTCAATTCGCCAACGTCTATCTTCCTCATCTTTCAAAACATCTTTATATATCTTTAATAACCAGGTATTTGTAGAATCTCCTATAGCATGTGTATTCATTTGATATTCTGAAGCCACAATCTGGTTAGCAATCTCTTGATATCTTTCTGGAGGATAAATTAATGCTCCAAAATGGTTTTCTCTATCAGAATATGGTTTGCGCATTGCAGCACCTCTAGATCCTAAAGCTCCATCTCCATAAACCTTAAAAGAGCGCACATTTAATCGATCTGTTTTTATAATTCCTTTGTTAATGTAATAGTCGATTTGCTCTTGCTTGTCTCCAGAAACCATTGCATAAATACGCATTTTTAGTGTATTTTGCTGATGCATTTCATCAATTAATTCTATTGTACTTCTATCTAAACCAGCATCATCAACAGTTGTTAAGCCATAAGAAAAACAAATTTTCTGTGCATCTAATAATCCTTGAATTGACTCCTGTTTAGAAGGTTCAGGAATTTTTATAAAATTCATAGCTGCATCAATTAAAACACCAGTCATCTGTCCGTTTTTTAAAATAATTTCTCCACCAGAAACTTTTGTGTCTTTTGTAATTCCAGCTAAATCTATAGCTGCTTGATTTACCAATAAAGCATGACCATCAACTCTGCGAATTGCTACCGGTATTTTTTGAAAGAGTGCATCTAATTTTTCTTTTGTTGGAAATTCTTTAATTTCCCAATCATTTTGATCCCAACCACGTCCTGTAATAAAAGGTACATTTTTCTCTTTCTGAAACGCTACCAAGGTATCTAAAACTTCTTGATAACTTTTTGTACCCTCTAAAGATACTTTTTGTTGTTGCAAACCCATTCTGTAAAAATGACAATGTGCGTCGATAAAACCAGGAACAATTGCTTGTTCGTTTGCATTAATTGTGTCCTTTGCTTTGTAAAGATTTTGAATTTCTTCGTTAGTACCTATTGCTACAAATTTTCCATCTTTTACAGCAAAAGCTTCTACAACATCAAATAACTCGTTAACGGTATATGTGTTAGAATTAATAACAATTAAATCTACCTCTTCTTTTGCACAGGATATTAAAAAGATTGAAAAAACAAATATAAATATCTTATTTTTCATAATAATTTAGGAGTTTAAATAAACAATATACATACCATAAATGAGCAGAAACTGAAAGGGAATTCTAACAATAGCTATTTTTTTTGAGCCAATTGCTGGTCTTTCTTTTGTAACATCCCAAATATGAATTGGTAACAACAATATAAGTAAGATTATAATACTAACAGCAGAAAAAGCTATGTATTTATTGAAAAATAAACCTAAACCCAAAAAAAACTCAATAAACCCAATAAAATAGTTTACATATAGTTTCGGAAAATAATTGGGAATAAAATTTTTAAAAAAATTAGGTTTTACAAGATGTGTTATTCCTGCAAAACAGAAAAAAGATCCATAAACTATTTTTAAAATTAGTATTAAATTTTCCACTTGTATTTTTATTTTTTAAATATGATAAAAGGGAAATAACCAGAAGAAATTTATTATTTTTTTAGTCCTAAAACTATTAAAAAATTAATTCAAATACACTTATCAAAATTGATAATTTCTGCTAATTATACTTTTTGAGATTCTTTTATAACATTATACAGCCACCTTCCCTTTTATATGTGGATGAGGATTATAATCTAACAACTCAAAATCATCAAACGTAAAATCTTCTATATTTTTTATCGATGAATTTATTTTCATTTTTGGCAAAGGCCTAATATCTCTAGACAATTGTAATTGCAATTGCTCTACATGATTGTTATAAATATGGGCATCCCCAAACGTATGTATAAACTCGCCAGCTTCATACCCACAAACTTGTGCAATCATCATTGTAAATAAAGCATAAGAAGCAATATTAAAAGGAACTCCTAAAAATATATCTGCACTTCTTTGGTATAATTGACACGATAATTTGCCATCTGAAACATAAAATTGAAAAAATGCGTGACAAGGAGGTAATGCTGCTTTTCCATTGGCAACATTTTCTGAAAACGAAACGCTGGTATCTGGTAAAACAGAAGGATTCCAAGCAGAAATTAACATTCTTCTGGAATTAGGATTTGTTTTTAAAGTTTCAATAACTTCTTTTAATTGATCCACTTCATCACTGTTCCAATTTCTCCATTGATGACCGTAAACTGGACCTAAGTCGCCTTTTTCATCTGCCCAAGAGTTCCATATTTTTACTCCATTTTCTTGTAAATAGTTGATGTTTGTATCGCCTTTTATAAACCAAAGTAATTCGTAAATAATTGATTTTAAATGTAACTTTTTAGTAGTAACCATTGGGAAACCTTCGCTTAAATCAAAACGCATTTGATATCCAAAAACACTTTTTGTTCCTGTTCCTGTTCTATCTCCTTTTTCGTTTCCGTTTTCTAAAACGTGTTTTACTAAATCGTGATATTGTTTCATTTTGATTGTGTAAGCGTTTAATTGTTTATTTGTGTAATTGATTTAATGTCTGCCAAATACATTTGGTAAAAATAAAAAAGCTTCCACAATTTTAGTCGAAGCTTTTTTAAATGATATTTAAAAGTTATTAACGATTTATAAACTACTAAATTTCTATTTTTGCAATCATTTCTTCCTTATCTTGTTTTGTTAATCTAATTACACGAACATTTTTTTCTTCGTTTTCTTTTCCTTGATTTTTATAAATAGTAACTTTCATAAAAGTTGGCGTTTCTATTTTCTGTTTTCCATCGCCAAAATATTTTATTTTAATATAATAAAACCCTTTTTTTGCTTTCTTTAATATAAATTCTTCTGGCCCAAAACCTTGAGTCATATCTTTAGATATTTTTCCTCCTTGCTGCGTTTTTGAATGACTATAATAACATTCTTCTAAATTAGGATCTATAACGTGTAAATCTATATCTGTATCATTATGATTCCAATCTACAACGACTCTTAAATCTATTTTCTCAGAGATTGATAAATATTCTTTTGGTATTTTATCAATATCTAAATCATCTTTATATTTATCAATTAACAATTTTATTTCTTGTTCAGCTATATCTTGTAAACCTTTAAAAACTCTTCTATGTTTGTTGTTCTTATAGATATTTTTATCAACTATATTTAAAAATAAATCAAATGCTTTTTGACACAAGCCTACATTTTGATAAGCTAAAGCCAAATCTCTATAAGATTGTGCATCTTCAGGACGTAATTCTAAAATTTGTTGATATATAAAAAGTGTTAAATCCGTTTCTTTTCTTTCTTCTAATTTATAGGCAAAAGCCTTTAAAAGTTCATAATTATCTGCATCTAATTCAGCAACATTAGATAAAATACGTTCTGAATATTTTACATCATTAAAATGATTATAAAAGTAATCTGAAACATCAATGTAATAATGAGGTATTTCTTTATAACTTTCTCTTTGTGTTAGGTAAAATGAATAAGCAGCTTCTTTTTCTTTAAAAAATGATAATGAAGTTAAATAAGGTGTTTTTGGAATTCTATCAAAAACTGATAAACTACCAGTATATTTTTTATACAAAGGTGGTTTGCTTACTGTTGTGTTTTGAATAACTTGTGTTGTATCTATCTTACCAAAATCATCTATTACTATGGTTAAAGGTATAGAATAGATCACAGAAATTGGCTTTCCTCTTTGTTTTCCTGGGATCATTTGTGGCAATAATTTAACAACTCTTAAAGTCTCATTTTTCAAAAGTAAATGAGGAGCTCTTACTCGCACTTGCTCTACAAATCCTTTTTCATTAATTTTAAATTGAATATGTATTCTTTTCCTTCCTGATGACAAACCTAAATTATTAACTATTTCAAAGTTGAAATTATCTTGTATATGTTGTTTTATACCTTTGTCGAAACAAGCTTTTTTTTCTGCTTTTGTACCAAAACAACCAGGGTAAACTAGTGCTTCTTCAATAGTCATAATAGGGACATCTTCCTGAATTTCTTCTGCATCAGAAACCTCAACAATTTCATCCACCACAACTGCTTCTCTTTCATCTGTTTGTGTAAATCGTAAAACTTTTTCTTCAACTTCTCTGTCATCTTGAACAACAATTATACTTTCTTCAGTTGGTGGAGGAAGTGGTTTCATACTAGCAACAAGAGAAGCATCTCCTCTATTTCTAAACTTTTTTCCATCTTTTTTAATACGATTATATTCAGCTAATAATTCTTCAGGAGGTATTATATTATACCTAATATAATCTTGCACATCTTCTAAAACAATCAAAGAAGTATAAGCTGTTACCAATCCATAATTTGTAGCTACATCAATAATTTCTGTTTTGTTCTCTTTCTTATTATCCAACAGAAAAGCTACTTTATTTTTAGCCCAAATTCTTTTTATAATATCATTTT
>Ga0115565_10002180_pt1 | contig 15299 bp, 5 predicted proteins | sample COGITO_mtgs_1105_FD_87199 | JGI IMG/M metagenome (GOLD analysis project Ga0115565, IMG submission 87199) | Pelagic marine microbial communities from North Sea - COGITO_mtgs_110530 | ecosystem: Environmental > Aquatic > Marine > Epipelagic | place: Germany:Helgoland, sampling site Kabeltonne... | reverse complement strand
TCAACTATTTTCTCGCTAACATATCCCGCATCGTAACCAAGCTCATAGGGTGACTTATTAGGAATACTTGAAACATAATCTGCGGCTCCTTGAGCGAGTTGTGCTTTCAACATCATTCCTTGGGCAGATGGAACAGGACTACCTATCATAGCTAAATTTACAAATCCTTGCCCTAAATCTTGCCACCCTTTTTTTGTACCTAATCCCTTTATAAAATTTAACGTGCTAAGCCCACCAGCCAAAAAGCCATCTCTAAAACCAGAGTTGTAAGAATGTACCCTCAATATATTTAGCTTTAAACCATCCGAAATTGCACTACCCGTCGTGCCAGATGATTCACTAAAAGTCGTGTTTATACTCTGTGAAAGCGAATAAGGTGTCGTAAAATTGTTCAGTTGTGAATTTTGGTAATGAGAATTTGATAATGTAGAACTGACTCGCCTACTCCCGCTATTTGACTCACTTGAAATTGCACTGCTCTGGGTATTAGTAGTAGAACCGTGGGCCGGCTCATAAGCGTACATAGGTTGTGGTTGTGGTGCTAAGATAGCTTTAGCCGTAACAAAGAGAGCTATAGCTCCAATTATTAGCCATTCTGCTCCTACTTCCCCATTCTTATCTATATACATCAATGGGTTGTTGTATACATAACTATATCTATTATAATTTTGCGTATTGTATTGATCTTGTATAAAATTATCAGGAGCTAGGAACCTCCTTAAATTAGGGTCGTAAATACGACCATTCATATGTATTAGGTTCACCTTTTCCAAATGCTCGTGACCGGTATAACCTCTATCGATAAATTCCAGTTTTTCTATTGTATTCCCTCGATCGTTATTTGCTTTGGTTAAGTTGCCCCAAGCATCAAAATGCCGTTTTTCTTTAACATTTCCATTAGGATCAGTGATTAATAAAATACTTCCTAAATAATCTCGGTGCAAATAATTGAAACTCTCTGAGGTTCTGGAACTTTGCTCAGATCTCCAAATTAAAGGAGCACTATATGGGTCGCTACCAATGTAATTTGTAAATGTTGTAGTACCTGAATCAAAATCGTGTGTGATTTCCATATCTCCTGTACTGGAATAATGTTTTTCTTTAGACCGTCGATACATATCCGTATCAGTACCATCATAAAATTTATGAGACCTTCCCAGAAAAGCATTATATAAGAATCCTATACGTTCTTGTCCTACTTGATTTATATCGACTGGCTGTTTAAAAGTATTAAAACTTATACGCTGCAATTCATTCTGTTGATAGTGAAGGTCACCTTGGCTGTTAAGATCAACATTATCTATTTGAAAAGAATTACTTGCATAAGCATAATTACCAACTATACTGTTATAAGTTATATTGCCTTTGTTGTCGTAAATATGACTATGATTACCGTTGTTATCATTGAAAGTTTCAAGCCTATTCAAATCGTCGTAACTGAAATTTTCTTCCCAATTAAATAAGCTATTTTTTCTGCTATTTAAAACGCCTCGTGAAAGGTTGAAATTATTCTCTAATTTCATTAGTTCTTCAGCTCCAGTAGAGGATTGTTTTTCTATAATTGAAGTTTCTAAATAACCTTTATTATAAGTATTGCGCTCTGTTATTTTATTTCCAAGTTTAACTTCAGTTGTTTGACCCCTACTGTTCAAGGATCTAATATCCCATAAAATATTACCAGTCTTCTCATCGTACATTCTCTTTAAAGTCCCGAAGGCATACTCATTTTGTATTCTACTTTCGGTATCTCTTCCATTTGAAAGTAACTTTGCATATGAGTTTTCGCTTTCTATACGGCCAAACTGATCATAGGTGTAATCTTTTATAAAGCGAGCGTGAGGATTATTCTCTTCAGCCGTTTCAAGTCTGGCATAAAAGTCATAATCATAGGAATACGAAGAAGACCTTCTTTGGTCATCTAATAAAATGTTCGATATAAATTTAGTTTCAGCATCATATATATAAGTAATGGTCATAGATGTATTATCCCCTGTTATTCTCTTTTCAAGAGGTTTACCTATTGCTGAATACAAAACAGTAGTTTCCCCTTTTGGTGTTGTCTCTTTTACCGTTTCGCCAAAACCATTGTATTCATATGTAAAAACTCCTGCAGAAGGATCGATTGTTTTTGTCCTTCTTCCCCATCCGTCTTGCTCATTCCGCGTAATTATTCCGTTGTAATCTGTTTTTCTTAGATTTCCATTACCAAAGTACGTGTAATAAATAGTTCCACCTTGATCAGTAACACTTTTGACATTACCCATCGCATCTTTTAGAGTAGTAACAACCTTGGTTCCATCATCAACACTTACAGATAAACCATTATATGATATATCAATAACCTTCCCAGTAAATAATACCTGTTGCTCTAATCTACCATTTATATCATAATTAAAGGTATTCCATTCTGAAGGGCTATTGCCTTTATAAGGTTCACTTTTCATGTAAACGCGATCAAACTTATCGTAACGATACTCTATATGAGTCATTTCTCCCAATGTATTGTTAGTACTAACTTTAATTAACCGCTTTAATATGTCATACTCTGAAATTTTTATACTTCCGTCATCGTGGCTTTCTGTTACTTTATATAAATTATTTGTTTCGGAATATGACAGACTTCTGTCATTACCTAAATAATCTGTTACTTTCTTAATTCTATTCCAACCATCATATTCGTAATCAGTAGATTTATTATGAGGTCCTATCTCTTGAATTAAATTACCTGTACTTTGATCATATAAAAAATTTGTTGCTAACCCCTCAACATCAGATGCCTGATCTACAAATCTTTTTGAACTGTCATAGCTATAGCTTATTACACGATCTTGTTCTCCCTCGGGTCTTACAGTTTTACTTCTCACATTACCATAATCGTCGTATGAGAAAATTTCTGTAGTAGATTTCCTTTCACTCCCAGAAACAACTCTTGACTTAAGCAAATAATTTCGAAAGGTATTGACAATTTTAGTTTTGAAAGTGTGACCGTCAATTGTACTTTCGGTACTTTCTTGTTTAGTTCTTCCCACATAATAGGTACTTGTTCCAACATTATTTTCATAAATAACATCCGTCTTTGTTGAACCATCCCCGTCGTAATCTGTAATTATTTGCTTCGGATTATTAAAACTGTCATACAAGTAACTGCTTGTTATTTCAGTACCTTCTATCAAATTTTCCTGTGTTTCACTCGTTAACCAATTTTTGAAAACTTTAGTACTAGATAGAGAGCTATTGTAGTGATAAGTGGATCTACTTAGAACCCCTGAACTAAGAGGATTAAATTGAAAACTATACCGTCTCACGTAAGAGTTTGTTAAAGCTCCTCTTTTTAAAGGATCATAAAAAGAAACTGTATAGAGTCTTTCAGAATATCTAGAATGCCAATTACTTACAGCCATACCTTCAAATCCCAAAAAACCTAAACCAGTTAGGTGGTTAACCGCCGAATAGTAATTATAATACTGCATCATATCTTCAGTACCTGCAGCTTTTCTCAATAATTTCGAAACCACCTTGGTCCCTAAACTATTTTGAATTTGAACAAAAGGATAGTTAAGGGAATATTTTGACTCGTAAATTGGTATTCGTTGGTCATTTTTTATACCATTAATTAAAGAAGAATATTCAATCTCATAATTAATACCATTGTTGCTTATACTTTTAAGTAGAGTTTCTTCTCGATGATCTATTTCAACTTTCCAATGAGTGATCCATCGATGGCTCATAAATCCAATCTCCAAATTCCCGTTTACTTGGCTATTGGATAAGACAATTGGTAATGGCTTATGTCTCAAATTTCCTGTTTTTTCAGGGTTACCTATGAGCTCAAAATCCAGATCGAAGTTATTAAAAATATCATCTCTTCCTTTGTTTATCCAAACTATGAATTGTTGTTTGCCATTGTCAGAATTATTATAAGTTGTTGATCTAATATCAGATATATCAGTACGCCCATCACCGTTTAAATCAGTAGCTATAAGGTTAAAAGTTTCTTGAGCTAATTGACTGTCTTTATATTCCTTATAAATAAAGGGTGCAGTATAATTAGTTTGATGAAAATCATTACCTAGAGAAGTAAATTTATAATACTGATAACTTCCATTTTCCTTTGGAATCAAAAAATCCGCATTTCCATCTCCATTATAATCACCTAAAAGAAAAGGTTTATCTGCCACATATTCAATACCGGAATCCTGCCATTTTACCTCCAATGCTGTATTACTTGTATTTAGACCATAAACTGTTAATTTACCGTCTTTTAAATGAAATAATTCTGATTTGCCATCGCCATCCATATCTGCCGGAATAAGCTTATCTAAACTACTTATCCCATCGAGAAGAGTTCCAACCGATCTCTTAGTATTAGAGTCATGCTTTAAATCAATGAAATTGACTCCTTTTGCATCAATCCTTTGGGTTGAACAACTCCCAGAATTAGAACCTGTTGCAAAAATAGGTCTACAGGTTCGTGTAATATATGAGTAAGAAATAGCCAAGACATCACTTAAGCCATCACCATTAAAGTCACCACTTACGTATTCCTGTGGTACTTTTCTGGTTTCATAATCTGTACTTGTGTTATAATATGTATAAGATGGGGCATTCCAATTTTTAGTATAATTCAAGGCAAAACCGCTAGATGAAGACATCAAACCCATTTTGAACTTTACACCTAATACTCCAGAATTCTGAACGACTGTAAGGGCTTGCTGTCCAAGGACTTTGCCGCTATTATTCATTATTGAAGATGGAAAAATAGTTTCAAAGTCACCAATGGATATTTCTTTGCCATTGTTCGCCTCTTCCTCCTGAATACCAGTAAAAACCCAAAATTTATCGCGCTGTGTTTTATCTCGAGGAAATATTGCAAAATCTTGTTTTCCATTACCTGAATAGTCTAAGGAAACTGCAATAGAGTTTGTATAGTCAATATTGTTCAAGTTAAGCTCTGTAGAAACTTCATTATAATTGATACTCGCATTGGAATTTCCATAGGAAAAAACTATTGGTGAACGAGAACCTCCATTGTTACTTTCCGTTAGGTACTCAGTAATACCAGATAATCGAATATTTCTAGTTTTAGAAGTAGAATTATAGTTCAACAAATACCTTCGCAAGAGAACACCACCAGCTTTAACCTTAATAGTACGAAGTACTTGTTCGTTTTCAAATACTTTTGAATTAGCAAAAAATTGTTCTTTTTTAGTTTTATCTATGTATGAAAAACTGATCTCGTTAGAATTTACTCCATTACTTTTGCTGCCGTATTTAATACTATCAATTTTAAACCCAGAGAAGTTATTTCGGTAATGATAATCTATTCGAAGACCTTCACTATTAATCCAGAATGTTAATGCATAGGTCATCTCATTTCGACTGTTTGCGTTATATCCGTAATATGCTTTAGAACCATCAGGATAGTATACTATAAAATATTCGGGACCTACTGTGTCCGTCGAACTACCTATTACACGAACTTTTACATTACTATAATTTTCAGTCTCGTAAATTGCATTTGCTATCCCATGTGAACCCGACTTCAGAATAAGGCGCTCTCCGTCTAAAGCAAACCTATCGCTATTATCTAGGGATATTGGAGTGATTTCATTATCGTGATAATTAGTGGAATTAATTCGGGTTATCGCAGAAAGCCCTACCAAATCCCACCCATAGCCAGCTAAACCAGGTCCTCCTTGACTATTATAGGCCAGTGATACATTTGGCTCCACCCCATTCGCACCTGGCGGTGTGAAAATTGGCACTGTATACTGAGCTGCACCAGAAGACGATACGCTTAAACTTCCTGGTGTTTCGCCGACTCCCGAATTCAGAGATTTAGATATATTCAAGGCATCAGTTTCATTATTAGATGATATCTGAAAATTACCTGAATCAGTGTTTTGGAGATTTACTTCTTTTACTTTAATATTTTTTTCTATTTGCTGGGCAATGAGAAAATTAGTGATAAGCAAAAAACCTAGTGTAATTTTTTTCATAAGAAGTATTATTTTTTAATAAACCTTTCAGAGAAGCTCTGACCATTAGAAAGGTGTCCGTGCATTATATAAACACCAGCAGCGAAATTTGAAATATCTAAGTTGTGCTTACTATTACCTTCTATTACTTTACTTTCAGTAATCAAAGAGCCATTTATATCATATAAACTTATCATACTTGTTAAATGGACACCCTTGGAACTTATTACTATACTGACTTTATCAGAAGCTGGATTAGGATATAATTTGAATTCTAAAATTTCTTCATTTGCTTCATCATCCTCAACTTCGACTAGTACTTCCTGATTAAGAAGATTAGTATTTATGTGTTCTTCATAAGCATCTTCATCAACAATTCCATTAGGTGGCGGGGGAACATTACACCCAGGATCACTACAATAAAATCTTTGTTTCTGATTACCCATATTATCAAAAGCTAGAATTAAATTTGAATCAGAATTAATACCCATTAACTGATTAATTGTAGGCTCCTGTCCATTTACCTCTTCCATGCGAGGGTATAAGAAATACTGCCTATCATTTACATCAGTGTCATAATATAAATAAGCACGATGCCTGAGAAGGGTGGCAAGGTGACTAAATTTGAAATCTCTTAATGTCAGTACTTCTTCACCAGTAACCCCATCATACATTTTACCGAAATTAGTTGATGATGAATAGTTTTGAGGGTGTACAAATGCAACTAATAAATACCATCTATCCAGTTTAGGTAAATCTCCATACCAGAAATAAGGATTTCTATTTACCGTTCCACTTAGGTTTAATAATGTATTATTGTATACGTTGTAATCTGAACGATAACGTTGAGTTCCAAAATATGTCGTACCATTGTTTGAATTTGTTTTCTTTATCCAAACAGAAAGACGATAAGTCTTATTCTTATCGATATTTTTATAAGAAGTATTCCATCCTCCATCAGCATTTCTAGTAGCATCATTTCGGGCTTCCCAAATTATTGTTTCTCGTCCCAAATGATCTTTACCATTTATTCTCCAATTTTCTGAAGATGATCCATTGACACTGAAACCAGCAACAGATCCCGATCCTAAAGTCCAAGTGCTAGTATTAAGTAGATTCTGGCTCTCTAGTATGCTATAGAAACTGCTCAAAAAACATAATAGTATTATTCTTTTCATAGGTGAGAATGTTAAAATATTTAACAAGAATAGTCGAAAATTAGTTTAATTGGATAAATTTTTATCATTGCCCGATAACTTATTCGAGTATTTTACTTGTTTATTTTTGCAAAATTGTAGATGTAAGATTTTAGAAGTCAACTAATTGAAGTCGATTCAGTGAATCAACTGAAATTGTTAAAAACTTTAATCTAGAATTCTAGTTCGCTACAAGTATACAATCATATAATTCTACACTTTTACGGAAATCCTCATTATCACAAATTCTATTGTTCTTATCTTACAATCTCTAATCAACCATCCCAAATCATTTGGCATTCAACGAAGACACAAGAGTTAAGATCCCATCCATACTACATTTAACCCAATTGGGTTATACATACTTGTCGCTTAAGGATACAATCTGGGATATTGACACCAATATATTTACGGACCTCTTCATTGAGGCGGTTACAAGAATTAACCCAACGCTATCTGGTGAAGACGCGCGACGTTTACTTCAGGAGATTAATCTCGAACTCGACAACGAAGATTTAGGTAAAGCGTTTTTTGAAAGATTAACTAATCGCTCTGGAGTCAAGCTTATTGACTTTGAGAATTTTGACAACAATACGTTTAATGTTGTTACAGAACTTACTTATAAAAACGGAGAGAACGAGTTTCGACCTGATATCATTTGCTTGATTAATGGGATGCCGCTAGTATTTATTGAAGTTAAAAAACCTAATAACCGAAAAGGTGTTGTTGAGGAGCGAGACAGAATAGAACGCAGGTTTAAAAACAAGAAGTTTAAAAAGTTTGTAAACATCACACAGCTGATGCTCTTTTCCAATAATATGGAATATAATGAGGAGCAAATTACACCCTGGCAAGGTTGCTTTTACGCCTCTCCATCCTATCAGAGACCGATCTTTAATTATTTTAGAGAAAAGATAGGTTTCAACCCTATGCAAACGCTCTCTCCACTGGACACTGCGACAGAGGACTTTATATTGAAAGACACTAATTATCACACAATAAAGAACAATCCAGAATACATTACTAATAAAAACCCTGACTCTGCTACCAATAGAGTAATTACCTCTTTGCTTTCGCGAAAGCGGTTACAGTTTATCTTACAGTATGCATTTGCTTATGTAAAAGAAGTAAGTGGCATCCAGAAACACGTAATGCGTTATCCTCAGATATTTGCCACTAAAGCCATTACTAGAGAGTTAGATAAAGGAATTCGCAAGGGAATTATTTGGCACACACAGGGAAGCGGTAAGACTGCACTGGCATATTACAACACCTTGCACTTAGAAGATTACTATCAGAAGAAAAACAAAATCCCAAAGTTTTACTTCATTGTAGATCGGTTAGACCTACTCACACAGGCAAGTGATGAGTTTACAGCGCGTGGTCTCAAAGTACATCGGGTAAATAGTCGGGAAGATTTTGTAAAGGATCTTAGGAAAAAGACCGCGGTAAATAATGACAAAGGACAGCGTGAGATCACGGTGGTTAACATTCATAAATTTAAGGATGATCCTGAAATGACTCAGGAGACTGATTATGATCTCAATATACAGCGCGTCTATTTTCTAGATGAAGTACATCGTAGTTATAATCCAGAAGGTAGCTTCCTGGCAAATCTAGAACAGAGTGATAAAAACGCTATCAAAATTGGTCTCACGGGAACTCCTCTTATTGGGGATAGCCTAAAGTCGAAGGCGCTCTTTGGGAATTATATTCACAAATATTATTACGATAAGTCTATTAAAGATGGATACACCCTCAAACTTATACGAGAAGAAATTGAGACTAATTATCAAGCTGCACTTAGAAAGGCACTTGAAAAGCTAAAGATTAAACAAGGAGATGCAGATCGAGAAACGGTGTATGCCCACGACTCATTTGTCGAGCCTATGCTAGATTATATTGTTACTGATTTTGGCGATTTTAGATTAAAGGAGAATGACGCTTCCCTAGGCGCAATGGTTATTTGTGATAGTAGTAAGCAAGCAGAGAATCTCTATAAAATTTTTAATAAGAAGTACGCTTTCGCGAAAGCGGAAACAACCCAATTCCAAGAAACCAACGAAAACCTAGCTGCCGAAGAACCTATCTCATATAACGCAAAACGCAAGCAAAGTTACGCTCCGATAAAAGCAGCACTTATATTATATGACAGCGGATCTAAAGAAGAATTGCGAGGATGGCGCGATGCCTTTAAGGCTGGAGAAATAGACATCTTGTTTGTGTACAATATGTTGCTCACAGGCTTTGATGCTAAACGACTAAAGAAATTATATCTAGGTCGTGTCATACGAAGCCACAACTTGTTGCAGGCACTTACACGTGTAAATAGAACCTATAAAGATTATAAATACGGGTATGTGGTAGACTTTGCAGATATTTCTAGCGAGTTTGACAAGACAAATAAAGCTTATTTCCAAGAGTTACAAGAAACGCTGGGCGATGAGATGGAAAACTATTCTAATCTCTTTATGTCGCGTGAGGAGATGGAAGCAAAAATCCAAGAGTTTAAAGAAATTCTTGCCGATTATGATTTAAAAAATAGCGCTCTTTTCTCACAGCAAATCAATCAGATAGAAGATCGTACAGAAATGCTTAAGATTAGAAAAGCACTAGACGATGCGCGTAGTCTTTATAATGTGATCCGTCTTGTGGGAGAATATGAACTGCTGGAGCGTATTGACTTTAGAAAACTGAACGAACTGCGTATAGAAGCTTCTAATCGTGTATCGCAATTAGCTTTACGAGAAGCACTAGAAGATAAAAATGAAGTAGGCAATCTGATTAATTACGCACTGGAGGATGTACTCTTTATGTTTCAAAAAATAGGCGAGGAAGAATTGATTCTTGCTGGTCAACTTAAAGACACTTTAAAACAAACGCGGGAAGCACTAGGTAACAACTTTGACCCAAAAGATCCAGAATGGATATCTTTGTACGATGAGCTTAAACGCCTCTTTGAAAACAAAAATCTTAATGAGGTAAGTCAAGAGGAAATGCAAAAGAATCTCAAGTCGTTACGGGAGATTCACGACAAGGTGAAAGAGCTCAACCGAAAAAACAACCTTCTTAAAGATAAATATGAAGGAGATAAAAAATATGCCCGCGTACAAAAACGACTTGTAGAGGCTGGGAAACCTTCACAATTACGTACAGAGATTATAGAAGCCTTACAACGCATTAAAGTACAAATAGACGAAGCGGTATTGCACCGTAGTGAGACCCTTAATAATGAAAGTTTCTTCCTGCGTACAATGCAAAAGCTCGTTTTATTAGAATTTCAAAAAACAACCAAAACACCACTAGATCTCCCGACTATCACTTTTATAAGTGACATCATTGTCAAAGAATACCTTGATGAGTTTTACGGAAGATCTGCATAATATACTATGACAGCAACCACATTTGAAACCAAAACGAAAGACCTTATAGACGCCCTTAAAGCAGTCTGTGCTAGTTATGGTCTGGGTAATGACGGGAATGAATTTAAAATCATCTCCCAAACATTTTTATATAAATTTCTCAATGATAAGTTTACGTATGAGCTTAAAAAACTTAAACCAGAATTACTAGAAAAAGAAAATTGGGAGACGGCACTCGCAGAAATGGATGAAGCCGAATATGAGCTGCTCCAAATACAAATGAATGTAGATACGGCATTTTTAAAACCACAGCATTTGCTAGGCTATCTATTCCATAAACAGAATGAACCAGAGTTTGCCAAAACATTTGACGACACACTACTAGATATTGCCGCACTCAATAGCGAGCTATTTGCGGTACGCACAGAAGATGGACAGAAAATCCAACTCTTTGAACGTCTTACAGAATATGTGAGTAGCAAGCGTGATGCATTTGCAAAAGCACTGGTCAATAAATTGGTCCATTTTAATTTTGAAAATGTAATGGATGAAGGTTTTGACTTCTTCTCCACCATTTTTGAATATTTAATAAAGGATTACAACAGTGATGCCGGTGGTAAGTATGCAGAGTACTACACGCCCCACGCTGTTGCAAAGATTATGGCACGTATACTTGTGCCAGATAAAGATCAAGATGTAAGTATTTTTGATCCCAGTGCGGGATCTGGAACACTTTTAATGAACCTCGCTCACGCTATAGGTAGTGATCGCTGTACGGTCTACTCTCAAGATATCTCCCAGAAATCATCTAACCTACTTCGTTTAAATCTTGTCCTCAATGGTTTGGTCCATAGTATAGGCAATGTGGTACAAGGCAACACAATGACGGAGCCTTTTCATAAAGAAAATGGAAAGCTACGCCACTTTGATTATATCGTAAGTAACCCGCCGTTTAAGTTGGACTTTAGTGATGACATCACACGTCTGGAAGCTAAGGAAAATGACAAACGTTTTTTTGCAGGCTTACCTAATATACCAAAGAAGGCCAAAGATAAAATGGCCATCTATCCCTTATTTATACAGCATATAATGCATACGCTTTCGCGAAAGGGGAAAGCTGCTGTTGTTGTTCCTACAGGTTTTATCACCGCACAGAGTGGTATAGAAAAACGCATACGTGAGAAGATGGTAGCCGAAAAAATGCTCGCAGGTGTAGTGAGTATGCCGAGTAATATTTTTGCCACTACTGGAACCAATGTCTCTATTGTCTTTCTAAATAAGCAAAACACAACAGATGATGCTAAAGTCGTTTTAATAGACGCTAGTAGTTTAGGAACGACCGTAAAAGAGGGTAAAAATCAAAAAACACTTCTTTCTAGTCAAGAAGAAGATCGCATCATAAAAACGTTTATAAATCAAGAGGCCATTGATGATTTTTCTGTGGTGGTAACTTATGATGAACTGAAGGAGAAGAATTACTCGCTAAGTGCGGGACAGTATTTTGAGATTAAGATTGAGTATAAGGAAATTAGTGAAGCTGACTTTACAAAATCAATATTACAAAGACAAAAATCACTTATCGAACTATTTAGTAAATCTAGGAACTTGAGTAAAGAAATCAATCAGAATTTGAAATCTATCTCATATGAATAATTGGTTCCGATTAGGAGATTTTGTTATCGATTCACTGAAGGGAATTACGCCTAGATATGTTGATAATAGTTCAATAATTGTTCTTAATCAAAAATGTATTAGAAATAATAGAATAGATTATTCTTTTTCAAGGTTTCACGATCCTAACAAAACTTTTAATGAAAGTAAAATTCTAAGAATTGGAGATCTCCTATTTAATTCTACTGGACAAGGAACTGCTGGTCGCTGTGCTTTTGTAAGTGAACTTCCAGATGATAAAAAAGTGATCACTGATAGTCATATCCTGATCATAAGGATTGATGATTATTATTTATCAAACAGTTTTAATTATTCACTATTTAAGGAAGAAAAATTCATTCAGTCATTTATGGACGGTAGTACTGGTCAAGGAGAACTTGACAAACTTCGTTTGTTTAATATGGAGTTTAGATTGCCTAACGAAAAACGTAGAAAAAATATCTGTGACTTTATACATCAAATTGACCAAAAAATAGAGCTAAATAATCAAATCAATACGGAGCTAGAGTCGCTTGCTAAGTTGGTCTATGATTATTGGTTTGTGCAGTTTGATTTCCCAATGTCTGCGAGTGATGCTGCTGCACTTGGAAAACCTGAGCTAGAAGGGAAACCGTATAAAGCTTCTGGTGGGAAGATGGTGTTTAATGAGATGTTGAAACGGGAGATTCCTGAGGGGTGGGAAGTTATTCCTCTTAGTTCTAAAGCAACATTTGCTAACGGTAAAGGTATTTCTAAAAATGAATTTAGAAAAGATGGAAGATATAAAGTCTTTGGTTCAAACGGAAAAACAGGACGCAGTGATAAACAACTGTTCAATAAACCTGTAATAATTGTTGGTCGTGTTGGCGCTAACTATGGTGCTGTAAATTACTCCGCTGATCCCTGTTGGGTTTCTGATAACGCTATAACAGCTCAATCTCTCGAAGAATACAGCTTCTGGTGGATATTAATAACATTAAGACAAATTGAATATAGTTCAATTGCTGGCGGATCAGCCCAACCACTCATCACTCAAGGGAAACTTAAGAATTTATTTATTCCAGCACCTGAAATTAACTGCTTACTTAAATTATTTGATTCATTTGTAAATCCACTGTTTCAGCGAATTGAAGTATGCAAAAATGAAAACCAAGAGCTTGCTGAGTTGCGTGACTGGTTATTGCCTATGTTAATGAATGGGCAGGTTACTGTTGAGGATGCTTATGAGAAGGTTGAGAAGAAGCTTGGGATGGTTGCTGAGGATAATCAAATATATGAACTGTTTAAAAATGATACTTATCTACAAAAAAGTCAAGCATCCGCTTCTAGAAAAAATGCTCCAAAACAGGCTATGATCTTAGCGCTTGCTATAGATGCTCATTCTAAAGTAAGTCGTAATCTATACAGAACCAAAGGCGAAAAGCTGATTGAAGTTATTGAGAAGCACTTAAGTAAAGAGTTTGGAAGAGTTGCCAAAAAAATGGCCGCTGGTCCAGCAGCTTTTAAACACCTGGTTACAAATGTAGAACCACTAGCCACAAAGAATGATTGGTTTACGGTTGAGTCAAAACCGACCTCTTCAGATAGAATATCCTACAAGTATGTAAAAGGATCAAATTTCAATGCATTCCTAAAACGAGCTCAATTTGAATTTAAATCCGATATTCTAGAAGTCAACAGAATAATTCACTTATTTGTAAATGTAGAAACTACCAAAAAAGCAGAAATCATAGCAACAACCTATTCTGGATGGAATAATTTAATAATCCGTGACGTAAAAATCACAAATGAATCCATCGTAGATGAAGCACGTGAGAATTGGCACAAGAGTAAATTAAAGATCTCAAGAGCTGAGTTTAAGGAAGGGATTAAGTGGTTACGAAGTAATAATTTGATTCCTAAAGGGAATGGTAAAGAGGTTCGATAATGGAGAAGAGATTTATCGATCTTAAACCAAATGAGCTTATAGGCATAGATCAACCCATTTATTCGAATGGGCGACAATTATTGAAAGATAGCCGAGCAATTATTATCTATAACAAATCCTACCCCTCTGCTACATCGCTTTTGGTACTGAGTACAGAAGAGTTTGTAAAGGCTATTCTAGTTCTATTAGAAGCTGAGGGCAATAAGGTTTTCTTATTAACTAACGCCAAAAGCTTTTTCACTAGTCATAAAATTCGACATAACATTGCTCAAATGGTTGAGATGGGTCAAAGTCTCTTTGATACTACTTCCAACTGGAAAGAGAACAAATTAAATCGACGTTTTACCAAAGGAAACAAAACAGTTCTAGAAGTTATTAATTGGTTTGATAGACTTTCGAATGCAGCTAACACAATAACCGAAGCCAAATCGAGAATTGAATTTCTTGCACTTCTTGATGATTTGAAAAATAGTGGATTATATGTTGACTTTAGGAATGAGCTCCTAGAGCCAGGAGTTTTAATCAACGAAATTACCTACAAAAAAGTATTAGATGTCAATCAACGAGTTCTGAGATTCTATAAGATGCTGAAGATATTATACAATCCTCTCCTCGCAAATCATATGTCCCAAAAAGAAATAGACAAATTAAAAAATGACTTGAAGGAGTTCATTAAAGTCGGGCTTGAGGGGTTTTCTTTTAAAGAACTTAATACACTAGATTAATTATGAGGATTAATGCTTTAATTCAACAAATTTAATACTATCATAAAATGAAAGGAAGGAAAAATTGGATTTTACGTAACATTATTGTTACAGGAATAATTTTATTAGCACTAGCAATCTTAGCACCACTATTAATAAACCAACCTGCATTTATAGATCACTACAATTTTGAAAAAAACGTAAAAATAGGTCAAGCCTTTAGTGGTTATATGATGCCATTTATAGGGCTAATAGGTGCCGTACTAACTTTCGGAGCCTTTTACATTCAATTTTTGGCAAATAAAAGGATTCAAGAACAGTTTGCACTACAACAGGCAAACGATCACTTTTACAAAATGTTAGATATACATGTTAGAAACGTAGAAGAGTTTGAAATAACATCATATAGTAAAAAAGAGACTATAACTTCAGAATCCACAATTACCAGAAATCCAATTCACGATTTGCATAGCCCTAAAGTT
>Ga0115565_10002174_pt1 | contig 15334 bp, 16 predicted proteins | sample COGITO_mtgs_1105_FD_87199 | JGI IMG/M metagenome (GOLD analysis project Ga0115565, IMG submission 87199) | Pelagic marine microbial communities from North Sea - COGITO_mtgs_110530 | ecosystem: Environmental > Aquatic > Marine > Epipelagic | place: Germany:Helgoland, sampling site Kabeltonne... | reverse complement strand
TCCAAGTAAAATTTTATAGCTTCCTTTAAAATAGGCAGGTTGTTTTTTTTTATCAGTTTTATATGAATAAATAATAATACATACAAATACAATAAAGAAACAGAGTCCAAAAACTAGTTGACTAAATGAAAACATTTATTAATTTTTTGTCTAATTTAGAAATAAATAAACCATTAACTCATATAATTAAAATGATTAAAAAGCCCATTGAAGCAGTTACTAAATTTCATGAATCATATGGCTTGGGAATAGAGCATACTCCCAAAGCCAATCTTCCCAAAAATATTTCTGAATTACGTTTTAATTTGATGAAGGAAGAAAATGAGGAGTACCTTCAGGCTGCGCAAGCTGAAGATTTGATAGAAATTGGTGATGCTCTAGGGGATATGTTATACATATTATGTGGTACAATAATCGCACACGGATTTCAAGATAAAATAGAATCTATTTTCGATGAAATACAGCGAAGTAATATGAGTAAACTTGGTGCAGATGGAAAGCCTATTTACAGAAAAGACGGTAAGGTAATGAAAGGACCAAATTATTTTAAGCCTGACTTGAAAAAGATTCTTATGAAGGATTAGACAATAGAGCGTGTCCACTGAAAGGGATCATCCAAGGTTTTGTATTGAATGCCCATTAATATTTCCTTTAAATTATTTGCTAACGGAGTTTCTTTGGGTAGTTTAAAGATTTTTTTTTGATGAGAAAAACTATTTATTGGTAAAACAACAACTGCAGTTCCAGTTCCAAAAACTTCTTCTAATGCACCTGACTCATGCGCTTCTTTAATTTCACTCACTTTGATAGGACGTTCTTCAACTATTATTCCTTCTTTTTTTGCTATTTCAATAATGCTTTTACGTGTAATCCCATCTAGAATTCTGTCATTTGTGGGTGAAGTAACTAGAATGCCATTAATTTTAAAAAATATATTCATGGTTCCAGCTTCTTCAAGATATTCATGATTATTGGCATCTGTCCATATGATTTGTTGAAATCCTTTTTTAAGAGCTTCTGAGGTTGGATAGAACTGAGCGGCATAATTCCCAGCTGCTTTAGCAAATCCGACACCCCCGCTTGCTGCACGGCTATATTCTTCTGCAATTAAAACACTAATTTCACCTCCAGAGTAATAAGCCTTAACAGGCGCACAAATAATCATAAAAATATATTCCCCTGCTGCAGAAGCCTGAACACTTGGTTGGCTTGCAAATACAAATGGTCGTATATATAAAGAATTTCCTTCCCCAGGTTTTATCCATTCCTCATCTAAATCCAATAATTTTTCCAATCCTTTAAAAAAATGAGCCTCTGGAAATTCAGGAATTTGAAGACGCTTTGAAGAAAGATTTATTCTTTTAAAATTTTCTTCAGGTCTAAATAACCAAATCTTATTTTGAGAGTCTTTAAAGGCTTTCATCCCTTCAAAAACAGCTTGACCATAATGAAACACACTTGCAGATGGCTCAAGTGTCAAAGCTTGGTAAGGTTTTATTTCGGGGGTTTCCCATTTTCCATCACGAAAATGACAGACAAACATATGATCAGTAAAGGTTCTTCCAAAATCTAAATTTTCAAAATTTACATCCTTTATTTTTGAGCTTTTGACTTGTGTTATTTTCATTACTTCTGAATATGATTAACATGTAAATTTAATCTTTTTGAATAAAAAATTAGACCAAGTTTTTTTTTTTTTAAATGCTTTATCAAATTTTCGTTATTTGAATGATCTTTTCATAATTTTAATAATCTTAAGCCATTAAATATAATATTTATCATTAAGCTTCCAAAACAGCATATTAAAACAGACGATGGATCTTCAACATTATATATTAAAGAACTGAAGGAATCCTATCACTCTAGACATGGAGCAGTAGTTGAGTCTAAGTATATTTATCTAAAACAGGGACTGGAGTATTGGATCTCTAATAATCCTAATAAAGTATGTCGCATATTAGAATTAGGCTATGGAACTGGACTGATGTCTTATCTCACTTTGCAGTATTCTGAAAATAAACAAAAGGATTTGGATTACACAAGTCTAGAAGCTTATCCACTGACTTCAGAAGAACTAGAAATACTTAATTATGAATCATATTTTGAAAATTCACCCATTCTCTCATTTAAGAAGTTTACAAATTTACCTTGGGAAAAAACACAAGAAATAAGTCAAAATTTCAAGCTACTTAAAAAGGTTATTAAATTTGAAGATTTTTCAATCAATGAGATCTATGATGTTATTTTTTATGATGCTTTTGGTTCCCATGCACAACCTGAATTATGGACCTATAATTGTATGAAAAAATGTAATAATTTGATTGCCCCTAGCGGTGTTTGGGTGAGTTACTGTGCAAAAGGAAGTGTTCGTAGAGATTTAGAAACGATTGGTTTTGAGGTTTCAAGACTTCCTGGACCACCCGGAAAGCGAGAAATGCTAAGAGCAATAAAGGTTTAATTCCTTACTTTTGAAAAAAAGTAAAAATGAAGTTACTCATTACTGGAGCTACTGGATTAGTGGGAAATGAATTAGTCAAAATGGCTCTTAAACAAGGGATGATCATCCATTATTTGACTACACATAAATCTAAAACAAAAAAAATAATTGGCGCCCATGGTTTTTATTGGAACCCCTCTTTACAAGAAATTGATTTTTCTTGCTTTGAAGGGGTTGATGTAATTATTCATTTAGCAGGAGCAACTATCTCCAAACGTTGGACAGCTGCTTACAAGAAAATAATATTAACCAGTAGAATTAATTCGACTAGATTACTGGAAAATAGTATAAAAAAGACTGAGGGTAAACACCAAATAAAACAAATTATAGGTGCTTCAGCTATAGGAATATATTCAAATGATTTTAACAATGTTGTAACTGAAGAAACAGAGGTTTCTCCTAATTCTTATCTTGAAAGAGTTGTAATTGACTGGGAGTTAGCATCAGCTGTTTTCAATACAATGAACATTAAAGTGACTACTTTAAGAATAGGACTTGTTATTGCATCTAATGGAGGGGTAGTAGCTGCCATGAAAATTCCCATCTTATTTGGATTGGGTGCTGCCTTCGGAAATGGATCACAGGGTCAATCATGGATTCATATTAAAGATTTAGTTGGAATGATTCTTTTTTCAGTAACCACTAAATTGGAAGGTATTTATAATGCTGTTGCGCCCAATCCTGTTTCACAAACACATTTTATTACTGCACTAGCTAAAGCAATAAATCGTCCACATATTCTTCCCCCACTTCCTGAATTTATTATTCAGCTTATGGTTGGTGAAATGAGTAGTTTATTGTTAAATAGTCATTGGGTTAGTTCAAATAAAATAGAAGGTCAAGGCTTTTCATTTCAATACCCTGAAATTAATACTGCATTTAAAGAATTATTCAAGAAATCAATGGTGTGACATTTTGGCATTTTTAAAGTATGGCAGTAATTTTGTACTATTGAAAATGTCTAAAATAAATTTAAATGGCTAAAAAAGAAGTGAAAGCGACTACTAAAAAATCATCTGCTAAAAAACCAGGGTCTAAAATGGTTAAGGCAGAACATAAATTAATTAAGCAATTGGAGGAAGCAAATTCAGCTTTTGAACAGGAAAAAGATAAACACCTGCGTCTTTTTGCAGAATTTGAAAATTTCAAAAAGCGTACTGCAAAAGAACGTATTGAGTTATTCAAAACAGCTAATAAAGAAGTTCTTACTTCCATGATTCCTGTTTTAGATGATTTTAATAGGGCTCAAAAACAATTTGAAACAGACGAAAAAGTTATTGATAATGAAGGATTTAACCTTATTTCAAATAAATTTAAAGAAATACTTAAAGCTAACGGCCTTGAAGTTACGGAAGCAAAAATAGGAGATGTTTTTGATGCTGAAATTCATGAAGCAATTACTCAAATACCATCACCTAAAGATTCTGATGTAGGAAAAATTATAGATATAGTAGAAACAGGATATCAATTAGGCGATCGAATAATTCGCTATCCAAAAGTGGTCGTTGGCCAATAATTATGAAAGAAGACTATTACGATATTTTAGGTATTTCTAAATCAGCAAGTTCATCTGAGATTAAGAAAGCTTATCGAAAAAAAGCAATTCAATTTCATCCAGATAAAAATCCTGGAGATACTTCTGCAGAAGCAAGTTTTAAAAAAGCTGCGGAAGCCTACGAGATTTTAGGAAATGAAGAAAAACGTACTAAGTACGATCAATATGGACATGCTGCTTTTGACGGTAATCAAGGTTTTGGTGGTGGGGGTATGAATATGGATGATATTTTTAGTCAGTTTGGAGATATTTTTGGAGGTGCTTTTGGTGGTTTCGGTGGAGGAGGTGGACAACGCAGAGCTAAGGGAACTGACATGCGCATTCGTGTTAAATTGACTCTGGAAGAAATTGCAGCTGGAGTTGAGAAAAAAATCAAGGTCCCTAGAAAAGTTCAATCACCTGGAGTTCAATACGGAACTTGTTCCGCATGTAATGGTAAAGGTCAGGTTATGAAAATCACCAATACCATTTTAGGGAGAATGCAAACAGCTGCTACCTGTGGAACTTGTGGTGGAGGTGGACAGTCATTGTTGAATCGTCCAGCTGGAACTGACGCTCAAGGAATGATAAAAAAAGAAGAAACGGTCTCTATTAAAATACCAGCAGGTGTCGAAGAGGGAATGCAATTAAAAGTAACAGGTAAAGGAAATGATGCTCCAGCCAATGGAATTTCAGGAGATTTACTTGTTTTAATTGAAGAAATCATACATGATACATTTGTTCGAGAAGGAAATCACATGCACTATGATTTATATATTAGTTTATCAGAAGCTACCCTTGGTATCTCAAAAGAACTAGCTCTTTTAGAGGGAAAAGCAAGAATTAAGTTAGAGTCTGGAATACAATCTGGTAAAACTTTACGACTTAGAGGAAAAGGTTTGCCAAGTGTAAATGGTTATGGAACAGGAGATCTTATGGTTCATATAAATGTGTGGACACCTAAAACTTTAAATAAGGAGCAACGTCAATTTTTTGAAAAAATGCTTGAGGAGCCTAATTTTATTCCAAGCCCAGAAAAATCAGACAAATCTTTTTTTGAAAAAGTTAAGGACATGTTTGCTTAATTTTTAAGAATAATAATGTTTTCAAGATAATTTTATCATTAACACTAGTAAGACTTTATTCAAAATACAATTTTTTCGAATCTTTTACCGAATATAAGTTTTATTTTTTATGGTATCTTTCCCATGGATTTTATGAATGCATTTAGACAATTTATCAAACTTTTTAATCATACATTTACTATTGGTGAAAGTATTTACTTTACCCCAAAATCAATATTAATTGTTATTCTGGTCTTTGTTCTGACCTCACTGTTATTAAAAATTTTCAGAAAAATAATTTATCGAACACTTTCCGATGACGCTAGAGTTAAGTTTAAAAGTATTTTTTCTTTTTTTAATTATTTTGTCTACACTGTAGTTGTTTTACTAACATTTCAAAATGTCGGGGTTAATCTGACAGCAGTTTTTGCTGCTTCTGCTGCACTATTAGTTGGTGTTGGTCTTGCTTTGCAAACGTTTATTCAGGATATAATTTCAGGTATTTTTATACTGGTTGATCAATCAGTTCATGTTGGTGATATAATTGAAGTTGATGGGCAAGTTGGAAAAGTTGAGAATATAAAATTAAGAACAACTAGGGCTGTTACTCGAGAAAATAAAGTATTGATTATTCCAAATCATAAATTTTTAACCTCTATTTTATTTAACTGGACTGAAAATGGGGTGATTACAAAAGAGTTTGTTGCAGTAGGGGTAAGTTATGACACCGATGCAGAAAAAGTAACAAAATTATTATTAGAAATTGCTGAAGGTCACAAAGCAATTTTAAAAAAACCAATTCCACAGGTTATTTTTAATGATTTCGGTGATAGTGCCTTACAATTCCAACTTTACTTTGCATTAAACCGAAGTTTTGTGTCAAATATTGTGAAGAGTGATTTACGTTATTTAATCTTACTTAAGTTCAAGAAAGAAAATATTGAAATCCCATTCCCACAACGTACCTTAAGTTTTGTTAATTCACCAAAACCTTTGAAATGATTAAAGTTTTATTAATCGAAGACGAAGAGTCTATCAGAAGGGTAATGTCTAGAATTTTAAAGGAAGAAAATGATCAATATCAGATTACTGAGGCTGTAGACGGTAAACAGGGTTTAGATTTGTTATTCAAAATACAATTTGATCTTGTACTATGTGACATCAAAATGCCTAAAATGGATGGTATTGAAGTTTTGAAAAAGGCCAATGATGAAATGCTTAATATTCCTTTTATTATGTTGACAGGACATGGGAATATTGAAACTGCTGTAGAGGCAATGAAATTAGGGGCATATGATTTTATTTCAAAACCTCCAGATTTAAATCGTTTACTGAATTCTGTTCGGCATGCAGTAGAAAATAAATCATTGCGTTCAGAAAACACTAAACTTAAAAATAAGGTAGCTCAAAAATATTTAATTATAGGTGAAAGTTTTTCTATTGAAGAAGTTAAAAGAATGATTTCTAAAGTAGCATCAACAGACGCACGCGTTCTTATAACTGGAGAAAACGGCACTGGAAAAGAATTAGTGGCCCAACAACTTCACCAGCAAAGTGAACGTTTTAAAGAAAACTTTATTGAAGTAAATTGTGCTGCAATACCCTCTGAATTAATAGAGAGTGAACTTTTCGGACATGTTAGAGGCGCTTTCACTTCTGCGGTAAAAGATCGTTCTGGAAAATTTGAAGCTGCTCATAATGGAACATTGTTTTTAGATGAAATTGCAGATATGAGTTTAGCAGCTCAAGCTAAAGTATTAAGAGCATTGCAAGAGAAAAAAATTCAGAGAGTAGGAAATGAAAAAGATATTTCTGTTGATGTTCGAGTCATTGCGGCGAGTAATAAGAATTTAAAACAAGAGATAAAAGAAGGTAGGTTTAGGGAAGACTTATACCACCGTTTAGCCGTTATACTCATTCATGTTCCCACGCTAAAAGAGCGTCTTGATGATATTCCTTTGCTAACATATCATTTTATAAATATCTTAACTAAAGAACAAGGACTTGAAAATAAACTTTTTTCTCCAGAAGCACTTCAAAAGCTTAAAGATTATCCATGGTCAGGTAATGTAAGGGAATTACGGAATGTAGTTGAACGCCTAATGATTCTCGGTGATAATCCAATTACGTCTGAAAATATTAATCAGTTTGCACCAAAGTAATTTAATATGAAGAAACCTTTCTTTTTATCACTGCTTATTTTTTACTGCTTTACATCCAATAGTCAAGAAAGCACTCATAATAAACAAATTAAAACGATTTATGATCTTGCACTAACCCAAGGAAATACATATGAATGGTTGGATCATCTTACCAATCAAATTGGTGGTCGCCTTTCGGGATCATTAAATGCTGAACGCGCAGTTAAGTGGGGGCAAGATGAATTAAGTGAAATCAATTTAGACCGAGTTTATCTTCAAGATATAATGGTGCCAAAATGGGTTCGAGGTACATTTGAATACGCAAGTATAATTACAGGTCCTGGTAGAAGTATGAATGTGCCTGTTTGTTCATTGGGAGGCTCAATTTCAACTCCATCTGCAGGTTTACAAGCTAAGGTTATAGAGGTTAAAAGTTTTAAAGAATTGGACTCCCTTGGAAAAAATAATATAAAAGGAAAATTTATTTTTTATAACCGTGCAATGCCAGAAAATTTAATAAACACATTTGATGCTTATTCAAAATCAGTAGATCAGCGTTCACAAGGGGCAGCAAAAGCTGCTAGACTAGGTGCCGTTGGTGTAATAGTTCGCTCTATGAACTTACGTTTAGATGATTTTCCCCATACAGGGTCCATGAAGTATGGTAATTTGCCAAATAAACTTAGAATACCTGCTGCTGCAATCAGTACTAATGGTGCACAACTTTTAAGCTCGATGCTTTCGTTAAATGATGATTTAGATTTTTATTTAAAACAAGACTGTAGAAATTTTCCCGATGTACCCTCACACAATGTTGTAGGGGAAATAAAGGGGAGTGAATTTCCTGATGAAATAATAGTTGTAGGAGGTCATTTAGACTCATGGGATCTAGGCGATGGCGCGCATGATGATGGGGCAGGTATCGTTCAGTCTATGGAAGTTTTACGTCTTTTAAAAAAAATGAATTATAAGCCAAAGCGAACCATTAGAGTAGTGCTATATATGAACGAAGAAAATGGTTTACGTGGAGGAAAAGCTTATGCAAAATATGCCAAGAATAATAATGAAACTCATATTTTTGCTTTAGAGTCAGATGCAGGTGGTTTTACGCCTCGAGGTTTTGTTTTTGAAGCAACTAAAAAACAATTTAACACTATAACCTCTTGGAAACCCTATTTTGAGCCTTATATGATTGATCGTTTTAAATTAGGGGGGAGTGGAGCAGACATTGGACCCTTAAAAAACGGAATAACAGTTCTTTCAGGCTTGCGTCCTGATTCTCAAAGATATTTTGATTACCATCATGCAGCAAATGATACTTTTGACGCTGTTAATAAACGCGAACTTGAATTAGGAGCTGCCGCAATGACTAGCTTAGTTTATTTGGTAGATCAGTATGGATTTTAACTATAAACAGACATTAGATGTTTATAAACCTACAACAGTATACTAAAGAATTTAAGTATAATCTCTCCCTAGCTTCTCCAGTAATTATTGGACTTTTGGGACATACTTTTGTTCAGCTTGTTGACAATATTATGGTGGGTCAGCTGGGAACAGCTGAGTTAGCTGCCGTTTCTTTAGGGAATAGTTTCTTTTTTGTAGCTATGTCATTAGGAATAGGATTTTCAACTGCGATAACACCTCTGGTGGCTGAAACGGATGGCGTTAATGATGTAAAGTCTGGACGAAATTTATTTATCCATGGCTTATTACTTTGTTCTTTTATTGGAGTTTTTTTAGCAATTGCCGTTCTTCTCAGTAAACCTTTATTATTCCAGATGAGACAACCAGAAGAAGTTGTGGTTTTAGCCTTTCCTTATTTGAAATGGGTTGGAATTTCGCTGGTTCCCTTAATTATTTTCCAGGCATTTAAGCAGTTTTCAGAAGGTCTTTCTCATACTCGCCCTGCAATGTATGCTACGCTCATTGGAAATGCAATTAACGTAGTGCTTAATTACTTCTTAATATTTGGTTTTTGGATTTTTCCAAAAATGGGAGTTGAGGGAGCTGCTTTAGGCACTTTAATTTCAAGAATTGCAATGTTATTGTTTATGGCGCTATATGTTCGTTATAACAAACGTTTTATTTCTTTTGCTCAAAATATTGTTTTTAAAAAACCCAATTGGAATTTATTCAAAAAAATTATTCGCCTAGGATTTCCTTCAGCATTGCAAATGTTTTTTGAGGTTGTGTTTTTTACCGCTGCTATATGGCTTTCAGGTTTTTTAGGAAAAAACTCACAGGCGGCAAATCAGATTGCTCTTAATTTATCTTCTATGACGTTTATGTTTGCAATGGGATTGGGGGTTACTGCAATGATAAGAGTGGGAAATCAAAAAGGTAAAAATGATTACGAAGCTCTTAAGAGAATAGCTTATTCAATTTTTTTACTAATGTTTATTTTTGATGTGCTTTTCTGTCTCTTCTTTTTATTGACTAATAATTACCTTCCTTGGATTTATCTTGATGGGTCAAATCCACTTCAAATTTCAGATGTAACGCAAGTTGTTAAATTGGCATCTACCTTGTTAATAGTATCTGCATTTTTTCAAATTTCAGATGGAATTCAAGCGGTTGTTTTGGGAGCATTACGTGGTTTACAAGATGTAAATATTCCAGCATTTATAATATTCTTTGCATATGGTATCTTTGGTTTGCCCATATCCTTTTATTTAGGCCTTCATACTTCTTTGGGTGTAACTGGAATATGGATAGGATTATTATCAGGGTTAACCGCATCTGCAATTTTACTACTTATTCGTTTCAATTATATGACACAAGAATTAATTTTAAATAATCCCAATGGAACTACCTAAATTTTTAATTGCTGATAATTCTAAACTTGAAGATGATCTCTTTATTGTTCATACTGAATATCCTCGTTTTATTCTAAATGTTTCTAATGATGAAGTGCATTGGATGGAAGAGTTTGATAAGGAAGATGAAGCTTCACTTAAATCAGAATCACAATCTTTGATAGAAGCAGCTTTTGAATTTTACGATAATGAAATGGAATCTTTGGAATAAACTATGGAAACATTAATTTCATTAGATAAAGCTTTTTTTTTGTGGCTAAATGGATTGGGTTCCCCTAAATTTGACAATTTTTGGATGTTAATGACCCACCGAGAATCAAATGTGATTGTGTATCTATTTCTTTGGATTTTCATCTCTATAAAAACTTCCTGGAGAAAAGGACTTTACCTTTTGATATTTACGGGACTATTAATTTTATGTACAGATCAACTCACAAATTTATTTAAATTTTCTTTTGCACGATTAAGACCTTGTTATGATGAAGAAATTAAATCATTAGTTCGACTAGTAAAGCCAACTTGTGGAGGTCGTTTTAGTTTTTTTTCAGGACATGCTTCAAATTCTTTTGCATTAGCTATTTTTTTTAGTGGGATACTCAAAGCATATTCCAGACTTTTCCCTTATTTACTCTTATTTATCGCTGCTTTAATTGCTTATAGTAGGATTTATATAGGTGTACACTTTCCATTAGATATTTTTTGTGGAATGCTCATGGGAAGCTTAATTGGATATTTATTTCATAAACTGTGGATCTTTTTTACCCATCGTTTTTTAGATTAAATTCAAAACATGTTTTGTGGTTATAGAGTTCTCCAGGTTTTATTAAAGTTGAGGGAAAGGAATCGATGTTAGGGGTGTTTGAGAACTTTTGAGTTTCAAAACAAATAGCTTCAAAATGAGAAGGTGTAAATACAACGACCCCTGGTTGATTAGTGTAAATTTTCATTTCTATTCCACTATGTGGAGAATAAATACTCGCTGCTTTTTCAGCTGAGGTATTTAGCACAAAATAGTCATCTAGACTTTTTTCTCCAATGAGTTTAGGTACTTGATAATCAAAAGATGTGTTTTTCAACATTTTTTTATGTCCCGTTGGAACAAGTGTATTTTTGAGCAATAACATTTCCTTAGATTCAATACATAGTAATTGGGCATCAATTTTACCTGAAGGATTTATATTAAAATAAGTGTGATTTGTTAAATTTATATGGGTAGATTCTGTCGTGGTAGCATTATATTCGATATGTAAATTCCTGCCTTTTATTGAATAGGTTATGATTGCTTTTACCTCTCCAGGAAATCCACTACTTTGAGATGGACAGGTATAGCTAAAATGAAGCATATGTTTTTCAATGTCTTTTGTTACTCCCCATATCTTTGAATTCCAACCGCTTTTTCCGCTATGCAGTAAAACACCTTCCTTATGTTCTATTTCAAAAGGGATTCCGTCAATATGTATTGGATTTTCAAGACGCCCAGCAAAACGACCAATGATAGCTCCTCGTGACCAATCATCTTCAAGATAAGCCTTTGGGGTCTCTAATCCGTTAATAACATTTATTGGCAGTCTATCTTCATCTTTAATCCATAGCTGATGAATAATAGCACCATAATCTAAAAAGACAACTTTTAGGTATTTATTTTCAAGAATATATTCCTTCAAAATTTCAATGATTTTCCTTTAAGAGTTCAGGATAAGCATTTTGAAACTTCCTAAGTCGTGGGACAGATACATTTTTTACGTAAGGATTATTTGGATTATTTTTTTCGTAATTCTGATGATATTCTTCTGCATAGTAAAATTTCTCAAGAGGTTTTATTTCTGTTACAAGTTCTTTGTTGAATACCTTTTCTTTATTTAGCAGCTCCATGTATGATAAAATGATTTCTCTCTCTTGGTCTGAAGTATAAAAGGCGATAGAACGATATTGAGTTCCGTAATCTGGACCTTGACGGTTTGCAGTTGTTGGGTCATGCGAACCAAAGAAAACCTGAACTAGAGTATTGAAATTCACGATGGTAGGATCATAAATCACTTCAACAGCTTCTGCGTGTCCAGTTTTACCAGTACCAATTTGGTTGTAATTTGGATTTTTTGTATATCCTCCAGAATATCCAGAATAGGCTTCAGTAACACCTTTAACACTCTCATAAACTGCTTCTACACACCAAAAACATCCAGAAGCAAAATACGCTTTTTTTAATCCCTGCTGCATTTCAGTTTGTGGTGTCCAAACTGGCTCTGTATGATTAGATGCAGGAGAGTTTGAAATACAAGTTTGAAGTGATATGACACTTAGTATAGCGACTATTATTTTCATTATTTTATTTATTAGTTTTTTGCTTGATATTACTAAATTATTTAAGATTGAGAGATTAAAAGTGTTCTTTGCTTAAAATCCCAATCACATTTGGACATTTTTTTAAAATATTTTTCACACAGTCTATACAAAACGTACATTAATATTTACATATTAAAGCCATTAGAATATTGGGTTGTAAATCTTTATTATAGCTTTCACAATTAGTTTTCATTTAAAGCATAGTTTATTATATAAATTAGACTACCCTATAATTTGTTGCACTAAATAATCGCCCACTTCAGTAGTTGAGTTTCCTTTTTCGCCTTCTCCTTTTAAATCTTCAGTTACAATTCCCTCAGCAAGTGAAAGGTTTACCACACGACGTATTTCACTTCCTTCCTCAGTTAATCCAAAACTCATTTCAAAAAGCATAGCTGCAGAAAGTACTGTTGCTAGAGGATTGGCTATTCCAAGGCCAGTAGCTTGGGGGAAAGATCCGTGAATAGGTTCGTACAAAGCATTTTCAGTTCCTACAGAAGCTGAGGGCATTAGACCCATAGAACCTGATATAACAGAAGCTTCATCGGTAAGGATATCCCCAAAAAGATTTTCTGTAATTAATACATCATAGCTATTAGGCCATTGAACTAAACGCATAGCTACAGCATCTACAAATTCATAAGAAACTTCAACTTCAGGATAATCTTTTTCCATTGCTTGTACTGTTTCTCTCCATAGGCGAGAGCTTTCCAGGACATTAGCTTTGTCTACACAGCATAATTTTTTAGAACGGGTCATCGCCAATTCAAATCCTTTAACTGCCAAACGCTGAATTTCTTTGCGGGTATATGTACATGTATCAAAAGCGGTATTACCATCATCTTTACGGCCATGCTCTCCAAAATAAATTCCTCCGGTTAATTCACGTAAGAAAACCAAATCTGTTCCTTCAATACGCTCTCTTTTTAGAGGTGATTTATCTAAAAGAGAAGGAAAAGTGAATGTTGGTCTTACATTGGCAAATAGACCTAATTTTTGACGCATTTTCAATAAACCTTGTTCAGGACGAACTTTAGCAGACGGGTCATTATCAAAACGAGGGTGTCCAATGGCACCAAATAAAATTGCATCTGCATCCAAGCAGACTTGATGTGTCTGGTTTGGATATGGATCACCTACTGCATCAATAGCTGCTGCACCTGTGAGAGCAGGTGTCCACTCAATACTATGATTAAATTTTTTCGCAATTGCGTCAGATACTTTTACGGCTTGATCAATCACTTCAGGTCCAATACCGTCGCCGGCTAAAAGGGCAATTTTTAAATGCATATAAGTTTTAGTTTTCAATAATATTCAACATTTTTTCTGTGGCTTTTATAGCAGCAACCGTTTGATCAGAGTCCAAACCTCGAGTTGTAAATTCTTTTAAATTACTTTTCCATGTAATGGTAGTTTCGCAAAGTGCATCAGAATTACTTCCTGGGGGAATACGAACAGCATAATCAGTTAAATAAGGTAAATTAATTTTTTGACGTTTATATATTTTTCGCAGCGCATTCCAGAATGCGTCATATTGTCCGTCACCAGGAGAGTTTTCTTCATATTTTTCACCATCAATCTCTACTGAAATACTTGTAGTTGGCCTTAGTCCTTTTGAGTGGGTGAGAACATATGAATCGATTTTAACACGACTGTCTGTATTATTCCCTAAAACATCTGAAATGATAAAGGGTAAATCCTCTGCTGTCATGCGTTCTTTTTTATCGCCTAGTTCGATGATACGCTGGGTTACTTTTTTAAGCTCATCCTGATTTAGAGTCAAACCTAATTCTTGTAAATTCTTTTCGATATTTGCTTTTCCAGAAGTTTTTCCAAGCGCGTATTTTCGTTTACGTCCAAAACGCTCGGGGAGAAGATTATTAAAGTATAAATTCTTTTTTGAATCACCATCAGCATGGATTCCCGCCGTTTGTGTAAATACATTTTCACCTACTATGGGTTTGTTGGCTGGAATACGAAAACCAGTAAGGGTAGCTACTAACTGACTCACCTTAAAAAGAGAATCTTCATTAATGTTGATGTTTATTTCGGGCAAGAAATCGTTTATAACAGCTACCACACTAGCTAAAGGTGCATTTCCAGCTCGTTCTCCCATACCATTAACAGTTAGGTGCAAACCATTAACACCTGCCTTAACAGCTTCCATTGTATTAGCTACACTTAAGTCATAGTCATTGTGCCCATGAAAATCAAAATGAAGCTTTGGATAACGATCAATAATTGAAGTAAGATATTTTTTTGTGAGTTCGGGAGTCAAAACCCCTAATGTATCTGGAAGCAATATTCGCTCTATAGGTTGCCCCGAAATAAAATCCAAATAATCAAAAATATAAGATTCCGAGTGGCGCATACCATTGCTCCAATCTTCTAGATATACATTGGTTTTAAATCCATTCTTCTTTGCTTGTTTTATGGTTTGTTCGATGTTGTTGAAATGTTCTGCAGGTTTTTGCTTAAGTTGATATTTTAAATGGTTTAAAGAACCTTTTGTTAAAAGATTTTGAACAAGTGCACCCGCATCTTGCATCCATTTTATTGAAGTTCCTCCATCCACAAAAGTGAGTACTTCTATTTTTTCAATAAATTTATTTTCCTTTGCCCAAGAAGTAATTTCTTTAACTGCTTTGAATTCTCCATCCGATACTCTGGCTGAGGCAATTTCTATACGATCTACTTTTAATTTTTTTAGGAGTAGTTTTGCTAAAGTTAATTTTTCAGACGCTGAAAAGGATACACCCGAAGTTTGTTCACCGTCGCGAAGTGTGGTATCCATGATTTCAATCGTTCTTTTTTTCATATAAACCTTATCTTTTCTAAAGTGGAGTGTTTAATGCAAATCGCTCGATATCTGATTTGATATTACTCAGGTAATCAATATCGTCATAGCCATTTAGCATATTATCTTTTTTGTAGTC
>Ga0115565_10002172_pt1 | contig 15339 bp, 11 predicted proteins | sample COGITO_mtgs_1105_FD_87199 | JGI IMG/M metagenome (GOLD analysis project Ga0115565, IMG submission 87199) | Pelagic marine microbial communities from North Sea - COGITO_mtgs_110530 | ecosystem: Environmental > Aquatic > Marine > Epipelagic | place: Germany:Helgoland, sampling site Kabeltonne... | reverse complement strand
TTTACCTTTTGAAAATATAGGTCCCACAATAATGAGTGGTCGTGTGGTAGACATAGATGTAAATCCAGAAAATAGCACTGAGTTTTACGTAGGATATGCTACGGGTGGCGTATGGCACACTAAAAATAATGGGACTACTTTTACTTCAGTTTTTGACAATGCACCCACACAAAACGTAGGTGACATTGCTGTAGACTGGAAACGTAATATTATTTGGGTAGGTACGGGTGAGACCATATCCTCACGATCTTCATATGCCGGAGTCGGAATACTTAAAAGCACTGATAACGGTGGGAGTTGGAAGAATATGGGTCTCATAGACGGTCATCACGTCAGTGATATTATACTTAATTCAGAAAACCCAGACGAAGTTATTATAGGAGTTTTGGGTCATTTATATTCAGAAAACCCAGAACGCGGTGTTTTTAAAACTACAGACGGAGGAAAGAACTGGGTAAAAACACTTTTTGTAAGTAATAAAACAGGAGTTATAAGTGTGGTGCAAGCACCAGACAACGCTAATGTACTGTACGCAGCAGCTTGGGATCGTGATCGTAAAGCGTGGGATTTTAAAGGATCGGGTTCTGAATCTGGAATCTATAAATCTACTAATGCTGGTGATAGCTGGATGCTTATCTCTAAAGGAACGGCCTTTCCTCAAGGTGACGGAGTAGGACGCATAGGCCTCGCCGTAGCTGACCAAAATACGGTGTATGCTGTACACGATAACCAAGACAGAAGACCAGCAGACGATAAAGAAAAAGGCCAAGAAAAAGTACTAAAGCCAGAAGCATTTGAGGATATGACAGCACAAGAGTTTGCAGCACTCCAGAATGATGACTTGGGCGATTATCTAAAATCACAACGTTTCCCAAAACAATATACACCTGCAATTGCAAAGAAGGAAGTGAAGTCCGGGGATCTAAAACCAGTAGACTTCTATCAATATGTGACTGATGAGAACCAAGTAAACTATGACTCTGAAGTTATAGGTGCAGAAGTATATAGAAGTAATGATGGTGGCAAATCTTGGCAGAAAACACACGATGATTATATAGAAGATTTCTTTTACTCATACGGTTACGTATTTGCAGAAATTACCGTAAGTCCTCATAATAAGGATCATATTTATATGATAGGAGTACCACTAATAAAATCTAAAGATGGCGGCAAAACATTTACCTATGTAAATGAACCTAACGTACACGTAGATCATCACCTTGTTTGGGTAGATCCTAAAAACCCTGACCATATTATAAATGGTAATGACGGTGGGCTTAATATTTCGTATGATGATATGGAGAGCTGGACCAAGATTAACTCGATGCCTTTAGGTCAGTTTTACGCCATAAATGTAGATAATGAAGAGCCGTATAATGTTTACGGAGGTTTTCAAGACAATGGTACTTGGAAGGGAAGCAGTAATTATACATTTTCTCGTGGTTGGGAAGCAGATGGAGAGTATCCTTATAAGCGCATAGGCGGCGGTGATGGTATGCAAGTACAGATAGATAACCGTAATTCTAATATCGTTTACGTAGGATCTCAATTTGGCTTTTATAGTCGTTTAAATCTAGAAACTCAGGAGCGTAAATTTATTAAGCCATCACACACAGTAGGAGAATCGCCGTACCGTTTTAACTGGCAAACGCCTATATTATTAAGTAGTCATAATCAAGATATTCTTTATCTAGGAGCAAATAAATTAATGCGCTCTATGAGTCAAGGCGATGACTGGACAGCGATTAGTGATGATCTTACCACAGGAGGAAAAAAAGGAAATGTACCTTACGGAACATTAGCCACCATAAGCGAATCTCCATTTCAATTCGGACTAATCTACACAGGAAGCGATGATGGGAAAGTACACGTGACTAAAAATGGTGGAGGCGACTGGCAAGATATAAGCGCCGGCTTACCTCAGGATTTATGGATCTCTCGTGTTGTTGCGAGTGAGCACAAAAAAGAACGCGTGTACGTTACATTAAACGGGTATCGCTGGGATGATTTTAACGTGTATGTATATATGTCAGATAATTACGGTCAGACTTGGAAAAACATTTCGGGTAATATCCCAATGTCACCCGTAAATGTAATAGTAGAAGACCCAAAAAAGGAAACGATCATTTACGTAGGAACAGATAATGGTGCATACGTGAGTATGAATAATGGTGAGACGTATGACGCTTTCGCGAAAGCGTATGTAGACAAAACCCTACAACCTTTACCGGCTGTTGCTATACACGATATGAAAATACAAAAACAAGCAAATCATCTCTTATTAGGAACCCACGGGCGTAGTATATATCGTACAGATATAAGTGCGTTGCAAGAGTTAGATAAAAGTAAAGGAGCACAACTCTTTGCCGTTAATGATCAGAAATATTCTGCGCGTTGGGGTAATTCTTGGAGCAGTTGGAGAGCGGCTTTTGAGCCAGAAGTTACTATCACCTATTATATAGATGGTCCTTCAAAAATGGCGCTTGAGGTTCGCGATGAAAAAGGTAAGGTTTTACAAACAAAATCATTACGTCCTGTCACAGGATTTAATACAATTACCTACGATTTAAGCATCTCAGAAGCTGGAAAGAAAGCGTTAGAAAAAGCAAATAAAGAAACTTCAATAAAAGCGCAGGATAATGGTAAAATGTACCTTCCTAAGGGAACATATATGCTGGTTTTAAACGCTGGTAATTATGATGCAGCCACAACGACTTTAGAAATTAAATAAGAAAAAGCAATCCCCTTTATTACTATTTGGTAAAGGGGATTGCCTTTTAACTGCGTACCTTTGCGCTATGGAACCAGCAGAAAAAATACCCAAGCCTACATTAGCACGTTTACAAGAGCACTTTGATCACTTAGTACCTCGTAATTTGTTTTTAGTAAAACAAAATACGTTCCCTAATCGCGTTTATCGTATTCCAGGTTCATCTGCTGTAAAAGATGATGTTTTTGTAGCGTTTAAAATCATTAAAGAGGGCGAGCAATATATTTGTGAGTACTTATTAGACGCTCGCGGTTATACAGAACACAGACGTCATAATATCTATACGGACCAAACGGAGTTGTTAGAAAATTTTGAAGGTCAGTTTGGTAATTCAGAGTTTGAAGATGAAGACATAGACTATGAAGAGCATAAACGTATCTTAAAGCACAACACAGCGATTAGGAAATTACTTATTAAGAAAGGGTTTTTAAGAAAGTAAAGTCACTTTTATAGATAGTCAGCTAGGGTTTTAAATACATTTGAATCTATTAGACTCAAAGTGTAACACATAAGAAAAATTTGACTCTCTCTTATAAAAACACCTGTGGTTAATGCCTACTCAATTCTCCTTATTTGACGTATTAATGTTAATAGGTATCACGCAAGGAGTTGTGATGAGTGTGTTGCTATTTCGATCTAAAAATAACAGGCGTAGCAATCCTTTTTTAGCTTTTGCATTACTTGCTTTTTGCTGGGTAAGTACAAAGACGCTATTACATACTTTAGATCTTTGGGATACGCAATTACTTAGGTATTTTCCTAATAGTGCAGATGTGGTCATCGCTCCACTAATATTTCTATATTTTTCTTCCCTAGTAGATGCGCGCTTTACGCTTTCGCGAAAGCATATCATACACTTTGTTCCTTTTATACTTCTACAATCGTATATGATTGTGGTGTATTTCTCACTCATTGGGACAGCTGACTTTGCTGAGAAAGACCGTATCGCAGATGGATTTTACTTTGATTTTGTAAAAGAGATTGAGAACTATGTAGGTCTCGCTTCGGTGGGTGTTTATATATGGCTTTCATTTAAGAAATTAAAGGGCTATCGAGAATGGCTTGACGATGTAACCGCAGATAGTACATATCCAGATTTTGGCTGGCTCAGGCGACTTTTGTTACTTTCAGGATGCATCGGGTTTTTTTTATCTTTAAATTATAGTGCAGATGTTTTTTTTGATCTAAAAAGGACTACAGACGTCCACTGGTCTGCATTTTCTCTTTTTATAGCATTTTGTGTGTACTACTTAGGCATCGCAGGGTTTAGACAGCCTGACAATGAATTAGTTGTTCAAACCGAAGATGAAGCCATACACGGTACTTTAATAAAGGAAAATCTTACGAAGTTAAAAGTGTCTAGTGATCGCAATGCAGAAATTGTAGCTGCAATTAAACACGCTCTAGAGGTTGAAAAAGTGTTTCTCAACCCAACGTTAAGTATTCAGGAGCTTTCGCGAAAGCTTAGCATCCCACAACAAGAAGTATCACAAGTTATTAATACTTCCTTCCATAAAAAATTTAGAGATTTAATAAATACGTACCGAGTAGAAGAAGTAAAAATCAAACTTCAAAGTGAAGATGTTCGTCAAATGTCTATTTTAGGTGTAGCACTAGAATCTGGATTTAATTCTGAAGCGACGTTCTACCGTATTTTTAAAAAGAGTACAGGTCTTTCTCCGAAGGAATACATTCAACAGGTTTCAAAATTGTAATCTTTTTACTCTCAAAATAGGTTTTGAGAAGTTTGGTGTGTTGGTATTGGCTTTGTTTGCAGCTTATCAATCAAAAACCAATCGTAATGAACATCAAGAAAATCGTAAAAATAAGTGTTGGTGTACTCCTATCTATTCTATTAATAACCATAATTATTACAGCTATTCCTAGGGTGAGTAATCCTTCACCTGCCTATCAAACAGACCTAAAATATGGACCTCCTGTTTCTCAGGAAATCAGTGCGATATTAACACCAAAAGTGGCGCCAGATCGTGACAGAGCGATAATCGTTTTAGAAAATGAAAATATCGTATTCGAGTACGGTCCTACAGATAAAATAATGAATACAGCGTCAGTACGTAAATCATTAATAGGGTTGTTGTATGGAATAGCCGTGTATAAAAATCTTATTGATATTAATAAAACTCTGCAAGAGCTTAATATAGACGAGTATACTCGGCTGACTAAAGAAGAGAAATCTGCTACTATTCAAGATCTACTAATGGCAAAATCTGGTGTGTACTTACCGTCTCAAGGCGAGCACGATGCTCAAATTACGCACCGTCCAGAAAGAGGTAGTCATACACCAGGGAGCTATTTTTTTATGAACAATTTTGATGCAAATGTTTTAGGTACCATATTTACCCAAGAAACAGGTGTATCTCTAGGTGTATTTATGGAGGAGCATCTCGCTAAGCCCTTAGCAATGCAAGATTTTTCAGAAGATAATGTAATTATAGGCGATCCGTGGTTTTGGCCTAAGAAGAAGTCCATGCATAAGCAGTATTATATGTATTTGAGTACGCGAGATCTAGCGAGAATAGGCGCTATGGTTGCCAATAATGGTCGCTGGAATGAAAAACAAGTTGTGCCTGCAGATTGGATTAAAAAAAGCATAACCGCACATAGTGATCTAAGAGATAATCATCTTGACTATGGTAGATATGATGGTTTTGGCTACCAGTGGTGGCTTGCTTCAGATACAAAAGAAGTTCGTGCAGATGGCTATGGAGGGAAGTTTTTGCTGATTTACCCTGAGGAAAACAGGACTATTGTCGAGCAGAATTTCTCAGGAAACTCCCTCTTGTCTACAGGGCTATGGCTAATTAATAAAAAGCGTGATTCTGGGATTAATGATTTACTGATCGCTCATCGTATGATGTCTCAGACCGACTCCATCCATTACTAACTAAACGTATATTCTCTGTCTTATCAATAAAAGATGGATGTGTAGGTTTTCTGGAGCATACGCTTTCGCGAAAGCGCACGAAAAACTAAATATTACCTAAACTTCTTTCATATAAACTGAAACTGTTTAACCAGATACATCGATTTCGCAGTGGGCGATAGTTTATATTCAACAAGTAGCTGTGTAAGCGTATAATCATTCTAAATAAACGGAATAACTTGTCTGTATAGTTGTTAAAAATCCGTTTACACCGTATTTTTGTTAAGATTATTCCAAACCAAATTTAAATGAGCGGATTATTAAAATCTTCGATTGGCCGAAAGGTGGCGATGGCGCTATCAGGTCTATTTCTTGTTATCTTCCTTACACAGCATTTTGTAATAAACAGCACGGCTGTCATTGATCCAGACACTTTTAACGCCTGGTCTCACTTTATGGGTAATAACCCATTAGTACAATTTGCATTGCAACCCGTTTTAATTTTTGGTGTTGTTTTTCACTTCGTAATGGGTTTTGTACTAGAACTTCAGAATAGAAAAGCAAGACCAGTAGGTTATGCTGAATATAAAGGAAGTGCAAATGCACCTTGGACATCACGTAATATGATTCTTTCAGGAATTACCATACTTGCTTTCTTAGGACTACACTTTTATGATTTTTGGATTCCAGAAATGATACATAAATATGTTGAGTTTGCTCCTGAAGATCCTACGAGATATTATGCTGAAACCGTTCATAAATTCGAAAGCCCAGTACGCGTGGGACTTTATGTAATTTCATTTGTATTCTTAGCGTTGCACTTATGGCACGGGTTTGCATCTACATTTCAATCAGTTGGTTTTAATAACGCATACTCTAAGGCACTTTCTAAATTTGCAAAAGTTTGGGCAGTTGTTATACCAGTAGGATTTATTTTTATCGCAGTATATCTGCACTTTAATCAAATCCCACATTAAAAAATAAAGCTATGGCATTAGATTCTAAAATACCTCAAGGACCACTAGCTGATAAGTGGACCAATTATAAAAACGAAATTAACCTTGTAAATCCCGCTAACAAACGTCTTATAGATGTGATTGTCGTAGGTACAGGTCTTGCTGGAGGATCTGCAGCAGCTACGCTTGCAGAGCTAGGGTATAACGTAAAAGCATTTTGCTTTCAGGATTCACCTAGACGTGCACACTCTATTGCAGCGCAAGGAGGAATAAATGCAGCAAAAAATTACCAAGGAGATGGTGATTCTACCTACCGTTTATTTTATGATACGGTAAAAGGTGGTGATTACCGCTCACGTGAGTCAAATGTGTATCGCCTTGCTGAGGTGTCTACAAATATTATTGATCAGTGTGTGGCGCAAGGAGTTCCTTTTGCACGTGATTATGGTGGCTTATTAGATAACCGTTCTTTTGGAGGTGTACTTGTAAGTCGTACATTCTACGCAAAAGGACAGACTGGACAGCAATTATTATTAGGAGCCTATTCTGCGATGAATCGCCAAATAGGGCGTGGTAAAATAAAAATGTATAACCGTCACGAGATGCTAGACATCGTAAAAGTAGATGGTAAAGCTCGTGGCATTATTACACGTAATCTCGTAACAGGAGAGATAGAACGACACTCAGCTCACGCTGTAGTGTTAGGAACTGGTGGATACGGAAACGTATTTTACCTTTCTACTAACGCAATGGGATCTAATGTAACCGCAGCTTGGAAAGCACATAAGCGTGGTGCTTATTTTGCAAATCCTTGTTACACGCAAATACACCCTACGTGTATTCCTGTATCAGGAGATCACCAGTCTAAGCTTACGCTAATGTCTGAATCATTACGTAACGATGGTCGTATCTGGGTTCCTAAAAAGAAAGAGGATGCTATCGCAATACGTGAAGGAAAGAAAAAACCAACGCAACTTAGTGAAGATGAAAGAGATTATTACTTAGAACGTCGTTATCCAGCATTCGGAAACTTAGTACCTCGTGATGTTGCATCTCGTGCGGCAAAAGAACGTTGTGATGCAGGTTTTGGAGTAAATAAAACGGGAGAAGCGGTTTACTTAGATTTCGCAGCAGCTATACAACGTTACGGAAAAGAGCAAGCATACGTTACACACCAAGATGCAAATGATGCAGCTCTTGTTAAGAAATTAGGTCAGGAAGTAGTACGAACTAAATACGGAAACCTCTTCCAGATGTATGAGAAGATTGTAGATCAAGATCCCTACAATACACCGATGATGATTTACCCTGCAGTACACTATACAATGGGTGGCCTTTGGGTAGATTACAACTTACAAACATCTGTAGAAGGGTTATATGCAATTGGGGAAGCAAACTTCTCAGATCACGGTGCAAACCGTTTAGGAGCTTCTGCACTTATGCAAGGACTAGCAGATGGTTATTTTGTACTCCCATATACAATAGGAGATTACCTGTCTCACGATATTAGAACTGGACCCATCTCAACAGATTCTCCAGAGTTTGAAGAAGCAGAACAAAACGTGCGTAGTCAGGTAGATGCCTTAATAAATAATAACGGGACAAAAGCTGTAGATTATTTCCATAAGAAGTTAGGTAAAATAATGTGGAACAAATGTGGGATGTCTCGTAATGCGACAGACCTACAGAGCGCCATAGATGAAATAGCAGCGCTTCGCGATGAATTTTATAAAGAAGTACGTGTACCTGGTGAGCAAGATGAGTTTAACGAAGAGCTTGCAAAGGCACTTCGCGTAGCAGATTTCTTAGAATTAGGTGAGTTGTTTGCAAAAGATGCGTTAACGCGTAACGAGTCTGCAGGAGGTCATTTTAGAGAAGAATCTGTAGAAGAAGATGGTCCTCAGAAGGGAGAAGCAAAACGTGATGATGAAAACTTCACATTTGTATCTGCTTGGGAATATGTAGGAAAGCCTAAAGATGCTATCCTACACAAAGAAGAATTAGAGTTTGATAATATCGAACTGAAACAAAGAAGCTATAAATAAGAAAGATATATGAAACTAACACTAAAGGTATGGCGCCAGAAAAACGCCACAGCTAAAGGACAACTAGTAACATACCCAATCGACGGTATCGACGGGGACATGTCTTTCTTAGAAATGATGGATGTGCTTAACAATAAGCTCATTAATGAAGGAGAGTCACCAGTTACATTTGATCACGATTGTCGTGAGGGAATTTGTGGTTCTTGTTCTATGTTTATTAACGGAGAAGCACACGGGCCAGATCGTCTTGTAACGACTTGCCAGCTGCATATGCGTAAATTTAAGGATGGCGATACGATTACTATCGAGCCATTTAGAGCTGCAGGTTTTCCTGTCATTAAAGATTTAATGGTAGATCGTTCTGCCTTTGACCGCATACAGCACGCAGGAGGATTTATTTCTGTAAATACTTCGGGTAATACACAAGATGCAAACTCAATCCCTATAGAAAAAGAAAATGCAGACGATGCATTTGCAGCAGCAACTTGTATCGGTTGTGGGGCTTGTGTAGCGAGTTGTAAAAACTCGAGCGCAATGCTCTTTGTAGGTGCAAAAGTGAGTCAGTTTGCCCTATTACCACAAGGAGAGGTAGAAGCTACAACGCGTGTTCTAAACATGGTAAAGCAAATGGACGAAGAAGGTTTCGGTAACTGTACAAACACAGGAGCTTGCGAAGTAGAGTGTCCTAAAGGAATTTCTCTGGAGAATATCGCTAGAATGAACCGCGAGTATCTTGCGGCGAGTTTAGAGGGATAATGTAAATGATTACTGAGCCTGCTGGAAGGCTGAGCTCTAACTTACATAAGAAACCCCAAATTCCATATTGGAATTTGGGGTTTTATTTTGCTGTAAAGTTAGAGGTATTGCCTCAACATTATATAAGCTTAATGAAGTATATTCGGAACCGCTTTCGCGAAAGCGTATGCATACTAAATAACTCATAAGTAAATACTTACAAAAAAATAAATAAGTTTTTACGTTCTTTGTGTTAACCATTTGATTACTGTCTATACTAAGGGGTAGTAATTAAAACCAAAAACAATGAAAATGATTCAAAACACACTAATGGCGTGCCTCTTCCTTATGGTTGCAGCGTGCTCACAGACAGACAATGACGTAATTTTAGAAGACAAGCAAAATGCAGATGTCGTAAAATCTTACGAAGAAGAAGATCCTATTTATGCGCAGGAAATAATGCTCATCGCTATAGAACGACAGCTAGCTGAGTACAATGAAAACCCTGATGAGTATGGAGAATTAATTGAAAAGTACTCTTATTACAGAGAATATTTAATTAAGGACATGGATCAATTTAGTGGTATTCCTGGTAAGGGTTGCCCTAAACCACAGCCGTGCTATTGTCAGCTAGTAAGACATCATAATGACGGGTCTATGTTTGCATACGGAGGTTTCGAGTTTGGTATGACCATACGATCTATAGAAGGGGAAATTATAAATGAAATAGGAGGAGGATATGATATGAAATGCCCTAAGCCTACCACAACTTCATACGATTTTGCAAACCCTTTAGAAGGAAAAGGCATTTTTATAGTTGAAGCTTATTTTGAGCCAGCAGGCGAGGTGATGAAGTTTGAGGCGCCTTACGCTCCTATAGATTAAAGACAACATAATTTTTTAATTAACTTCGCTCTATAATTATAGAGCGAAGTTTTTTATGCGTTATATCTATCTCATCTTGAGTTTATTGATTGCTACAAATGTAGTTGCGCAAGATAGCTATGATGTTGCTTACTATAAAGCAAATGATTTTGTAGGCGTTAATCAAGATTCTGCATATCACTATTTTAATAAAGCTGAGGCTATCGTTCTCAGTCAAAACGATACCCAAGGAAGACTGGTAGTATTGTTAGCAAAATTAGATACAAATGGCTATTACTATGACCTCCCTACTTTCAATACAAATCTAAATACGTTCGATACTGTACTGAAAACTGATGAAGCAAAAGATGATGAGTATTATCAATATTTTTTAGAGGCGGGATTAATTCACAAAATCAACTACTTCTATCTTTTAGGTGATTATAATCGTATGCGTGTCTATACACAATTACTAGAAGGGCAATTAAAAAGAAGACCTGCAGAGGAGCGAGATGTTGACTACTACGACACCACATTAAGTCTTGAAATGTATAAAGCAGCCGCACTTACGCGATCTTCTAAAAATGAACTAGCTCAAGAACGCTACGAATATCTATTACGTTTTATAAATAAAAATCAAGATTCCTTGTATGACGCGGCTAGTAGTCGAATAGCTATTAAACGCTTGATGTCTAAGAACTACCTAGTAACATCCTCCTTTGAGAAAGCGCTCCCGTTGCAAAACGAGGTGTTTACATATTATAAAAAACGTACGGACTACCTAGATTATCCTAATCGCAGTGCAACAGCGCTATTTAATTTAATAGCAACTTATATAGAAACAGATTCCGTAAGCACTGCCTTAGATTTGTTTCAAAGAGTTCCTGCTGCTTTTATTAAAAACCCTCAATTCGAGTTACGTTATTTGCTTCTCAAAGCTCAGATCGAAAAAGAAAGTGGTAAGTATACCGCCTCAAGTGCATCATACCAACAAGTCTTAGATAAGACAATAGCCTATAGAGAGACAGATCATCATCCTGATGTTGCGCGTGTATATATAGCCATTAATGAGTTGTACGCACTTCAGAAAAAGTATAAAGAAGCTTTTTCTGCGCTTGATAAGGCTTTGTTGAGTATTCGTAAAGATGTCACGATAGATGTTGTGAGCGACGTTCTAGATAAAAACGTATACTTACAAATCGCTGCAGCAAGATTAGCACTATGGGTTCAAGACAAAACATTAATTCAAGACCAAGCGCATCTAACGACCGAAATCAATAATTTGCTTATCGCCTCAGATCTATTACAGCCTGAATTTCAGAATAAACTGGATAAACAGTTTTTGTCTAAAACTACGTTTCCAGCGCTACAAGATGCGATGTCATTACTCTATGATTATGCTGTAAAGTCTCAGGACAAGAAAGTCATTGAACTTGCTTTTAAAGTGAGTGAAAAGAGTAAATCTTTGCTGTTACGTGATGCTTTACAAAAAACACAGGCGCAAGAATTTGCAAACATTCCGCAAGAAACTATTGATCAGGGATTGTACTATGAAGAGCGATTACAGCGACTAGAAAAAGAACGTTTTGAGTCAAATAATGTAGTGTCACAACAGCTTCAAGACACGCTTTATCAAACGCGTCAGGCGTATCGAAGTCATATTGCTGCCATAGAAAAAAAGTACCCAGAATTTTATAATCTGAGGTATAATACGGAGGTAGTATCCCTGACAGCGGTTCAAAAAAATCTTAAAAAGGATGTTACCCTGATTACTTTTTTTGAAGGTAAGGATGCATTATACGTTCATACGATTGTAGATGACGAGGCTATTTTTAGTAAACTACCGTATGATGCATTTTTGCAAAACGCTATAAAAGAGTTTTATCAGGCACTAAAGACATCAGCTGTAGCGCAAGATCGTTTAATAACAGTGGTGAGCGATTCTATTTTAGGAACTTTACCTAAGAATATGTTTAGAACGCACCTTAAAATTATACCAGATGGTCTACTTCATTACATTCCTTTTGAGGTACTTACGTATCAAGGTAAACCGTTATATGAGTCACACGCTATAAGTTATAACGCTTCTGTTGCTGTTTTGAACTATCAAGAAAACAAAGGGCAGCAGCGAGGAGATGTGGTTTCATTTGCCCCAAGTTTTGAAGGAGAAATGCCTCTATCACGAGATAGATCACAACTAAAACCACTGGCGCATAATGTGTCTGAAGCTAAAGCAGTGGTACGTATTCTAGGCGGTACAGTATATGAAGGGGAAGAAGCGGTGATTACACGCTTTCGCGAAAGCGTACGCACAGCAAAGACACCAGCTATTTATCACTTTGCAACGCACGCAGTAGCAAATGACAGCTTACCTGATTATAGTTATTTAGCATTTACACCCACAAATGGTGATGACTTTTTAATGTATGCGAGCGAATTGTACAATCAAGATTTTAGCAAGGCTTTTGTAGTTTTAAGCGCCTGTGATACTGGAGTAGGAAAGCTCGAAAGGGGAGAGGGAATGCGTAGTCTGTCTCAGGGTTTTAGCTATGCAGGTGCTACGGCATTGTTACATTCAAAATGGCCAGTAAGTGATGCCTCTACAAAAGAACTTATGGAATTATTTTACGAGTACCTGGCGGAAGGTTTACCTAAAGACAGTGCATTGCAAAAAGCCAAATTAGCGTTTGTTAAGCAGCAGGAAGATCCAGAATTTAGAAAACCATATTACTGGGCAGGCTTCGTTTTAGCCGGAAATGTTGAGTCCGTTGTTGAGGGGAAAAGCGTGTATTTTTGGATTGTGGGGCTTGTAATACTCATGCTTTTATTGTTAGTTTTGAGAAAAAAGAAACAGTGAGGTGTTAACCTTTGAGGGCAAATGGTTATAAAGAGGTGTAACTTAAAACCTAAGCCATGAGCACGTTAACATCTACGACACCAGAAACTACAGAAACTACAGAAGCAATCATTCAAGAAGGTAAAACTACAGCGACGATTGCGTATATCACCATTATTGGTTTTGTAATCGCATTAGTTCTTAATCAGGATAAGAAAAATACCTTCGTAGCGTATCATCTAAGACAGATGCTAGGATTAGCTATTACCAGTGTTATACTAATTGTAATTAATATCATCCCTATTCTAGGCTGGATCATTTCTATATTAGGTTCTTTCGTTCTCCTTTATATGTGGATTATGGGGTTAATAAACGTAACGTCTGGAAAAGAAAAGCCACTCCCTATTTTAGGAAATCACTATGCAAAATATTTTGTATCTACGTTTAAGTAACTAGTTTTAGGTATGTTTTATAGATAAAATGGCGTTATTTAACGATGAAAATGTCTTTAACTGTAGGATGTCTTGTATTTAAAAGCTAGTTTTACGACAAATTAAATCCAATTTAAAATGAAGAAAATTTTTATCGCACTAAGTTTACTTGTTTGTGCAATACCATTTACATCGTGTGATGCGGTAGATGATCTTACGGAATTTGACCTATCTGTATCGCTTTCAGAAAATCTGAATATAGACGTTCCTGAAGGAGTAACAACCTTAGGCGCATCAGTAGATTTTGATTATGGTCAAGTACAGGAAATAGCGGACAATATAAATCGAATAGAGGAGGTAGCCATTGATACGTTTACATATACCATCACAAATGCTGGAGGTAATGCAGATGCTATTATTGAAAATGTAAGCTTAACCTTTTCTGGAACTACAGTAGCACTGACGAGTTTTAATCCTACAGAAGCTGCTCTTTCAGCGCAAGTATTTACGGTAACAGATACTGCTGCATTAAATGCGCTAGGAGATGCCCTTCTCAGCAATCCTGAACTTGAACTTTCTTTTACAGGTACGGTTATAGGTGCACCAGTTAACTTTACAGCAAATTTTGATATAGATGTAACGGTAACAGTAGATGCTATCTAGAACATCATAACATATATAGAATTGAGCTTCCTAGTGAAGCTCTTTTTTTTGCTCATTATGTAAATCAATAGTGCGTTGATTAGAAGCAGTTTTATTTATCTTTTACCGTTATAGTATCAAGTACGAGTAGATGAATTTGTTATAAGTACGCTTTCACGAAAGCTTTCTCGTACCGATAGCTTTCAAGATCACTTTAGGAAGCACGTATTAGTGCAAGTTATACGATAAGGATTTTATACCCAAACATCTATGAAACAGAATAGCCCAATCGGTAAAGATTGGGCTACTTATTAATGTATTTATCGTATTTATTTAATAGCTCCTTTTTCAGAATAATACAACTCTAGCAGATTCATAATCGCAATGAGTAAATCCTTAGTCTCTGTGAGTAAGCTGAAATAAAGTGCCGTATTTTTAGGGCTAGATTCTTCAGAGCGCGTTCGTGCAATTTGCTTTTCTATCTTATCATTAAGCGTAGCGTACAACTCTTCTCTTCTAGAAATACAAGCGCCAATGGCTTCAAAATCCTGATTAGCGACTGAAACTTCAATTTGTGACAAGAATTCTTCGAGGATATTATCTATATTTTGTAGATCTCGTATCTGATTAAAACGGAGGGGTTTATGGTTGTTGTTTATGTGTTTGTAACTTGCTCTAGTTATAAAGCGTAGCGATTGCGCCATATCTTCCAGATACCCTAAGATCTCAATGTAGAAATTACTTCCGCGTACGCTGGTTTCTTCTAGGTTTTTAATAAAGAATACGAGGTTATTACGTAGTCCGTCGATTTCATCAGTTAGTTTATCAACTCCTTTTCTACTCTTTTTGAGCGAAGAGAGTTTTCCTTTAGAGAGCCCTCTAAGAGTGTCCGTATAGATTTTATTACTACGGGCAACCGTCTGAGAGATGGTAATAGAGCTTTCTGACACAATACCAGCTATGGTTTTACTCTCGGCTTTCTCAAGATCAAATTCGCGTTTAGAAACTTTGTTTTCTTTCTTTCCGCTTAGGTAACTACGACCTAGCATAAATAATGCAAATAGGAATGCACCTATAATGGCGATGTTTCCTCCTTTAAACATAATAAAGGCAATCGTACCCGACGCTACAAATGCAGTGATTGCAGTCATAAACCAACAACCTATTACATTTACA
>Ga0115565_10002171_pt1 | contig 15345 bp, 15 predicted proteins | sample COGITO_mtgs_1105_FD_87199 | JGI IMG/M metagenome (GOLD analysis project Ga0115565, IMG submission 87199) | Pelagic marine microbial communities from North Sea - COGITO_mtgs_110530 | ecosystem: Environmental > Aquatic > Marine > Epipelagic | place: Germany:Helgoland, sampling site Kabeltonne... | reverse complement strand
GAGCAGGAGAAGCTCAGATTTTTGACATCAATGGTCGTGAGGTATTTACAAAAGCGATCACACTTGAAGGAGCGGTAAATGTAAATGCAGCAGGTCTTGCATCTGGTGTATACATCTTAAAGCTTTCTAATGTATCTACATCATACACAACGAAGCTTATTATTAAATAATAAGTAGCGTTTGTGATTAAACAGAGGGTGCTTCTATAGCACCCTTTTTTTATGCCTTATTGTGAAACCGCAGCTAGAATAGCCGACACACTAATACCCGCTATTTCTTTGAGCTCTGCAGTTGTGCCTTGTGATATAAATGTGTCTGGAATCCCTAAAGTGTGTAGTTGGCCTGTATACGCTTTCGCGAAAGCGTATGTCTTAATACCTTCTCCCGCACCGCCTATGATACTTCCATCTTCTACTGTGATTATTCGGTCGTACGTATTAAAAAGAGTATCTAATAGTGCTGTGTCTAAAGGTTTTATAAACCCTAAATCAAAAATTCCAAAGAGAATATCGCTTTGCTCGGCCGCCTCTAATACTTTAGCTAAGCAGGAACCAACAGCTATAACAGCAATTTTATTCCCTGGTCTCACCGTAGTTCCTTTGCCAAAATCGATCTTCTGAAAAGGCAATTGCCAGTCTAGGTCGTGGCTGCGACCACGAGGGTAGCGTATAGCTATGGGTTGATCAAGACCCAGCTGTGCGGTATACAATATATTACGTAATTGTGCTGCGCTACTTGGCGCGTATATGGTAAGATTAGGAATGCAGCGTAGGTATGAAATATCAAACATCCCGTGATGTGTAGGGCCATCTGCTCCCACAATTCCGGCTCTGTCTATGCAGAAAATAACAGGTAATTTTTGTAGCGCTACATCGTGTATGAGTTGGTCATAAGCCCGTTGTAAAAATGTAGAATATATCGTACAATACACCACTTTTCCTTGCGTCGCCAGACCTGCAGATAGTGTCACCGCATGCTGTTCTGCAATACCTACGTCTAACGCACGGTCAGGAAACTCTTGCATCATATATTTTAAACTACTACCTGTAGGCATTGCTGGTGTAATCCCTATTATATTTTTGTTTTCTCTGGCTAAAGCAACAATAGTATGTCCAAAAACATCTTGATATTTAGGAGGTAGCTTAGTGTCGTTTTTAGAAGGTACATCACCCGTAACAGCATCAAATTTGCCAGGCGCGTGATAGGTGATCTGATCAGCTTCGGCTTGCGCTAGGCCTTTACCCTTTGTTGTAATCAAGTGCAAAAGACGAGGACCTCTTTTGCTTTTTGCTCTTTCTATTGTGGTAAGTAGTTCTTCAATATTATGACCATCTACAGGACCTAAATACTCAAAGTTTAGCGCCTCAAAAATATTTTCTTCTCTAGCGGTTCCCTTCTTTACATTGGTCAGATACTTTTTTAATGCACCCACGCTAGGATCTATACCTATAGCATTATCATTTAAGATGACAAGAAGGTTAGCGTTTGTCACTCCAGCGTGATTTAATCCTTCAAAAGCCATCCCGCTTGCGATAGAAGCATCGCCTATTACTGCAATATGCTCACGTTCTGAGTGGCCGTTTAATTGTGCAGCGATGGCCATTCCTAATGCTGCAGAGATACTTGTACTACTATGACCGGTACCGAAGGTGTCATAAATGCTTTCGCTTATTTTAGGAAATCCGCTTATACCGTGGAGCTGTCTGTTAGTGCTAAATTTACTTTTTCGTCCCGTAAGCAATTTATGAACGTAGGCTTGATGGCCTACATCCCAAACGATTTTATCATTAGGCGCGTCAAATAGATAATGTAATGCAATGGTCAGTTCTACAACGCCTAAACTAGCGCCTAGGTGTCCCTCTTTTGTCGCTACAATATTGATGATAAAATCACGTAACTCTTGAGCAAGCTGAGGTAACTGAGATTTGTCAAGACTTTTTAAATCTTGAGGATTATCTATAGTATCTAAAATCGGATAGCTCATTAGGACAAAGGTAACGTACGAGTTTGTATTTTTAACTTGAAAAATACAGCGATGCTAGAACCCTTTGACGATACATATTTTATGAAGCGAGCGCTTCAAGAAGCTCAGGCTGCTTATGATCTTGGAGAGATTCCTGTAGGTGCCGTTATTGTAGTAAAAAATACAATTATAGCCAGAGCGCATAATCTTACTGAGCAACTCAACGATGTGACGGCGCACGCAGAAATGCAAGCCATAACCGCTGCTGCAAACTATTTAGGCGGTAAATATTTACAAGATTGTACGCTTTATGTCACCTTAGAACCGTGCCAGATGTGTGCAGGCGCTTTATACTGGAGTCAGATATCGCGTATAGTATATGCTGCAACAGATGCGCAAAGAGGTTGTACTGCGCTAGGTACAAAACTACACCCGAAAACTAAAATAGAAGGTGGTATCCTAGACGAAGAGGCGAGTACGCTTATGAAGCGTTTTTTTATAGAGCGCCGCAATCTCAATTAATTATATAAAAAAAGCCTCGCAACTGCGAGGCTTTTCTAAATCGTAAAGAGTATCATTATAAAACGCGTACCTGAGCAGCGATTCTTCCTTTTCTTCCTTCTTCTTCTACGTACTCAACTTTGTCTCCTTCGTTAAGCGTCTCACCGTTCAGACTTGTAATGTGTACAAAAATGTCTGATCCAGTTTCATCGTTAGTGATGAATCCATAACCTTTAGATTCATTAAAAAATTTCACGGTTCCTTCCATGGTAATAATATAAAAAATTGATAATTAGTCTCAAAGCTACGTTTTATTTCACTTTTATCTAAATGAAAGGTATATTATCTTTAAGTTAAGACTTCCGTTTCGTCTTCTCGTTGTTAAAGGCTTGCATTTTTCTAATATTATCTTCCGTAAGCATATAGTCTTTTACACTTCTCCCTTTCCAGCGATGGTAAATAAAAGTAGGCATAAGCACAAACATCCCTAAACCCATTGCAGATCCTATGCATTTATGACCTGTAGCAGGATTTTCCTCTAAGATGAAGAATCCATAGGCAAGCAGACCAGCTAAGGCAAAAAAGAGAATAATGATAAAAGTACGTCTTGTTTTATGCATCTAGTGTAACGGCAAGATTAAGTTCTTTAAGCTGCGCTGCATCAATTTTTGCAGGTGCATCTATCATCACGTCGCGACCACTATTGTTCTTAGGAAACGCAATAAAATCACGTATGGTTTCCTGACCACCTAAAATAGCAACAAGTCTATCTAACCCAAATGCCAGACCACCGTGTGGTGGTGCTCCATATTCAAAAGCATCCATCAGGAAGCCAAACTGTGCCTTAGCTTCCTCATCAGAAAAGCCTAAGTGACGTAACATAATCGCCTGTGTTTCTTTATCATGTATACGTATAGAGCCACCACCTATCTCGTTACCATTAAGTACAAGATCATAAGCATTTGCTTTTACCTCGCCTGGCTTAGTGTCTAATAATTCTATCTGTCCTGGTTTAGGTGATGTAAATGGGTGATGCATCGCGTGGTAATGTCCTGTTTCTTCGTCCAGTTCTAGTAACGGGAAATCTATTACCCATAAAGGAGCAAACTCATTAGGCTTGCGTAAGCCTAGACGCGTTGCAAGTTCCATACGTAATGCGCTAAGCTGCGCACGCACTTTGTTAGTGTCTCCAGAAAGTATGCAGATAAGATCTCCTGCTTTTGCTTCTGTGGCTGCTGCCCATTTTGCAAGATCTTCTTGATCATAGAATTTATCTACAGAAGATTTAAAAGTTCCGTCATCATTAACGCGGCAGTACACCATACCTAAAGCGCCTACTTGTGGTCGTCGTACCCAGTCTATTAATTTATCTATTTCCTTTCGAGTATATGCATTACCATCAGGAACGGCTATGCCTACTACAAGCTCGGCCTCATTAAAGACTTTAAAATCTTTATGTTGTGTGATTTCATTAAGTTCTCCAAACTGCATCCCAAAACGTATGTCTGGCTTATCATTACCATATAAACGCATGGCATCATCATAAAGCATTCTAGGAAATTCTTGCACATCTACGCCGTTTATCTCTTTTAAAAGATGACGTGTAAGCCCTTCAAATATGTTTAAAATATCTTCTTGCTCAACAAAGGCCATCTCGCAGTCTATCTGCGTAAATTCAGGCTGTCTGTCTGCGCGCAAGTCTTCATCTCTAAAGCACTTTACAATCTGAAAATACTTATCCATACCACCTACCATAAGTAACTGCTTAAAGGTTTGTGGTGATTGGGGTAGGGCATAAAACTGCCCTTCATTCATACGTGATGGTACGACAAAGTCACGAGCGCCTTCAGGTGTAGACTTAATAAGATATGGGGTTTCCACCTCTATAAAATCTTGATTAGAAAGATACTTACGAACCTCCATAGATACTTTGTGGCGAAAGATAAGGCTGTTTTTTACAGGATTACGACGTATATCAAGGTAACGATACTTCATACGTACATCTTCACCACCATCGGTTTTATCTTCTATGGTAAATGGTGGTAATTTAGACTCATTTAAAACCGTAAGATCAGTAACAAGTACTTCTATATCACCAGTAGGAATATTTGCATTTTTAGACTCTCGCTCTACTACTTTTCCAGTGACTTGGATGACAAACTCGCGTCCTAGCGTTTTAGCCAGCTCCATCACGCTAGTGTCAGTGCGCTCTTGGTCAAACATGAGTTGTACGATACCATAGCGATCACGTAGATCTACCCAGATCATAAACCCTTTATCGCGGCTTTTTTGTACCCATCCTGAAAGGGTAACTGTTTCGTTTATATGTGCTGCGCGTAGTTCGCCGTTTGTATGACTTCTGTACATAAATGATGTGCTTATTTGTAAATGCAAAAATAGGAAGTAATATGATATTACGACACCTTTTAGGGCGTTGAGTTGTTGTGCATACGCTTTCGCGAAAGCGTATATAGAAAAAACCCACAAGATGAGGACAAATTGTGGGTTTTGTTTCGATGTATTGGGAGCTTATTTCTTATTTACCTCCTTAATATACTTCTCTAAAGCCATAGTCATACTAGGTGTCTTAGGCGAGGGAGCGGTAATATTTGGGACAAGTCCAGCTGCTTCGGCCGCTTTGAGCGTACTATTGCCAAAAACTGCTATACGTGTATCATTTTGCTTAAAGCTCGGGAAATTTTGAAATAATGATTCTATCCCGCTAGGACTAAAGAAAACGAGTATATCGTAAGTTACATTTTCTAAGTGTGATAAATCACTCACTACGGTCTTGTAAAACGTAGCTTGCGTCCAAGTAACTTTAAGTTCGTCTAAAACAGTAGGAACTTCAGGTTTTAATTTATCTGATGAGGGTAGTAAGAACTTCTCATTTTTGTGCTTTTTAATAAGCGGAGACATTTCTGTAAACGTGCGTTTACCTACATAAATTTTACGCTTTCTATACACTACGTATTTCTGTAAATAATAAGCTACCGCTTCACTCTGACAGAAGTATTTTAAAGTATCTGGTACCTTAAAACGCATCTCGTCTGCTACTCTAAAAAAGTGGTCTACAGCGTTTCTACTCGTAAGAATTATGGCTGTATATTCTTTTAAGTCAATCTTATCGCGTCTAACATCCTTTCCAGAAACCCCTTCTACGTGTATAAAGGTTTCAAAATCTATTTTTACGCGTTGTCTCTCTTCTAAATCAAAATAAGGAGAATTTTCTACCTTAGGTTTGGGTTGTGAGACTAAAATAGTTTTCACTTTCATGTGCGCCTTAGTTTAGAGATTGTCTACGAATTCGCAATTAACTTATACAAAATATAATAGGGTGCGATTTCGAGAGCGCAAAAGTACAAAATAAAATAATACGGAGCATTATAAGCTATATCCTTGTACTTATTCCAAACAAGTATTAAAAAGACTGCTGCTGCGACACATAAAAAAATTAAAAGACTGCTTCTGAGTATAGTAGGATGTACAGAAGTGTATGCTATTATCGCTAATAGTATGGATAGTAAAAGTGATAAACCACTAAAAAATGAAATTTTAAAATAGAGATAAGGGTTTATGAGTTCCCCTTTTTTTAGAATTTTGCCTACTGCCGTATCTATAAACGCTTTAATAATAAATAGTATAAGATACCCTCCAACAAAAATAGATAGCCATCCTAGACGTAGGTTAGATAAGGTTTGTCTTTCAATAAAATAGTACAAAAGTGTCCCAAACAGTATAGCTTGTATGGCAATAAAGCCTAGATTAAATGGGCTCCATACAGCTTGTTCCTTTTGTTTGAGTGTAGCACGAGATCTAGTACTCGCCCATTGCAGATGAACAAAATTAGAAAATTGTACACTATACGCCATTTTAAGAAGTAGTAGAATCACGAGACAGGTTGAGAGTAGTACTGTTATCGTATCCAGAGATTGTATGTCGCGTAGTTGTTCCATTACAGGTGTTAAAATTACAATAAAAACCGTGATTGAGTACTACTCAAGTTTAATAGTACAACCTTAAAATAACTACATTTGTCGTTCGCAAATCTGTACAGATGACTGACGCCTTAGTCGTAATCCCCACATATAACGAAATAGAAAATATAGAGCGTGTAATACGCGCGGTATTCTCTTTACGACGCCCCTTTCATATTTTAGTGGTAGACGATGGTTCGCCAGATGGTACAGCGCAAAAGGTTGCGAGTATGCAGCGTGAGTTTCCGGAGCAATTATTTATACTAAATAGAACAAAAAAGGCAGGTTTAGGGAGAGCATATATTGCTGGGTTTAAGTGGGCATTAGAAAAGCCGTACGGTTTTATTTTTGAGATGGACGCAGATTTTTCTCATAACCCTAAAGATTTATTGCGCTTGTATAACGCTTTCGCGAAAGCGTCTGCAGATCTAGTCGTAGGTTCTCGTTATGTAAAAGGAGTGAATGTCGTAAACTGGCCTATGGGGCGTGTTTTAATGTCTTGGCTCGCTTCTAAATATGTACGTTTTATTACAAGTATGCCTGTTCATGATACCACGGCAGGATTTGTAGGGTATCGTCGTAAGGTGTTAGAGACTATAAACCTAGATGCTATAAAGTTTGTAGGTTATGCCTTTCAGATAGAAATGAAATATGAAGCCTATAGATTAGGGTTTGAAATAGCCGAAGTTCCTGTTATCTTTACCGATAGAACTTTAGGCGTAAGTAAGATGAGCAGCGGTATTATTTCTGAAGCTATTTTTGGAGTGATCACGATGAGAATCAAACACGCATTTAGAAAAAGAAAATAATGAGTAGATTTTTAATAAAGGACGTTAAGATTGTTAACGAAGGAAAGATCGTTGAAGGAGATGTACTCGTAGAAGATGGAATCATAGCAGAGATAGATAGTTCTATAAGTGTAAAAGACTCTTCTGTAACCGTATATTATGGTGATGGTCAGTATTTACTACCAGGAGCTATAGATGATCAAGTACACTTTAGAGAGCCAGGTCTTACGCATAAGGCAAATATTGCTACAGAAAGTGCGGCTGCAGTAGCTGGAGGGATTACTTCTTTTATAGAAATGCCTAATACAAATCCTCAAACAACAACTATAGAAAAACTAGAAGAGAAGTTTGAGATCGCAGCAGCGTCTGCACACGCTAATTATTCTTTTATGTTCGGAGGGACAAACGATAACTTAGAGGAGATTCTAAAAGTTGACAAAAAGAAAGTTGCTGGTCTTAAATTATTTTTAGGAAGCTCTACCGGGAATATGCTCGTAGATGATACTGACGTTCTCGAAAAGATATTTTCTGCTACAGACTTTTTGATTTCTGTACATTGCGAAGACGAAGAAACGATACGAAAAAACCTAGCAACCTACGTTGAGCGTTATGGAGATGATATTCCTATGAATATGCATCCTATTATACGTAGCGAAGATGCGTGTTATATTTCTTCATCACAAGCTATAGCATTAGCTAAAAAGACAGGAGCTAGACTACACGTTTTTCATCTGTCTACGGCAAAAGAAACTGCGCTTTTTGATAATAAAAAACCACTTGCAGAAAAGAAGATCACAGCAGAGGTGTGTATACATCATTTGTGGTTTTCTGATGCAGATTATGACGACAAGGGCTCACTTATAAAATGGAACCCAGCCGTTAAAACTGCTGCAGATAGAGATGGATTGCTTCAGGCATTATTAGATGACCGTATAGATGTGATCGCAACAGATCACGCACCACATACATTAGAAGAAAAGAATAATGTCTACACAAAGGCTCCTAGTGGTGGTCCTTTAGTACAGCACGCATTACCTGCGCTTCTTGAGTTCTTTCATCAAGGAAAAATATCTATAGAAAAAATTGTAGAGAAATTTTGCCATAACCCTGCCATCCTCTTTCAGGTAGAAAAACGTGGTTATATACGCGTAGGGTATAAAGCAGATCTTGTTATGGTAGATCCTAATGCACCTTGGACAGTGCAGAAGGATAATATCTTGTATAAGTGTGGTTGGTCTCCTTTTCAGGGGACGACGTTTAAGTCTAGAATCACACACACCTTTGTAAACGGTCAGCTGGTGTATAAAAATTTTAAGGTACTAGATAAAAAGGCTGCAGAGCGATTAACCTTTGATAGATAAATGCGATTATTAATTCTCTTTTTTGCGGCTGTAGTTTTTTTAGGTTGTCAGGATGTTCCTCCTGTTCCTAAGCCAGACCCGTTTATTTCTAAAGAGAAAATGATAGACATACAGTATGATATTGCAATCATAAATGCTGCAAGAGGTTATGGTATCCAAAAGTTGAAACGAAACGGTGTAGATCCCGATCGTTATATTTTTGAGAAGTATGATATAGATAGCGTTCAGTATGCAGAGAATACCGCCTATCATAGTCAGGATATAGATAATTATAAAGAAATATTTGCTGCCGTAAAAGTTCGAATAGATACTGCATATTCTATTGCCAGTACTACAGAAAATGAACTTCAAAGGCGTAAAGATTCTATACGCACGGCAGAGGTTAAAGAACGTCGCCGCAAAGATAGTATCGCAAAGGCAAATGGTGTGTCAGTAAAAGATTCGATAGCTAAACGCAAGAAAGGTTTAATGGAAATCCAAAGGTCTTTTAACTAGTCGTTTTGTAGTGACTTGCTACACGGGAAATCGTTTTTTCTATAGCCGCAGGACTGTACTTAAAAGCACTAATTAATTTCGCATTGCTATATCGTGTTTGTTGGTGTAGTGCCTTAGCATCTGCTTTGGTGAGTAGGCGTTTTCTTCTAAAAAGTCCCAATAATCTGTCTAGTTTGTAAGCTATTTTTAATAGTCCTTTTGATGCTTTTTTAGCTGGTGGCTTGCTACCTAATTCCTTTGCTATTTGCGTAGTCAGTTGTTTGTAAGATATGTTTTCTGAAATGGTGATATAGCGTTCATTTTTTATATCGCTATACATTCCAGTAATCAGTATAGACACTAGATCTTTTACATCAATTACGGCTGTACTACCTTCGGGGTAATATCGCATACCTTGCGCCACCTTTTTAAAAAGTTCGCCACTTCCTGTGGTATAATTTCCTTCCCCTAAAATAACCCCAGGATTAAAAATAAGCACATCTAAACCTTCCTGTGTACCTCGCCAAGCCTCCATTTCGGCGGCGTTTTTTGTAATAGCATACACCGAATTTAGTGTATCCGGATTAAAAACATCATCCTCTGTAGCGTGATCACTTATTGGTGCTGCTATTGTAGCGATACTGCTCAAATGAACAAGTTTTTTACAGTGGTTTGCTAGACAGAGATTTACTACATTTTCTGTACCCACGACATTGGTTGCATATAACGCATCGTACTTAAATGGGTCAAAGGAAATGAGCGCTGCACAATGATACACCTGTGTGACATCCGTAAAAGCCAAGCTTAACTTAGGAATCTCGGTAATGTCTGCTTGTACCCAAATGATATCTTTAAAGAGGTCGGTTTCGCCTGCGTATTCAAAAAAATCTTGAACTTTCAGTCGCTTTGCTTCGGTGCGATACGTGGATTTTATAGGTAAAGGGTTCTGAGTACGCTTTCGCGAAAGCGTAAGTTGCAACAATAAATGCATCCCAACCAAACCCGTTCCTCCTGTGACTAAAATCATACCGTAAAGATACGTGCCGTCGGGGTTTTGTATGCATATTCTACACGCTTTTTACGGTTAAAACTGACGCTGTATTATGTATATTTGCCACTTTTAAAGCGTAAAATAATGACGACAAATTTTGTTGAAGAGTTGCAATGGCGAGGAATGGTGCACGACACGATGCCTGGAGCAGATGAGCATTTACAGGAAGCGATGCGATCTGCCTATGTGGGCTTTGACCCAACGGCAGACTCATTACACATCGGTAATTTAGTGCCTATAATGTTGCTAGCTCATTTTCAGCGTGCTGGTCACAGGCCCGTTGCACTCGTGGGTGGAGCTACAGGAATGATAGGTGATCCTTCTGGTAAAAGTGCGGAGCGTAACTTGTTAGATGAGGCTACGTTGCGCTATAATCAGGAGTGTGTGCGTAAGCAATTGTCACACTTTTTAGATTTTAGCTCTGGCGAAAAAAATCAAGCAGTAATGGTGAATAACTATGACTGGATGAAGGATTTTTCTTTTCTAGATTTTATACGGGATGTGGGAAAACACATTACTGTAAATTATATGATGGCAAAAGACTCTGTAAAAAATCGCCTTACGGGTGAGGGCGCAGACGGCATGTCATTTACTGAGTTTACCTACCAGATGGTACAAGGCTATGATTTCTTGCATTTATACCGTGAGATGGATTGCTCATTACAAATGGGAGGAAGTGATCAGTGGGGTAACATCACCACAGGAACTGAACTTATACGTCGTGTGGCGGGTGGTAAAGGCTATGCCCTTACGTGCCCACTTATCACAAAATCTGACGGGAGTAAATTTGGAAAATCTGAAGGTGGTAATGTTTGGCTGGATGCTAATAGAACATCACCCTATAAATTTTACCAGTACTGGTTAAATACGAGTGATGAAGATGCTGCAAAGTATATTAAAATTTTTACTTTTTTAGATAAAGAAACGATAGAGGCATTAATCACTGAGCACGCAGAAGCACCTCACGTGCGCGTTTTACAAAAGCGATTAGCTAGTGAAATCACAACCATCGTACACGGGGAGGAGGCTCTAGATAATGCGATTACAGCTTCTAATATCCTATTCGGGAAGTCTACTGGAGATGATCTTAAAGGGTTAGATGAAGCCACTTTTTTAGATGTTTTTGAAGGTGTGCCCCAAGCAGAGGTTCATAAAGCCGATATTGACAACGGACTGGATATGATAGGCGCTTTAGCAGAGAAGACAGGCTTTTTAAAATCTAATGGTGAGGCAAGAAGAGCGTTAAAAGAAAACTCAGTGTCTGTAAATAAGGAAAAGGTAGGTGAAGATTTTGTAATCACACCTGATGACCTCATAAGCGGTACGTATGTATTGCTGCAAAAAGGAAAGAAAAATTATTATATACTTCGAGTTGTCTGAGAGATGCCAGTAATTTAAGAGACATTGAGAAAACTAATAATGTTCGGAATAATTTTAAACTTTTGGTCTTGTAATTTGTCGGACAGAAAATTTCATAAAGACAAAGAAATGTTTGGACTATTTAAGAAGAAAACTGAGAAGAAAACCGAAATACTTTCCCACGCTGATTACAATCTGATTTTTGACAATAAAACCGTTGAGGGAATTCCAGTTGCATTACTGGAAATTGGAAATCTAAAAGTCCCGACTGGAAAAATTGTTGTCTGTGATCCACTCGTTACGCCAGATATGAAACCATTAAAAGGAGAAGTCAAAACTGGCGAATATCCAATAAAAATTTATGTAGCCAAAACTAAAAACTCTGGAGATAGATATGCAATTGCCAAATTGGAATTTAATGAAAATAGAGCTGTAAAATGGATTTTAGCTGTTAGAGATGGTGAAGATGTGAGCGAATTAACTGAAAAAGGAGATTTTTTTGGGTTTCCAGTTGACGCTGGACTTGGCGGATTTTTTGACGTAAAAGCAGGAGTTGAATATCTGAAATTCCAAGATGACTTTATGAAAGCCAATCCGAATGGAAACATCTATGACGACTTGTTCGCTGCGGAATTTAAGAAAAATGCGAAAGACCAAAATGACCCAAATGATTATGGAGATTGGATAAACTTCAAACTACCTAATTCGGAATTGAACATAACTATGTTTCATTCAGGTTATGGAGATGGAATGTACCCAGCATTTTGGGGAATTGATGAAAGCGGAGAAGTAACTTCATTAGTAATTGACTTTTTCGTTTTGCTTTTACCAGAAGATGAAGAATAAAAACTGCTGGATACAACGTACATAGCTCATATATAATTAGATGTTCAATTCAAAGTTAAATAATATTCGGATCGTGCTTAACCGAATAGTTAATGTTAATTTGCATGATACGAGCCATATAAAAGACCGATACATTTCTTACACCAAAACAAACGCCCGATAGCAATGCTACCGGGCGTTCTAACTAACTAACCAATCAATTATGAAATGCTCAGAAGAGCTTCGTAAGTACTGTTATAAACCAGACCAATTTGCATCGGCTTTGGTTTGTAGGCTTTTAGGATCTTCCTCTAGCCATTTATCTAATGTGTTTACTCCCCAAGCATTGTAAAAGAGGTATAGCTTACCGTCTCTAATCTCATAAGTCTCAGGGTCTATCTTTACTTTTTTATTATCTGTAGCTATAGCGTAGGCACAAAACCCACCATATTCTGGTAAGAATTTTTCTGGAGATGCTTTAAAAGTATCTCTATGCTCTGCTGTGGTAAAGTGGTAAGTTGCTCCTTCGTAAACGACAGTGAACTGATCATTTCCTTCAAGAGGTTTGTCATTAAAATAGGAGACTAGGTCATAGCCATCTACGGCTATTCCTTTTTTACTGTAAATATTTTCGTTTTGGGCACCTGCGCATCCTGCGATGAGGAAAGCAATAGCGATTAATGATGTTTTAAAGAATGTCTTCATACCATCTAAGTCGTATGAGAGTACGGTGCATTACGCTGTTAACAAAGATTTAGCTAAAGCGCCATAAGATTGCAACCTCGTATGTCTGATGCGTCAAAGCGGCCAGCCACGGTAAATGTTCCGTCAGCGTAGGTTTTACCTAAATCTTGAGTGGCAATAAAGGCACAAGAGTCTATGTTAGCTAGGTCTATTACATTTAAACCGCCAGTGCGATCATGATCTAATAGCGTGAGTGCATCTTCAGGTTCTCTCGCGATAACACGCATCCACGGAGGAGAGATAAAGCGTTCGCCTGCGGCATAGGCTTGAGATAATAGTTCTGTCATCCCATACTCGCTATGTATGGTCGGGATGCCAAAACCTGATTGTAACACGTGATGTAGTTCTACGCGAATCATTTCTTTACGGCGACCTTTCATACCGCCGGTTTCCATCACAGTGGTGTTCTTTAAGTTGAACGTTGATTTTTCCACAAGATCGAGGAGCGCAAATGAGACGCCCAGAAGAAGGACTTTTTTACCCGAAGCGTCTAGTTGGGTAAGCTTTCGCGAAAGCGTATCTAAATCCTTTAAATAAAAACCACTATGTGCATCCTTACTTCGCTCAATAAGGTGCTGCGCCATGTAAATAAGCGACGAGCCCTCGCGTTCTAGATAGGATGGGAGTAAGGCTAAAATCGTATACTCTGTAATGGGACCGTACGTACGCTCGAACTGTGTAACAAAACTCTGCTCATAGACTTCAAGATCTATAACGTGATGCTTACTTGTGATACTTCCCGTTGTGCCCGAACTTGTAAAACTAATGGCAGGTGTATCTGTCCCGCTGATTACTTCTCGCGTCTTAAAAAACTGAATAGGTAAAAACGGAATATCTCGTATTGTTCTAACTTCAGAAGGATGAATGTATAGAAGATCGCAAAAACTTCTGTACGTGTCGTTACACTTAAACTGATACCGAAACACTTCAAGAGCAACCTTTACAAAGTCAGCTTCAGACCGTATGTTAAAAATATCTTGAGTATTCGGTTTTTTCATCACTACAAAAATACGTTGTAAAAAGAAAAGCGCATCCTAATGGACGCGCTTTTACTAGTATGGTTTGTGTGTTTAGAATTACTGCTTAATTAAGCGAGCAGTTCCTGTTACACCATTCTCTGTAATCTGTACAAGGTAAAGACCGCTTTGTAAAGCGCTAATGTCTAATCTTCCTGCTGTATTTACAGTAAGTACTTGTTTTCCTGTAATGTCATACACAGCTACTTGCTTTTCTGCACCTAATGGAGTCGTTATTGTAACGATACCTGTTGTAGGGTTAGGGTACATAGATAACTGGAGTGCATTGTTTTCAGAAATTGAAAGATTGAAATCTATATCTGATAATAAGCGAGGAGTGATCTGGTAACCATCTGTTAAGCCATCACTTTCATCATTATCAAATTGTGTGATAAATCCAGCAACATTTACAGCGCTAGTAGGAATAGTCTCTCCTATGTAGTCTGTGTCTTCTGGTTCTAAAGTCGTACGCAATGAGAACGTATCATCACCAACGGTAAGTGTATAGTTGGTATCATCTATCCACATAGTGCCTCCGTCAGAAATGGTTGCATCTTCTATAACAACGATCTCAGACTCGTAAGCTTCGCCATCTGCACTTAACTGAGCGATAGTTACTATTTGCGGCTCTACATCATTTTCTGTGCTTGTTGCAGCACCTGGATCTACAGAAGGGCGGAATTGTAAAAGACCCCTAAAAGAACTAAGTGTTCCTGTAATTCCTGTGATTCCATCACCTATAGCATACGTAGTTGTAATTACACCAGAACTATCATCTACAAGAATTGCAGCAGTATCATCTTCTAACCATTTTTGGTTACGTTCTGATTTTTGGAATGTAAGAATAGCTTCTCCAGTAAGCGTATATTCTTCACCTTCTGTCCCAGCTCTTAATTCTGCAAGAGTAGCAACTTCGTTAGATGGCTCACAAGCTTCAGTAGTTACCTCTATAGTAAGATCACAACCACCAGTACTAGTAATAAATACTGAAAAAGTTGACGACTCACTTGCATCTGTAATGATAATGTTACCTTCTGTTGCTGTAGATGGATCATCTCCAGAAACTGCACCAATATCAGAAGTGATCGTAAATGTATCACCACCACCGTTTGTAAAAGGAATTGTTACAGTTACACCATCTGTTCCAGTAGTAGTCGTGTCACACTCAGAAGTTGTTGTTCCTAAAGTAAGAGCACAAGCTCCAGCATCGTCAGCATCTATATCTGCTAAGAAACGTGGTGTGATTTGGTATCCTTCATCTACGTCATCATCTGTATTATCAAATT
>Ga0115565_10002169_pt1 | contig 15349 bp, 9 predicted proteins | sample COGITO_mtgs_1105_FD_87199 | JGI IMG/M metagenome (GOLD analysis project Ga0115565, IMG submission 87199) | Pelagic marine microbial communities from North Sea - COGITO_mtgs_110530 | ecosystem: Environmental > Aquatic > Marine > Epipelagic | place: Germany:Helgoland, sampling site Kabeltonne... | reverse complement strand
TCGATAACGTGCTTAATGATGACATGCCCTAAGGTATCACTGTTGACCGTAACCCATTCAAATATTATCACACTGCTTCTTTTGGCGTCGATACGTCCTACGTTACTCAAGCTAATAGCATGCCATTACGTAAGTAGTTGAAAACAAAAGATGTTATTGTTTTTATTCAACTTTAAATGAAAAAAATACAAGTGACTTTGTAGATCTTGCTCAGTGATCTTCACATTTATAATGTGTGTGCAAACCTAGCCTTGGCCTACGTTTGACTGTTTAGGTTTGTTCGTTGAGTATTTGGCTATGCGCGACTCTTAAAGATTGTGCCACGATACGAATGTTTATTGCATCGCTGCGACGAACCTCGCCATCAACTGCGTAGTCGATAGGCTGATCATCAGTTGCACGAACGCACAGGCATGTGACCTTTTTAGAATCAATCTCTTTTAGCGCTTGTTGTTCATCCTGATTGATGTCTGAATCCTGTTCTGCCTGCCAATGACGCGTGATCCCCTTGGTCAAAAGCGCTAATAGGGGTATCGTGATGCCTTGTTTTGTGTTGAGGATTGTGACGTCCAACAAACCATCGGTAGGGTCGGGCTCGTGCCCACCTTGTGCTAATATGGTTGTAAACGGGGCGGCATTTGCCACCACAATACTGCTTGCCGTGATTGTATTAAACGCTTGATCATCGAAAGACACCTGATATTCACGCGATTGATTTTCTTTAAGTGCAGCACTTAGTCCTTCAAGATAGGCAAGTTCACCCGCTTCATCTTTGTTAGCACGATCTGCACTGCTGATCATTTGTTGCTCAAACCCAATGCCAGCAACCAGTAGCAAAACGTCGTCATTACACTTGGCAGTGTCAATCAATCTGCCATCCGCTCGCAGAATGTCCTCGCAGGCAGACGCTATTGGTTTGAGCTTACTTTGATTGCCAATCAGCACATGCGCCAAGGCATTTGTCGTCCCCAGCGGCACAATGCCCATTAATATATCGGTCCCTATCAGGCACGATGCGACTTCGTTTACAGTGCCGTCACCGCCGCAGGCAATAATCATTCTGTAATCGTTTAGTGACTGGTCTTCTAATATCTGCTTTGCGTTAAGCTCTTTTGATGTAAGTTTGCAATCAAGATCATAACTAACGGATAGTCTTTGCTCAATTTCGGCTTGATGTAACTGCCAACTGCCACCTCCCGACACTGGATTGACAACGAGTAATACGGTTTCTTTTTGACTCAGTATCTGTTGTTTATGCATCTTGACTAATTTTTTGTATTGATGCTTGTTTAGTTGCGCAGTGCCGCGAATTTTATTAATAAAGGACATAGCTTCATCAACGGAATCAAAGCGCCCAGATGCCAGTAAATAAGCGGCAACGATTAATACCGAGCGACCTCTTCCTAACGCGCAATGAACAACCACACCTTTATTATTTTTAATTTGGTGATTAATCCAATTAACTGCTTTTTTTAAGTCTTTTTTATGCGGACTAGAATGATCAAGAATCGGAATATTGATATACGATAATTCACTGTCTCGCGCGCTCCAATCGAGCCCACTGAATTCGGAGGTGGCATCAACAATTGCACTCACGCCTTGTTTTTTGAGGTAGTCGATATCGGATGGAAACAAGCGACAACCAAGGAACAAAAGAGGCGTTATTTCTTGTATTGCAGGCACTGAATCATGTCTGCGTGCCCAGCTATTGTAGAGCTGAACGCCAAAGAAAAAAGGTAGCAAAAGAATCATGATATAAAACGGAATTGATCCGTTTTCTCGCTTTCTGAACACACCTGGAATATCAAAAAGATACGCCACGCTTACTATTGCTAGGGACAAGCTGACCCAAAACAGCATGAAAGAAAAATACCAATGAGGCACCGCAATTGCTGAAGCAAAGGCTAACAACGAAGCGGGTAAATAGTATTTTACAATAAACATAGTGTGTCCTTAATTTAATCACGCTGACAGGTGATGGCCGCCATATGCTGATGCTAAAAAATTGCTTCCTACTAATACCAACCGGATTAGAAACTGATGCTAGCGGGATGAGTAATTATTGCAGCTCGCTGTGTAATTTACGCCGCTAGCGCAAGCTTAGTTCATCACTCTAGCGCAACTGCGCTGATAAACTCGTTGATCATTAATAACTTACATATACAAAACGCGCTGCTGACAAAGGCACGACTTATGCAGACGACCTTAAAAAAACAGCAACAGTTTACCAGCTTGAGCAAAACTACAACATGGATAATACTGCCAAAGTGTCAGCCTCTAAAACTAAAACCTCAAAGGTACCATCGCGCACGCGGGCAATGGTGCTCGTATGTTTGTATACCTTAACGATATTAGCCGTCATTTACACGGCCTATTTAGCGCAAAACTTGATCTTGTTGCTATTAGTAGCAGGCTTGGTATCGCTGCTTTTGAGTCCTGGCGTAAAAGCGCTCGAACGTTTATTTGTGCCGCGAGCTTTAGGCGCTACATTCTTGCTGGCGTGTCTGGTGATTCCCAGTACGTATTTGCTAGTTCAACTGCAAGAGCCTGTAACAAAATGGGCAAAAATGCTGCCAGAGCTCTCTGGTCATGTAACGCAACAAATAGACGCATTGAACCAAGCAATGGAAGCCACGACAAGCAAAGCCGTTGCAGAAGCACAGAGCAATTCAAGCTGGTTCTCTTGGTTTGACAATGAACCTATCCCTGCTCAAGAAACAAAAAATGATTCGGACGTGATCGAAACTCAACTTAAACAATCGATTTTCACCTTTGTGGGCGAGTTAATGGTATCCGCACCCTTGGTGCTTGTTCAGTTGGTCACCACACTTATCTTGATATTGTTTACGTTGGTCTACTGTCCCAAATTGTTTCGTCATTATGTCAAACTTTTTGTCACCGACGATCGACAAAATAAAGCATATGAATTTGCGTTGCATGCGCAAAAACAACTTTCACGGTATATTTTAACGGTTAGTTTTATCAATTCATGTTTGGCCATTTTGGCAATCGCTTTATTCTCCTTTCTTGGTTTAGAAGATGCAATTTTACTCGGCCTTATTGTTGGTTTTGTCAATTTTATTCCCTTTGTAGGACCATCCTTTGCGTTAGTTCTTATCAGTATTGCTGGCTTTGTTCAGTGGGGTCCTAACGTCAATGTTGCTTTTGCTCTGGGTGGAGTATTGCTGTTAAATATATTGGAGTCACAGTTTATTACGCCGCTAGTATTGGCTAAAAACATGCGAATCAATCCCTTTTTGATCATAATTTGGTTGCTCATCACTGGATGGCTATGGGGCTTAATTGGGATTTTGATTGCGGTGCCCTTAATAGTGTGCATCAAACTGGTGCTTTCACAATTTGAACGCACATCTAACTGGGTTACGTTTTTATCGACTTAGCGATAGCGACAGATACTGTGAAAATGAATGACGCGGCATTAGTAAAATTATCTGAGTACCAAAAACGACGTTTTCCACGTTAATGGTGATGATGACAAAGGTTGGTGTTACGCCCAATATAAACTATACTAAAGTATAGGCTTGGAGTAACAGAGACTAGTCATAAAAAGCCCAACAACTTTTCTCTCAATCATGTCACGCTTGACAAATATTTAGACGGGTGTGGCGTCAATTCTTAGGTCGCTAGCGAACGATCAACGTGGATGATCAAGATCGATGTAGGCCGATCGCGCTTCAGGAGTGGTAATATGTTAGATGGCAGCAATATCAGAGTGCTCATCGTCGAAGACGAGCTCATTGTCGCGTTGAGTTTGTCCAAAGAACTTGAGAAATTTGGGTTTGAAGTTAGCGGTCTTGCAGCCAGTGAAGACGAGGCCGTCGCCTTAGTTAATAGTACTCGCCCGAATGTTATATTAATGGATATAAATTTAGAGTCAGGAGGTTCTGGCTTATCTGCGGCAATCAAAATCAACCGCACACACGCGATACCAATTATTTACGTCACCGCTTACGCCAGCGATAAAATCATTGAGTCAGCCGGCCATACCAATCCATATGGTTACATTCTCAAGCCCTACAATTCCCGAGAAGTTAAAGCGGTTATCAGAACAGCCTTGGTCCGATTCAAATATGAAAATAGTATTAAAGAGTCAGAGCAACGCTTGCGCGTGGCAATGGAAGCTGCAGATTTAGATTTACTTGAGTTTAATCATGGCAATCATTCTGTGTCTTCATCTCATGGTAAGCAAACGCTATCTGCATTTGGATTTAAGCAATCGATGTCAAAACATGATTTTTTGGACCTCTTTGTCGAACGAGATGCCAATACAATTGATGACCTTTTGTCCTTGCGCAGGCCCTTTAATAGGCGCGCGAAGTTAAAAAAACAGAGCCATAAAAATAAGCAGTATTTAGACGTTTACTTAAGCGATGTTTTCTTCGATAACGATTCAGTCCAAATCGGTGCTGTGCAAGATGTGAGCGAGCGGCAACAGAATATTGATGAGCTGCAAATATCAGGCTCTGTGTTTAATCAAATGCAAGAGAGTGTTTTGATATTAAACGATAGCGAATTAATTCAAAAAACAAATAAGGCCTTTTTAGCCTTAGTCGGATTTAGCGACAAACAGATCTTAAATCATCCTATTAGTGAGTTTTTGCTCCACGAGCGCAAAAACGATGGCAGCGTGATACAACAAATACAGCTGAAAAAAGATGGAGAACGCCAAGCAGAAGTCACTATAAAGTGCAAAGACAACTCGTTTGTGCATGCCATGATGAGCGTCAGTCAGCTTACTAATATAGACAATGAAAGCCAATTGGTCGTCACGCTTACCGACATTAGCCGTTTGGTAGAGGCTGAGCGCAACCTTAGCAAAATTGCTTTTTCTGATGCGCTGACAGGATTCGGCAATCGCGCTTACCTAAATCGTTTGCTAAAACAGATGAGCGATTTTAATTCGTTCGAAAACGTCGCGCTGTTCTTTATGGATTTGGACTCTTTTAAAAGCATTAATGACACCCTTGGGCATGAGATAGGCGATAGAGTGCTAACTGAATTTGCCAGAAGGTTGGTGTCAGTTTTTAGAGAGCATGATCACTTAATCCGTATCGGTGGAGATGAGTTTGTGGCCGTTTTGACGGGTACATTTGATATTGCAGCCCTGCGGCATATTGGTGAAAAAGTCTTACACTTGTTTAGCAAAGATTTTGTGCTCGAAGAGCATCGAATTTCTACGTCTTGCAGCTTAGGAATAGCCCACGTAAGTGCCAAAGACTTTAAGCCTGAAGAATTGCTCAAGCAAGCAGATTCGGCGATGTATCACGCCAAAAAATCTGGTAAGAATACGTTAAGTTTTTATAATCATAAGTTAGCGGCAGAAACAAGATATCGCATCTTTATCGAGCAGGGCCTAAAAGCGGCCATTAGAGAGAGACAAATTTCTGTTCACCTACAACCGATTGTCGACAAGCACGGTAATGTGCAAAGTGTAGAGGCGCTTTGTCGTTGGTTTGACCCGCAGATAGGATTTATTCCTCCGAGCATATTTATTCCTGTTGCTGAAGAAACGCAATTGATTCAATCACTTGGCGTAAGAGTGCTGAACGAGTCGATGATTGCGAAAAAACAACTAAATGAAGCGGGTTTTTCGCATATTGTTATCAACATCAACTTTTCCGAAAAGCAACTTCAAAACCCCAAGACTTACCTCACTGTATACGAGCTGCTCTCCTATTATGAGCTCGACGCCAGTGAGTTCGTGATTGAAATAACGGAAACAATGCTCAACGGACAAAGCAGCGAAAAGACCTTGAAATTGCTCAAACACAAAGGCTTTAAATTCGCGCTAGATGACTTTGGTACTGGATACTCGTCTTTATCAAGGTTGCACGAGTACACGGTTGATATCGTCAAGATAGACAAAAGTTTTGTCGACATGCTGGTCTCAAACACCAAACAAAACTTAATCACCAATACTATTATTGAGCTTGGCCAAAAACTTGGCTATAAAGTTGTCGCCGAAGGGGTTGAAACACAGCAGCAAAATGAAATTCTCGTCGGGATGGGCTGCGACTCTATGCAGGGCTTTTATTTTGCTAGACCAATGCCGGTCCACGAACTCCTGCGCTTTTTGGTTAATTAGGGACCTTCAAGAGGCCGTGGTGGCTATTTGTTAAACGTGAAAGTGTGCACAACACCGTCTTGTGTGGCAGATGTTAGCGTCGCTTTTAATTGCCGCGAAAAAACCATAATTAAGTCGCTGCCCAGAGAACGTTTGTGTTTTATGTCTTGCGGGTTGGGGGTGTACCCATTGCCGTTATCCGCGACACGCACCTCTATGCAGCATTCAGTTTCTTTCAAATTGACCACAATCATCGGTTTTTCAACGTTCGTTTTGACAAACGCGTGTTTGTACGCATTGGTAATTAGTTCTGTCATCAAAAAACCATAAGGAACAATTTGATTCAACGATAAGGTGATTGGATTGTGCGTAAACTCTTTTATGACTGTAACGCTGCTCCCGTTGACCATTGACTCTTGCAACAGGTCCAATAGCTGTTCCGTGAATTGCTGCAAATTTGCATACGTAAAATCTTCACGCTCGTACAACAATTGATGAATAAGCGCCATCGACTTCAAACGCCTCTGGGTGTCTAGTAATGCGTGTTTGGTGGTGTCGTGCGTGCCATCTGCATTAGCCTGCAAACTAAGAAGACTAGACATAACCTGAAGATTGTTTTTGACGCGATGATGCACTTCGTTTAGCAACACGGTTTTTTCTAATAAGGCTTTTTCCAACGCTTGGTTAGCTTTATAAAGCGCCGACACGTCAGAAATAGTGGCTAGATATAGCACTTGGTCGCCATCCAATAGAGGAGAAAATGCGACTTCAACAGGGTTTTGACTGGGCTTTAGAAGACAAACGTCTTGCTGAACGTTTTTTGTGGCTTGTTCAATCGCAACGGCAATCCCTTCCTTATCAACGAGTTCGATGAGACTGCTAAGCCTTTGTCTTAAATCGTCGCTATCCAAAAAGTCAAATATGTTGGCGACGCCCACCTCGATTGTATGCGTTGTGAACGCTTCAAAACTGTTGTTGACTAAATGAATACAGCCATTGCGATCACAAGCAACTAAACCATCAACCGTGCGGTTGATGACAGTTTCAAAGCGGGATTGCGATACTTTTAGCTGTTGTTCTGTTTTTTTTCTTTCGCTAATATCAATTGCGGATGGGATGATGTGGGTTAATTCACCATGACGGTCATACAAGCCTTTCATCATAAAATCGATTGCGAGTAGGCCAGTGACTGCTTTTAAATCTATATCAAATCGTACCACCGCTCCTTTTTGAACTTCTTTTACTGCTTGCATTATTTTGTTGCGTGACTGCTCAGAATAGGTCCACCAGTAGCAGTCCCAAAAATACTGCCCCTTCACGTCTTCTAACTTAATTCCCGCTGCTTGCAGCGGCGCTCGATTGGCGTCGAGTAAAACTCCTTTTGCATCTAACAAACCGACAAATGTAAACAAGCTATTGAGCACATCGGTTAAAAGTTTGCGGTTGGTTTCGGCAGATTTAGTCGCGAATATTTGCTGAGTAACTTCTTCTGCTGTGACCAACAAGCCTTTCTTTCCATTCGAAAGAGGTAAGGGTTGATAACTTGCCAGCCAATATCGAGTTTTGTCTGATGCAGGGGTTTTGCCTTCGACCAATTTGTCGTTTATAGATTCTGTGTTTAGATAAACGCGGTCAAAGATAGGCGCTATTGTATCTGCCAACTCCGGCACGACTTCATAAATAGTTTTGCCCAGAGTGTTGTTCTGCGAAACGCCATTCAACTCAGCACATCGCTGGTTAATGGCTATATAACGACGATTTTCATCGAAGCACGCTATCGCAACAGGCAAGCGCTCAATAAACTGTGACAGCGTGTCATGTGTTAAGTTGATCATAGAGCGCACCTCCTAAAAAAGCATCATATTATGCTAGCACAAGGTATATTGTGTGACCATTTATAACGCTAGCGTTGTCAAAGCGATGTTCTTCGCAGCATTCTTCGCACGAATATTCTTACATATAGTATTTGCTGATATAAGCTCATCGAGTTCCTAGGCTTGCTGACGCGCCTAATTGTAAAGTAAGGGTATTGCATAGGCTTGGCCCAACGACTATTCTATTTTGACACGGGTTAATAAACCTCGTGCTTCAAAATAATAATAAGGTTGCAAATGACCAATACAACAGCATTTCCTAATTTACTAGCACCACTGGACCTCGGCTTTACAGTGCTAAAGAACCGAACCTTGATGGGGTCAATGCATCTTGGCTTAGAGGAAGAAAAGGGCGGCTTTGATAAACTCGCGGCATTTTATGCCGAGCGCGCGCGCGGCGGAGTGGGTCTTATTATTACCGGCGGTATCAGTCCAAACATAGCAGGTTGGGTAGCGCCATTTGCAGGACGCATGAGCAGTTCTCGACATGCCAAAAAACACCGCGTGATAACACAAGCCGTGCATAAAGAAGGTGGCAAGATTTGCATGCAAATCTTGCACTCTGGTCGCTACGGGTATCATCCCTTCGGCGTGTCTGCATCTGCAATTAAATCACCCATCAATCCATTCAAACCTAGAAAATTATCCGCACGTCGCATTCGCAGTACAATTACTGACTATGCAAACTGCGCTAATTATGCAAAGTCGGCGGGATATGATGGCGTAGAAATAATGGGTTCAGAGGGTTATTTAATTAATCAATTCTTTTGTAAAAGAACCAATCACCGAGACGATGAGTGGGGCGGTAGCTTAGAGAACAGAGCGCGCTTGGCAATTGAAGTAGTCAAGCAAACTCGCGAAAAGGTCGGGGCCAATTTTATTATCATTTATCGCTTATCAATGCTTGATTTGGTCGAAGGCGGTGCACCATGGGATGACGTGGTTTATCTTGCAAAAGCAATAGAAAACGCAGGTGCAACGCTTATCAACACAGGCATTGGCTGGCACGAGGCGCGTGTGCCCACCATTGTTACGTCAGTCCCAAGAGCGGCATTTACGTGGATAACTCAGCGCATGAAGGCCGAGGTAACGATTCCGTTAATCACCACCAATCGAATTAATACACCACAGATTGCCGAATCTGTGCTTGCCCAAGGCCATGCTGACATGGTGTCAATGGCACGTCCGTTTTTGGCAGACGCCCATTTTGTGGCAAAGGCCATGCGTAATCAGTCCGATCAAATCAATACCTGCATTGCATGTAATCAAGCCTGCTTGGATCATGCTTTTGAGCAAAAACGTGCTAGCTGTTTGGTCAATCCCCAAGCCTGCTACGAAACAGAACTTATATTTAAGACAGTCGTTAATCCAAAAAAATTAGCAGTAATAGGCGCGGGGCCTGCAGGTCTAGCGTTTGCGACTTACGCTGCAGAGCGAGGGCACGAGGTACACTTGTTTGAGCAGCACAGTGAGATAGGCGGTCAGTTTAATTACGCCAAACAGATTCCCGGCAAAGAAGAGTTTTATGAAACACTCAGATATTATCAACGTAGACTTGAGGTCTTGGGCGTCACCGTGCATCTCAATACCAAAGTAAATATAGATGTACTGACCTCACATAACTTTTCTGAAGTGATCATGGCAACCGGCATCAAGCCACGTCAATTAAGCATTGAGGGGATAGACCATCCCAGTGTTATGAGTTATTTGGACGTGTTAAAAGACAAAAAACCAGTTGTTAAGCGCGTAGCCGTGATAGGCGCAGGCGGGATTGGTTTTGATGTCTCAGAGTACCTAGTAGAGCAGCAAAGTTTGAGCACAGATATTGATAAATGGCTAGCGCATTGGGGTATCGATAAGTCTTTTAGTCATCCAGGTGCACTGTTCGATAAAGCGGCATGCGAGCCTGCACGTGAAGTTTATTTATTGCAGCGCAAATCCTCTAAAGTCGGCAAAGGTTTGGGCAAGACATCAGGCTGGGTTCATCGTTCATCGTTGGTCAATCATAAGGTACAAATGTTGAATACTGTGAGCTATCAAAAAATAGATGACGACGGCTTACATATTTTGGTCGGTGACAAAGCAAAACTCTTAAAGGTAGATAATATTGTGATTTGCGCTGGCCAAGAGTCACTCACTGAAATTCAAGCAAGTATTGAAGAAGCCGGGATAAAATTGCATGTTATAGGGGGCGCTTATCTCGCTGCTGAATTAGATGCAAAAGGGGCGATTAGACAAGGTGCAGAATTAGCGGCGATAATCTAGTGCGCACAGCGCTGATAGCCGTCCGGGTTCTCAATATTAAGTTTACATCGATAGGTCACTTTATTTTTAAAGGCCATTTAAAGTGCCAAATTCGTCAACCCAAAAGGCAGTTATAGATAGATGAAAAAATTCTTTTATGGATTGGGTATTCTACTCATCATACTCACTATTCTTGGTATTAGCGCCGCTAGCTTCGTCGAGTGGCGCTTGATGCCTAATGGAGAGTTTGCTGAGCGCGAGGCGCCTGCTGCGCCTGATTACAAAAATAACGCATTTTGGGTGTCACATATCAACAAGGCTGACACCTCTGATCTAATTCCTGACGAGGTTGACGTGAGTAACGATTTATCAGACAAACCGGCGAATGTATTTTTTGTTCATTCTACAGGCTACGTTGGGCCCGGTGGTTGGAACTCGACAATGGCGCTCGAAAACTCTGAGACACAGTCTTTAGAATATATGCTTTCCAGCATGGCAAGTGCATTTAATGGTTGCTGCGAGATTTATGCGCCCAAATATCGACAAGCCCACTTAGCGGCATTTGGAGAGGCTGATCAGTCATCAAGTTTCGCAGCTTTAGATTTGGCGTACACAGATGTAGAAAGAGCGTTTGACTTTTTTATAAAAAATATCAACCAAGGTCGCCCGTATATGATTGTTGCGCATAGCCAAGGTTCATTACATGCCTTGCGCTTAATTGCCAACAAAATTGATAGAACGCCATTAAGAAAAAAACTGGTAGCGGCTTACACGATTGGTTATTGGATCCCCAAAGACACGTTTGGACGGACCTTGCACAATATCGGACTGTGTGAAAGTGCTGAGCAAACTCAATGTATTGTGACTTATGATACTTACGGCGAGGGAGGTGCCATGGCAACTGGTTTGCGGCATTGGTATCCTGAGGGCTGGGAAACCACCGGAATTAGTGATACAGCATGTGTTAACCCCCTTAGTTGGAAGATAGATACGCAGCGGGCGTCTGCACAGTTGCACAAAGGTGCTTATCCAGTTGTGTTTAAACGTGAATTTTTACATATGCTATTGAACAAAAATGCGATGTTTAAGTTCGAAAGTTTACCAGCGTTGACGCCAACGCTAACGTGGGCACAATGCGATGAATCCGGGATGCTGCATGTTGCTGAGCAACATGATAATGCATTTTCAAATCATCTAGACAATAAAGATAAAAGTTACCATGTGCTCGACTTCAGTCTTTTTTATGGCAACCTTCGCGAAAACGCAATTGTTCGTACGCAAGCTTTTAACAACAAAAGCATGCAATAAAATAGCTATTTCTTTATACTCGCGCCGATTCAGCTAAAGTAATTTCCGATTTGCGTTGATAACAAGAAATAGAGCATACTGTTTTGACAGACACAGATGCGCCATCTTTTCTTGACGTCACATGGAGGCAATGCATTATGGCAACCGCTATTCCGGCACAAATCGAGACATTATTTGACAACATTGTAATAGAGCAATTTTGGTGGGATGGCGTGCAGATAAAAATGCCGTTTCACTGCATTTACGCCAAAGTGCCTAATCCAGTCGCTGATGAATGGAAAGAAATTAACGGTGTAAGCGTACCGATAATGAAGATGGAAAAGTACCACATACCTCTGTGGGATCCTTTGCATACCAAAATTGTCAAAATGCCAAAGTACGCCATTATTATTTCTTGCCACAAAGGTAACAGCTTCGGCTTGTATGCCTACCCAGCAGATCATATCGATGAGCCCATCGTTATGTCGTATAAAAATTGGTTGCGCCAACAGCAAAAGATTTAGATAGCCAAGCGCTAACCTTCTTCTGTGGTGTAACTGGCACCTTATGGAGAGTTCATGCTTTGGTTAGCAGAAGGGTTTGGCGCGATTGCCGTCATTCTTAATTTTATTGGTTATAGGCAAAACGATGTCAATCGCTATCGTTTTATATCGGCAATGGCGCTAGGGTTTGTTAGTACTCACTTTTTTATGCTGGGCGCGATGGCAGCAGGGATAGGGTGCGCTCTAGCCTGTATTAGAAACCTAGTGGCGATTAAGTATCGTGGCCATCATGTATTGGCTACTTTTGTTGCGCTCAATCTTGGTTTTTTTTGTTATGAGTTTTTTGCGCTACAGCACGGATGGATCATTGTGGTTGCTTACGCATCTTCGATGATTTTTACAGTGGGCTCAATCGCTATCGATAACGCTAAAAAAATAAGACAATGGTTTATTCTGGCCGAGCTACTTGGATTGACCTATGCCATATTGGTAGGCTCTATTTTTGGCACCATTTTTAATATTACAAACTTATTCAGTATTTTGTTTAAGCTTTATCAGGATAAACGAAAACAGCCTATTGGTTAATCTCGAGTTGATTGAATAAGGGCTTATCAGTTGTTTATATTCAAAATAATATTATTTTGGGCCAAAAAAAGGCCGCAGTAGTAATGAAACGGCGGCCTTTTGGGGTTTAACGCCATTATCTGTTATCAAATAATGGCCCAATTTTTAATTAGCTTTTCTTCTTGACCAATACAGATATCTTGGTAATCCCAGCTTGCTTTACTTGGTCCATTACTTCAACAACAACACCGTGCTCTGTGTCTTCGTGGGCTTGGATTGCAGCAGAGTCAGTTACGTTGTTAGCTAAAAATGTTTGTGCATTGGCGACAACACGACGAATATCAACGACACGATTGTCCAGAACAATCTGACCAGTGGCATCTATCCTAATAGACAAAGCTTTGCTTGGTTGACTAGGATTATTATTTTCTTTAGGACGATTTGCCGTTAACCCTTTCTCTGATGAGAAGGTGGTTGTTACGATAAAAAATATCAACATGATGAACACGATGTCCAACATTGGCGTCATATCGACCTGCGCGTCATCATCACCGGATGTGTGCTTTTTTCTCTTCATTTTACAGTTCGTCCTCTTAAATCAGGATGACAGTATAAAGGCTTCACAGAAAATGCCTAGTGCTTTGTATGTAAATTTGTTAAAAAATATATAGAAAGTATCTAGCCAAGCTGATTTTAGTACGTTTGCCATTGTGCAAGCACCTATAATTCTTGGGGTTACTGATGTCCTGAATTATTAATAAGTGCGTGCACAATAGGAGTACAACATATAGTAAGCGCCTCGTTTATCTTTTTAATTTGCGCTTAGTGTCGTAACAAATTGAATCAATCCTGGCTTAGAGCATCATTAATTAAATGGGGTATTCACTGCTTTTTAAACATTTAAAGGGGGTAACAACGATTTTTTTTGATCAAATCTTAGGTTTTATTAAAAGTGAATAATTACTCACTTCTAGAATGTGCAAAATTAGGGCGATACTGCATCATTTTATTTAAACAGCTGATTTAAGTATTAAATTTTTTAGTTTCACTGTTTTTTTGCACTTATTTGGTGCGTTGAAACTTTATTTGTCAGTTTATAAATTGGATTTATCGAAATAATTGCATAAATATGCAAGAAATAAGCAAAATATGGGTAAAAATATGAATAATTGGCTTTTAGTTGGGCACAGATTGTGCTGAGATTGCAATCAGACAACAATAACTAGTCCATGAAGAGGCACGATGAAAACTAAGAACAAAGCAATTTTTAAGTATTCCGCTATTGCATTTGCAGTATCAGCATGTAATTTACCCATTACTTCCGCGTTTGCCCAACAAGCCTCAAATGGCGTAATTGAACGCATTGAGGTAACAGCAACACGCCGTTCCGGCTCAGTGCAAGACGCACCGCTTAATATAACCGCACTAACATCTGATACCTTATCGGATCAAAATATTGGTGATCTTGACGATGTCGCCAGATGGGTTCCTGGTTTAACAGTGACGGATCAAGGTGGTCGCAACGACTCGCCTATTATTGTCCGGGGCTTAAATACAAATTCGACTGGTCCTGGCGCCGATGGCGGCACAGTCGCCACTTATGTCGGCGAAATTCCTCTGTTTATTAACATGCGTTTAAACGATATTGAACGTGTTGAAGTGCTAATTGGTCCTCAAGGAACATTGTATGGGGCAGGTACATTGGGCGGAGCGATAAGATACATTCCAAAACAAGTCGAAATGGACCTGACGAGCGGAGAGATTTACGGTGATGTGTCTAGTATGACGCAAAGTGACTCGTTGGGCGGTGAGGCTGGTTTCGTTTTCAACACGCCTATTATCGATGACGTTTTAGCGGTGCGTGCATCATTTAACTATTTTAATAATCCGGGCTTCATTGATTATAATTATGTTGTGCAACAAGGCGGCGTGTCTCTGCCTGATCCCGATTGGAGTGATGCAGCGGCCGTTTCTTCTAACTTAAGACAGGTTGAAGATGCTAATGGTGAAGACACTAGCTCTGCTAAGGTTGCTTTGCGGTGGACACCGACGGATAACCTAGATGCTACGTTAAATTATTTTTATCAGAAACAAGATGTCGAAGGTCGATCGATTGTTCATTTCGACACACTTTCTTCTACCAATGGTCTAAGCGATGTTATCGGTCCTTACGAGTCAGCTTATCGCTATGAAGAGCCAAGAGAAAAAGAAGACGAACTCCTAAGCTTAGAGATAAAAGCCGATCTTGGTTTTGCCGAGTTGGTGTCTGCGACCGGCAAGTCAACTTTCGAAGCGGTCGGGCAACGTGACCAGACCGACCTGCTAATTCGTTTGGCTTACAGCTACGAAGAATTTCCAGCTTTTTCATCCTTTACGCGAGAAGTCGATAAAGCAGATGTCTTAACTCAAGAAATCCGCTTAGTGTCACAAGGTGATTCTGCATTGTCTTGGATTTTAGGCGCGTTTTACAACAAAATTGAAACTGAGGTCGATAGTAGAGAATTTACGCCAGGATTTGACCAGTTTGCTGTTGATGAGTTCGGTGGCGGTCAATTGCGCCCAGATTCACTTGAATATATATCAGTGGACTTTTCTGAAACCACCGAAAAAGCTGTGTTTGGTGAGTTAGCATATCAAATTAGCGATGATTGGAATGTGACCTTTGGTTTACGTCACTATGAATATGATATCGTTAGTGAGTCCGATGTCGACTTACCGCTATATAATACCGTTTTCGAGGGTAGAGACCCCGAATCAATTGTCATTGACTTGGCTAAGTCGGAAGCAAGTGA
>Ga0115565_10002159_pt1 | contig 15414 bp, 12 predicted proteins | sample COGITO_mtgs_1105_FD_87199 | JGI IMG/M metagenome (GOLD analysis project Ga0115565, IMG submission 87199) | Pelagic marine microbial communities from North Sea - COGITO_mtgs_110530 | ecosystem: Environmental > Aquatic > Marine > Epipelagic | place: Germany:Helgoland, sampling site Kabeltonne... | reverse complement strand
ACTTCATGCGTCCTCATGTAATGACGTTTGGACAACTCCTTATTGTGCAAGGCTTGTGACAACATAAGTTGGTCAAAACGGATAATCTCAGATTCGTAGATGATGTTTAACAGATTTAAACTACAGTCAAACAATACACGTCGATACTCATCTTTGTTGTTGTGCTGATTTTTTAATGGCTCAAACAGCCGAGCAACTTCTTTATCCACGACTGCGCTTAGTACTTCGTCTTTATTTGAAAAGTATTTGTAAAGCGTCATTTTTGACGTCTTAGCTTGTTTTGCTAACATGTCTGTCGTTACCTTATCCACCCCATTCTTAAAAAAAAGCGTTCTTGCTGCGCTTAAGATCCTCTCTTTTGGTGATGGCTTGGGCATTCTAGGTATGGTCCTTTCATATTTAAAATTTAATGTCGTGATCAATAAAACTCACTTACCGCAGAACTGGACAGCGCGATACATAGGGTATTAGAAGATATATTTTGTAAAAAGTAAATACATTATGGTACTGTACTGTACAGTACACTTATGAAGAGTTTTACAGTCCGTGTTCAAATTGACAAATCTTACTGCAATTAAGCCCCTCAGGTCGTTTGCAACAACCCGATCCATAACTGCAATCAGCTTGATGGTCATCGTATTGATGATGGTGTTGAGCGCTTGCTCATCTGAACGGCAACGCAACGACGAAAAACAACAAGAACCCGCCAAGCACGTGTGGGCAATATCCTTGTCCTCGGGTTCTCAAAAACCAGAACGTCACCTTACAGGTCAACTTCAAGCGGCCGACACAGTGCCTATTTCATTTGAGGTAAGTGGCGTGGTCAAAAGTATGCAAGTGAACTTAGGTGAGTCATTTAAGCAGGGAGATGTGCTAGCACAACTAGACCAGTCGGTGTACATGTTGAACGTCGAACAACAAAGAAGCGCATTAGGCGAATCAGCGGCGGCGCTTGCAGAATCACAGTTAAACTACCAACGAAATCAGACGCTTCGCAAACAAGGTTTAGTTTCTCAAGCACAAGTTGATAATCTCAAAACAAGCTATGACATAGCCGTGAAGAGAGTAAATGTTGCGCAAAGCAGATTAGATTTAGCCCTCAAAAACTTAAGCGATACCGAGTTAGTAGCGCCTTATGACGGTCGCGTATCATCACGATTAGTTGAACCCTCGCAGCATGTGACGCCTTCGGTACCCGTTTTTGAAATTCAAGGAAATGCTAAGTTGGAGCTGAGCGCCGCTATACCCGAAAGCCTTATTGGTAAAGTGTCATTATTGGATCTCGTGACGGTAAAGGTTCCATCGATTTCAGGTGATCGAACTTATGCCGCGGTACTGACAGAAATTGGCGCGCAAGCATCCCTAGCAAATGCTTTCCCGGTGACAGTTACTCTAAAAGAATTTCATCCAGACTTTCACCCTGGTATGTCGGCTGAATTAGTTATTCAGATCGCATCACAAACGTCAAATGAAACCACCTTCATCATACCCGTCAATGCTTATGCAACAGACAACCAAGGAAACTACGTGTACGTCATCAATCAGCAAAATACGCTTGATAGAGTCAGTATTAATATTCTTGAGACATATCGAAAAGAAGTACTCATACGCGCTACTTCTGACACCTTAACGATGACTAAGGGAGCTAATATAGTGCGCACTGGGCTTAGTTTTTTGAGACCGAACCAACCCGTAACTATTGTTGATTCGAGCGTTAGCATTTACAACGAGTAATATATTAATGATCAACCTTTCTGATATCGGATTTCAGTACAACCGTCTTGTATTAACTATTGTTGCTGCCTTAATGCTGTTTGGTGGCATCAGCTATTTTTCGCTTCCTGCTCAAGAAGATCCATCAATCAAGATTCGAGAGGCCGTAATTTCTACTAATTTTCCTGGCATGTCAGCCGAACGCGTTGAGCTGCTGGTCACCAAGACAATAGAAGAAGGCGTGCGCAACGTTGATGAAGTTGAGGAAATTCGTTCAATTTCGATGCTTGGACGGTCGGTTGTTTATGTTGACTTGTATGACAGTTATTTTGACTTGGACCAAATATGGGACAAAGTACGCAACGAGCTTGATAAGGTAGCCGACGAATTGCCTGAAGGAACACAAGCGCCGTTTATTAATGACAATTTTGGTGACGTTGCTATTCTAACGGTTGCGTTGCTAGCTGACGACGGAATAGGCATGGGCGAAATGTTTGATATGGCCCAACATGCAAGAGATATGATGTACACCGTCAGTGGCACGCAGTCGGTCGATATACTTGGTGCGCAACAAGAAAATATCATTATAGAAATATCAGATGTAAAAGCGGCTCAGTTGGGCGTAGCGCCTAGCCAATTAGTCAGCGCTTTACAAGACCAGAATGTTGTTCGCGCAGGCGGCATTATCGACGTCGATGGTAAGTCGTTTAATATTGTGCCCAGTGGCAACTTCACTGATATCGAATCAATCAAAAACGTTATCTTTACCTTACCTGGCTCATCAAGTTCAGTTGCCTTGCAAGACCTTGCAAATATTTACCGTGATGTTGTCAACCCGGCCTTCCAAACAGCCTATTTTAATGGGCAACAAACTATCGTGCTGGCAATAGCCAAAAATAGCAAATTCAGTGTGACTGAGTTTTCACCGCGGTTGGAAAAGATGATTGATGACCTTAATCAGCAGATGCCTGCTGGTATGCACTTTGAAGTGATCACCCGCCAAGCTGACCAAGTAGAAGCCGCCGTAGAAGGCGTTTCTTTAAGCGTTATTCAAACTCTGTCAATTGTATTAGCGGTCGTGATTTTATTCTTAGGCTTTAGGATTGGTCTGATAGTGGGTGCGATAGTGCCTGCCGTTGTGTTGATTGTGTTGGCTGTTTTGAACTTTAGCAATATGGCGTTGGAGCGCATGAGCCTAGCGACCTTAATTATTTCATTAGGCTTACTCGTAGACAACGGTATTGTAGTGGCCGAAGATTTCAAAAAACGTTTGGAAAATGGTGAAAAACGCCGTGACATTATCTCAAACATAGGGTCAACACTGGCGATTCCGTTGCTTACTTCGTCCGCCACCACTATGCTGGTGTTTTTACCATTGATGTTGGCAGAAAGTGATTCAGGGGAATACACGCGCTAAGTATCAATCGTTATTATTTATTCCTTGTTTACCTCTTGGTTGTTATCTTTAGTGGTTACTCCTTACTTGTGCTACGTTTTTATAAAGGATGGAGAAGCTCAAAACGCGAACGGGATACAAGCCAAGGTTAGCGCGCTATTTGATCGCATTAATCAGTTGTACGAGGGTATTCTTCATTTTATTTTGGCTCAACGCGCTTTGATTATGCTGTTAACCGTCGGCCTTTTTATACTTGCTAGTGCCGCGATGAGTCTAGTACCGGTCAAATTTTTCCCTGATTCAGACAGACCACAAGTGCTTGCTTATATCGACCTCCCGACAGGCGCTTCGATGCGTGAAACGGAAAAAACCCTCGGCCGTGTATTTAGCGTATTAGACGATAAACAACGTTACCCCCATATTAAAAACTATGCAGCATATGGAGGCTTTGGCGGACCTCGTTTTGTGTTGTCTCTCACTCCAATTACGCCAGAATCTAGCAAAGCATTCGTGATGATTAATTTGACCGACAAAAAGCATCAGGACGAGACCATGATGCAGCTTAGAAGAGATTTTGCCGACCGTTTTCCAGATGTATTTGTTAGGGTCACTAAGATGTTTTTGGGGCCTTCTGACTCAAACAAAATTGATGTTCAAATTATAGGCCCCGACAAAGACTACATTTACAAAACAGCACAACAGATTGAACAAATATTTAGAGACTTGCCGGGCACCATTGAGATTAAAAATGACTGGGAAAACAAGGTTACGCAACTCAATGTATCGATTGATCAAGCGCGTGCAAAAAGAGCAGGAGTAACATCCTCAGATGTTGCCTTATCATTGCAAACGTTTTTCTCAGGTCAAGTCATCTCTGAGTTTAGAGAGGGAGATGATTTACTTCCCATTGTCGTGCGAGGAAAAGACCAAGACCGGTTTGACTTGAGCCGAATATACACAGTCAACGTCTACTCTCGCGACCAAAATGTCAACGTTCCGCTAGAGCAAGTAGCTAACATCACATTCGAACCTCAATACGCTCGAATTGCACGCGAAAATTTATTCAGGACCGTAACAATCGAAGCAAAAAATTTATACATGACCGCTGAAGACATGGTGCCTATTTTAGAGCCTGAATTTGACAAGCTGCGAGCGCAACTACCTGCTTCACACAGTATAGAGTTTGACGGCGTCGTAAAAGACTCGATAGAGTCCCAAGAATCGCTTAACGCAAACCTTCCCCTTTGCCTTGCGGTCATTGTACTGATACTAATCGCACAATTTAATTCTTATAGACGTGCCGGCATTGTTGTTCTAACAATTCCCCTTATTTTAATTGGTGCTGTGATTGGTCTATTAGTTGTGCAGGCTGATTTTGGTTTCATGGTGATACTGGGGCTCTATGCGCTTGCTGGGATTATTGTCAACAATGCCATTGTATTAATTGACCGGGTCGATATTGAACGCAAAGAACGAGAAGATCAATACGAAGCACTTGTGCAAGCCTGCGTGCGACGTTTGCGCCCAATCCTTATGTCTACCACTACAACAATATTAGGCTTATTGCCTTTAATACTGAGTCAAGACGCACTGTTTTTTGGCATGGCTAGCGCTATCGCCTTTGGGCTTGGAGTAGGCACTTTGCTAACCTTGGGCATAGTACCCATTCTTTACAGTGTATTGTTTAAAATAAATAAGCAGGTCAACTGAGGCACTTACCCCACTACGCAGTTTCTGCCATCAGCCTTAGCTTGATATAAATTCTTGTCTGCCATACTCAGCATGCTCTCAATATTGGCATTGCATAAATCTGTGAGGCCTATGCTGACGGTGCAGGACAGACTTTTATTCTTGCGTTTAAATGTTTTACTCGCAAGCGCCTCTCTAAAGTCATTCATCAGTTTACGCGCCTGCTCGATGTCGATATCAGGCAAAAAAATACAAAACTCTTCGCCACCAAATCGCGACACTTTGTAAGCAGCAAAATGTTTAGCAATTAACTTTGCCGTTTCTTTTAGCACCTTGTCACCATAATCGTGCCCATACTCGTCGTTGACCCGCTTAAAATGATCCAGATCTAGCAAAGCCAAGGTCATTTGGTTGAGTCCACGCTTCAAAAGTGCTTCAACTTGGTTAAAAAAATGTCTGCGATTAGGCAGGCTAGTCAAATAATCTGTGTTAGCCGTCTTTCTGATCAAGTCTATCTGCTCTATATACTCAACGTTCTGCATAATCCGGCAAAAGAACTCCTCGTGACAATAAGGTCGGGTCAGATAGTCAGTAGCACCACTTTTCAAAAAACGCGCTAACAAGGATGTTTTACGACCACTAGAAACACCAATGATGGCCATTTCGTTCTTGTTAAAACTTCTGCGAATATCGGCAACTATCTCGGTGCCGTTCATCTCCGGCAACACTTCATCAACGACAACCAGTTTGATATTACCGTGCTGATACAGCAAGTCTTGAACATTGTTCGCTGTATTGGTCTCATAAACAGTAAAATTATGTCTTTTAAGCAACGGGCCAATACTGTTTCTGTTGCGTCGTGAGGCATCCACGACCAACACGCCGACATCACTGTTTTTCTCTAGACGTTCTAACAATCGTGATAGGTAATCATAGATTTGAGCATTTTGTTTTGGAATATAGTCAACAATCTGCTTGCTAAGGATATGTTCGCGGCGCTCCTCATCATCCTCATTAACAATAACGATAACGGGCATATATGCATCTAAAGCAAAATCTATGGCCTCTCCGCATTTTGCATCAGGCAAGGAGTAATCCACTACTGCACACAAATAGCTCTCTGGCGTTGTTGCTTCAAAGATATGCTTTGCTTCTGTGAGGCTAGTCGCACATACGACGTCGAAATTTGCTTTGCCGATCACACGCTTTAAAATACGCAGACTTTCCATATCGTGTTCTATTAATAATACTTTAAATTTCACTACAACTGATTCTCTAACCACCTCTGGTAATTAGGTTATCGGCTAAAGTTTTTGATATTTAGTTTTTTTGGGCGGTAATGCGAAAAAAACACTAAAACGCTAATTTTAATGCTTCTATTATGGCTTTATTTGCCTCAGGGAAGGCAAGGTTATCAAGCTGTGAGTGGTTTACCCAACAACTCAACTGGTTTTCATTCCCTATCGGCTCACCGTCAAATTTATCGACAATATGCACATCTAAGTGAACGTTTTTATCCGAATATTCATGCTTTATCGATAACAACGAGTAACTAGAAAGTACCGTGATGTCAATTTCTTCTTTTAATTCGCGAGATAGCGCTTGTTCCACTGTTTCGTTGGCCTCTACTTTGCCGCCAGGAAACTCCCATAAGCCCCCTTGATGTTGACTTTGCGAACGCTTACATATAAAAAAGGTGTCGTTTCGCTTAACGACACCTACCGCTACATGAATAAATTTCAAATCTACAAACCTTTTCTAACTAAGTTTGCCATGACATTGCTTGTATTTTTTGCCCGAACCACATGGGCAAGGATCATTACGCCCAACTTTACGGTTTGATTGTGCAGGAGTGCGAGCAGGCTCTTCGTCAGGCGCGGTGGCGGACTGATGCTCATAGTTTTTTTCAACCTCAGCTGCTCGTCGCTGCTCTTCAACAGCCTGAACGTCAGACTCTTCTCGTACTTGAACTCGGCTTAAAATACTAATGATTTCTACTTTTAGTGCTTCCAGCATTTCTGAAAACAACTCAAAGGACTCACGTTTAAATTCTTGCTTTGGATTTTTCTGTGCGTATCCGCGTAAATGAATGCCTTGGCGTAAATGATCCATGGCTGCTAAATGTTCTTTCCACAAGCCATCTAGGGTTTGTAACATTACCGCTTTTTCGAACTGCCTTAATACGCTCTCGCCGACGGCTTTTTCTTTTTCTGCGTAGCCCTCATCAACCATGGCTTGAATACGCTCACGAACTTTTTCTTCGTACAATTTATCGTCGTCATCCAACCATTGTTGCACGGGTGCATGCAGCATAAAGTCGGTTTTGAGTCGTTCTTGTAAACCAGAAGTATCCCACATTTCTTCGAGAGACTGCGGTGGAATATATTGACTAATTATGCCATCCACCACATCGGCGCGAATTTTAGTAATTGTACCGCCGATTTCACCTTCGTCTAATAGCTCATTTCGCTGCTCATAAATGACTTTGCGTTGGTCGTTTGCAACATCATCGTATTCGAGCAATTGCTTACGAATATCAAAGTTTCGACCTTCTACTTTGCGTTGTGCATTCTCAATTGCCCTAGATACCCAAGGATGTTCAATAGATTCACCCTTTTCCATTCCCAAGCGCTTCATCATATTACCCATTTTCTCTGACGCAAAGATACGCATTAAGCCATCGTCTAACGATAAGTAGAAACGCGACGATCCTGCATCACCTTGACGACCAGAGCGACCACGAAGCTGGTTGTCTATTCGTCTTGATTCATGCCTTTCAGTACCAATGATATGCAAACCACCCGCAGCAAGAACAGCATCATGGCGCTTCTTCCACTCTGCTTTAACATGCGCAATTTGTTGCTCGGTAGGATTTTTGAGTTTTTCTATCTCAGACTGCAAATTTCCACCCAACACAATATCGGTTCCGCGGCCTGCCATGTTTGTGGCGATTGTAACCGCACCAGGCTGTCCTGCGTTTGCAACAATATCCGCTTCTTGTTCGTGAAACTTCGCGTTTAGAACCTTATGTGGAATCTTCTCTTTTTGCAGTACTTTGGCTAGCAATTCAGAGTTTTCAATTGAAACCGTTCCGACAAGCGTTGGTTGATTTTTTTCAACGCAAAGCTTTATATCTTCGACGATAGCGGCGTACTTCTCTTCTGCTGTTAAGTAGATCTTGTCAGCGCGGTCATCACGAATCATCGGCTGGTTAGTCGGGATAACGACCGTCGCTAAACCGTAAATATGGTTGAATTCGAATGCTTCGGTATCAGCAGTCCCCGTCATACCAGACAGTTTATCGTAAATGCGGAAATAATTTTGGAAAGTGATTGAGGCTAGTGTTTGGTTCTCATTTTGTATATTAACACCTTCTTTAGCCTCGACCGCTTGGTGCAAACCCTCTGACCAACGGCGACCTTCCATTGTTCTCCCCGTGTGCTCGTCGACAATGATAATTTGGTCGTCTTTGACAATATAATCGACGTCTTTGCTGAATAACTTATGCGCACGTAGACCAGCATTCACATGATGCAATAGGCTTATGTTGGCGGCAGAAAAAAGCGATTCACCCTCTTGCAACAAGCCATTTTTTTGCAGTAATTCTTCGACAAAAATCTGCCCATTTTCACTTAAATGAACCTGTTTGCCTTTTTCATCAATAGTATAATGACCATCACCCATTTGGGCATTCTCAATTAATTCGTCTTCTTTTTCTTGACGCTCGAGTTGTGGAATAATCAGATTAATCTTTTTGTATAATTCAGAACTATCTTCAGCCGCACCAGAGATGATCAGAGGGGTTCTGGCTTCATCGATTAAAATCGAGTCTACTTCATCTATCACGGCAAAATGTAAGTCTCTCTGAACACGATCTTTTGGACTAAATGCCATGTTGTCGCGCAAGTAATCAAAACCAAACTCGTTATTAGTGCCATACGTGATATCGCATTCATATGCTTGTTTTTTCTCGACTGACGACAAACCTGGAATGTTGCAACCCACCGTTAGACCCAAAAATTCAAAAAGCGGTCTACTCCAGTCAGCGTCGCGTCTAGCTAAGTAATCATTGACGGTAATGACATGGACACCTTTTCCGCTGATTGCGTTCAAGTAGCTGGGCAACGTTGAGGTGAGTGTTTTACCTTCGCCCGTTCTCATTTCGGCTATTTTGCCTTGGTGCAAGACCATCCCGCCAAGCATTTGAACGTCAAAGTGGCGCATGCCAAAAACACGTTTACTGGCTTCTCTTACAACAGCAAACGCTTCAGGCAATATCTGCTCTGGCGTTTCCCCTTCTGCCATACGCTTTTTAAATTCGCTGGTTTTGTCTTTGAGTTGCGAATCTTCTAGTGCTTCTAGGCCTTCTTCAAGGCCGTTAATAGTTAAGACCGTTTTATTTAGTTTTTTTAATATACGATCGTTATGCGTTCCGAAGATCTTTTTAAAAATGTTGGCAAACATGCGTTAGGAGCTTCCAAATAATGTGTTAATTATAAATTGCGCGATATGATATCAAGTATGACACCAAGACACTATCATGAGAGAGGATATGTTGAGCGGATGTAATGCAAAAAGACGGGGGCCTACTTGTAAATATACGGTAATGGATCTACCTGACTTCCGTTTTTTAACACTTCGTAGTGAACATGAGCACCCGTCGAGCGCCCAGTATTACCTAAAAGAGCAACAGCTTGACCCTTGGTGACTATGTCGCCGACTTCAACTTGTAGCTCGTCATTGTGACCATACCGAGTTCTAAGGCCATTTCCATGATCAATTTCGACTAACTTTCCATATCCATATCGTTCGCCAGCCCAGGTTACTACGCCCGCGGCGGTTGCAATGATATCTTCCCCAGCTTTACCGGCGAAATCTACCCCTTTGTGCATCGCTGGACGCCCCGAAAACGGGTCTTTTCTGACGCCATAATAGGATGACAACCAACCTTTTTGGACTGGACGGCCTGATAACTCACTCTCTTTTTCTATACTGAGGCCTAATAGTAAAGATTCAAGGGCGTTGAGTTGTTGTATTTTAAAATCTAATGTTTCTGACATGGTCTCTAGCTGAGACGTTAGATCTTTACTGGAGGCTAAATTTGCTTTGGCCTCGTCAGATAAGCTGAAATCTTCCTTTGCTAGACCAGCATTTTCAGCGATTGCTGACGTCAACGTATCCATTTTGTTAATTCGACTCTGCAAAGTCGCTAGTTGATTGACTAATCCGCTGACTTTTTCTTCCGTAGTTTGCTGTAGCTGTGCAACAAGCTTTGCTTGAGCCTCTAAACCCGTCTTTACCACGTTGACCCGCACGTGGTTTTCATAAACTGACTCGGACGACCTACTAGATACCAACAATACTAGCGACGATAAAACTAAAATACTCATGAACTTACGCACAGAAAAGCGAGTTGCAAATCTGTGTTTATTGCCCTTAAAGAGTATTGTTATGCTCATCTAATTACTGCTCGCTCAACTGGTATAATCATTATGTATCTAAGTGTATATAGGTTATCGGCTGATGTGAACCATTACATGACACACATACATATATTTATTCATAACTATTAAACCGCGCTTTTGTTTGACTTATCTAATACACAATGAACGCTTAAAATCAAAAGGCTAGCGATGGTTCTATATATCGTATCGGCATTTTACTTTCGTCTTCGTACTCGACATATTCCCAAGCAGTTTCGTCTTTTAGTATGGCATTTAATAACTTATTATTTAAACCGTGCCCCGTTTTATATGCAACAAGCTCGCCAATAAGGCTATGACCACCCAAATATAAGTCGCCTACCGCATCTAAAATTTTGTGTTTTAAAAACTCATCGCTATATCTCAAGCCCTCAGGATTGAGCACGCGGTATTCGTCCAAGGCGACTGCGTTATCCATACTGCCGCCTAGCGCTAAATTCATCGAATTCATTAATTCGAGGTCTTTCATAAACCCAAAAGTGCGAGCTCGACTGACTTCATCTACATAAGAATCCGTAGAAAAATCGAGTACCACGTGCTGCCGAGTTTGTGAAATTGCAGGATGGTCAAAATCGATCTGAAAGTTTACCTTGAAGCCGTCGTGCGGACGGAACTCTGCCCACTTATCGTCCTCTTCCACACGAATAGTCTTGATTATCTTTATAAATTTTTTGGGCGCATCAAGCTCTTGAATACCTGCGCTTTGCAATAAAAAAATAAACGGACTAGCACTACCGTCCATAATCGGCAGCTCGTGACTATCGACTTCAACAATAATGTTATCAATACCTAGACCCGAAAGCGCTGAAGCCAAGTGTTCGACGGTGTGGATAGAGTGACCGTCTTTATTTGTAATGCAAGTGCATAGCATTGTGTCGCCTACGGATTGAGCACGCGCAGGAATATCGGCGTAAGGTTTTAAATCTATACGACGGAAAATAATGCCGGTATTGGCTGGCGCAGGTCGAAGCGTCATCGTGACTTTTCGGCCTTTGTGCAATCCGATGCCTGTTTCTTGCACAGATTGCTTTATTGTTCTTTGCTTAATCATCTACAATCAGCACTCAGCTATATTTAAAAAGGGCGACATTTTACATGACAACCCTACTTGGGTCAATGACTTATAAAATTTCAAGCTATTTTTATCGAAAAACAAACTGTTCAGACCAGTAGTCTAATCAGCTTGTTTTCTCAAGAATGCTGGTATATCTAAGTAAGTATCATTGTCAGGATGAGTTTCGTCATCCAACTTCATAGCTTGAGCACCATCAATAGATCCGCCAATTCTTGACTCAGTCGATGACGACTCTCTGCCAATTGACGACGAACGCGTTGAAGACTCAGAAACAAGCGTGATATCAGGCTTGCGCTCTGCACCAATACCTGTAGCAACGACTGTTACTCTGACTTCATCAGTCAAGTCAGGATCGATTACCGTACCCACTACAACCGTCGCGTTTTCGGAAGCAAACGCTTTGACAGCATTACCGACTGTTTCGTATTCATCGATCGCAAAGTCAAGGCCCGCTGTTATATTAACTAAGATCCCACGGGCGCCTGATAAATCAATATCTTCTAACAAGGGGCATGCGATGGCTGCTTCTGCCGCTTCTTCTGCACGGTCTTCACCTCGACCTACGCCCGTTCCCATCATTGCCGTGCCCATTTCAGACATAACGGTTTTTACATCAGCGAAGTCGACATTAATAAGCCCGGGTTTAGTAATTAATTCTGCAATGCCTTGAACCGCGCCACGCAAAATATCATTTGCTGCGCTAAACGCTTGCAGCAATGGCGTGCCTTTGCCCATGACTTTTAGTAACTTTTCATTTGGAATTGTAATCAATGAGTCCACGTGCTTTTGCAGTTCAGCAATACCTGCATTAGCAAACTCAGCTCGCTTACGTCCTTCAAACGGAAATGGCTTGGTCACGACTGCTACCGTTAAAATACCCATTTCTTTAGCAATTTTGGCCACTTCTGGTGCTGCGCCAGTGCCGGTCCCACCGCCCATACCAGCGGTAATGAAGACCATGTCAGCACCTTCAATAGTCTGCCTAATTTTTTCTCGATCCTCTTGCGCTGCTTCGCGTCCGACGTTTGGATCTGCCCCCGCTCCGAGCCCTTTAGTAACTTCGTTGCCTATTTGCAATTTTATATGCGCGTTTGAATTCTTCAGCACCTGAGCGTCAGTATTCATAGCAATAAAATCGACGCCTTCGATGCTGTGTTGCACCATGTATTCAACTGCATTGCCACCACCGCCGCCGACACCAACGACTTTAATGACTGCTTCATCGCTATGATTGTCCATAAGTTCGAACATTATCATTCTCCGGTATTGTTGAAGCCTTTGTTATTATTGTTCGGCTTCTTATTAATTTAGCGCTTAAAGGCCCCCTAAAAATTGCCTTTAAACCAACTTTGTATACGCATGACTGCATTTTTTACTGCGCTTGGTGCGTCTTTTGATGAAGACGTTCTTTTATTGATATTATTTTGTTTTCCATACTGTAACAGACCCACTGCGGTTGCAAAACAAGGATCGTCTACATATTCAGATAAACCTTTGACGGAATGGGGCTTGCCAACTCTTACTGGCATCTGGAATATCTCTTCTGCAAATTCCACTGCCCCTTGCATTTTGGCAGTACCGCCGGTAATAACCATACCTGCAGCGATTTGATCTTCTAAACCACTGGCCTGAATTTGCTCAAAGGCCAATTCAAAAAGTTCTTGGTAACGCGGCTCTATCACCTCTGCAAGTGTGTGCCTAGACATCACTCGAGCTGGGCGTCCGCCTACACTGGGGACTTCGATGCTATCGTCCATGCTGACCATGTCTTTTAGGGCGCAAGCATATTTGATTTTAATATCTTCAGCATTGCTCATTGGCGTGCGAAAAATCTTCGCTATGTCACTTGTTATTTGATTCCCGGCAAGCGGTATCACCGCTGAATGTCTAATCGCGCCATCAGTGTAGATAACGATATCAATGGTGCCACCACCAATATCAATCACGCAAACGCCCAATTCACGCTCGTCATCCGTAAGCACCGCGTAACTTGATGCTAATGCAGAAAAAATCGTTTGGTCGACACTAAGGTCACAACTTTCGACACATTTGACTAAGTTTTTGGCCATGTCATCGGCACACGTGATAATGTGCGCCGCCGCTACCATTCTGACGCCAGACATGCCAATCGGGTTTTTAATGCCCTCTTGTACATCAATCACAAACTCTTGCGGTAATACATGAAGCAACTTGCGCTCTGCCGCCATTGGTACCGAGCGCGCAGCATGAATTACGTTATCCACATCATCCTGTGTGACTTCTTGATTGTTAATCGGCACCATGCCTGTTTCATTTTGGCACTGGACATGACGGCCAGAAATTGACATAAACACTGATGATACGTGGCAATCTGCCATTAATTCCATTTCGTTGACGGCATGACGAATTGATTGCACTACCAAATTTAGGTCGTTGACGCCACCCTTATCCATCCCTCTGGATTTGTGTGTACCAACACCAACAATACTGATACTTTCGTCGTCCAGCACTTCACCTACAACCGCTTTGATAACACTTGTGCCTATGTCCAAGCCAACTATAAGATTTCTTTCCATCGATTTAGACATCTGCATTGCTCTTATTTTTCATTGTTCTTGTTCAATTGCGTCAATTTTTTTGTTGTTATTTTGCTGTCTGAGCGCCAATAAATACGCACTACATAGCGGATTTTTAACGTTCATCATCGGGGTTTTCATTCCACCCTACTGCTAGCCCTGTATCATACCTTAAATCAATGTAGTTTATCGCTCTATTTTGCTCTAAAAGTAGCGGATAAACATCTACAAATCTTTGTAATCTCGCAATAAATTCTTTGCGTCCCAGATTTAACTGAATTTCATTATTTAGTTCAACCCGCCAAGCAAATCTCTCACTTAAAAAAAGCTGTTTTACGTTGACATCAGTGTTACCCAATAGCGACTGCATTGCTTTTAAACCTGATAGAGTTGTTTTCTCGCTGCCTCCAGGACCAAACAATAGTGGTAATGGCTTTGAATAATTACCACCATCAAACACATCGCCGTATTGATTTAGCAGCAAGTCATCATTCCACACAGCAACGGCGGTTTGCTCTACCAAATACACATGCAAACTGTTTGGCCAACGTTTTCTGACGGACGCCCGATATACCCAAGGTAGATTTTCAAGTAATGCATGAACCTCGTTGACATCTAAAGCAAAAAAGCTGCCAGTTTGTTGCGTTCTTATCAATGATTCGAGCACCTCATCTTGTAAGACTTGTCGTTGACCTGAAAACACAACCTTTTGTACGGGTAAACGCTGTTCGTCTTGCAACCACTGCTGGGTTTTATAAGCGCCAAATCCCAAACTTAATAAAACCGCGATGAAAAACATCAAACCGGGCCAGATGGACTTAGCCTGCTCAGTCGACTCAATGAGCATTTGCTGTTCATCGCTCATACATTAATCACTCAATCACAGCGTTTCAGCAAGAATTTCACGCACAAGTTGTTGAAAACTGACCCCAGCTTGTTTTGCTGCTTTGGGAACTAAACTTGTCGTTGTCATCCCAGGTACAGTATTTGACTCAAGCAGGAAGAAGTGCCCATGCTGGTCTTGCATTAAATCTATCCTGCCCCAGCCTTCTCCTTTTAATGCAAAAAATGCCTGTAAAGCAAGCGCTTGCACGTGTCTTTCTTGTTGTTCGTCCAAGCCACTTGGACAAAAGTATTCAGTAGTGCTGTCTTTGTATTTTGCATCATAGTCGTAAAACACATGAGGTGTTCGCATTCGAATTGAAGGATATGTTTTGCCATTGACAATCGCGACCGTAAATTCGTTGCCCGTGATGTATTGCTCTATCAAGACCTGTTCATCAAAACCGAACGCGGTATTAGTCGCGCGCATCAAGGCCTCGGCGTTGTCTACTTTGGCCATACCAATGCTCGAACCTTCGCTGACAGGCTTAACCATCACTACCCCACCTAACTGGGTCAATATTTCGGCATAGTGAGTGCTCGACAATTCAGTTTTTTTCACGGTGACGTAGCGCGCAGTCGGCAACCCTACTGCTTGCCATATTTGCTTGCTAATAACTT
>Ga0115565_10002156_pt1 | contig 15427 bp, 6 predicted proteins | sample COGITO_mtgs_1105_FD_87199 | JGI IMG/M metagenome (GOLD analysis project Ga0115565, IMG submission 87199) | Pelagic marine microbial communities from North Sea - COGITO_mtgs_110530 | ecosystem: Environmental > Aquatic > Marine > Epipelagic | place: Germany:Helgoland, sampling site Kabeltonne... | reverse complement strand
TGGCATTACAATTGTGTCTTTTGCTTTGTGGGGCGATTTACCATTAACCTCAAATTCAGCTTCTGAACATGGTCCTGAAATTGATCGTTTAATGATCATTTCAATGGTGGTTATCTTTATCGTACAAACCATTACACAGTTTTTGCTTCACTATTTTGCATTTAAATATAAAGGTGAAAAAGGGCGTAAAGCTTTATTTTATGCCGATAATGACAAACTAGAATTTATCTGGACCGTTATTCCAGTAATCGTTTTAGCGGGTCTTATCATGTATGGCTTATTCACTTGGACAGATATCATGAATATTGATGAAGATGACGATCCTATAGTTGTTGAGTTGTATGCACAACAGTTCAACTGGAAAGCACGGTACGCTGGAGAAGACAATGTGTTAGGGAAAGCGAATGTTCGTTTAATCAACCTTGACAATGCAAATATCTTAGGACTTGATGAAGCAGATCCCAATGCACAAGATGATATCATTACAACAGAACTACACTTACCTGTAGGACAACCGATACTATTTAAAATGCGTTCTCAAGACGTTTTGCACTCCGCTTATATGCCACACTTTAGAGCGCAAATGAATTGTGTTCCAGGAATGATAACTCAATTTGCTTTCACACCAACAGTGACGACCGAAGAGATGCGATTGAATCCAGACATTTATGAAAAAGTAAGAAACATTAATAAAATCAGAGTTCAAAAAAGTAAAAAACTGCAAGCCAAAGGTGAAGAGCCTTTAGACAGCTATGAGTTTGACTACCTATTACTTTGTAATAAAATATGTGGAAAATCACACTATAACATGCAAATGAAAATTATTGTAGAATCGGAAGAAGACTACAAAGCATGGTTGCAAGAACAAAAATTATTCAAGAACTCTTTAGTTCAAAATTAAAAATATAACAACACAAGATTATGTCAGCACAGGTAGATACTCACGCACATCAAGACGATCATGGACATCATCCTAAAGAAACATTTATAACAAAATACATCTTTTGTCAAGATCACAAAATGATAGCCAAACAGTATTTGATTACTGGGATTATCATGGGTGTGGTTGGGATTTTAATGTCTTTGTTAATGCGTATGCAAATCGCATGGCCTTCGCAACCCAACCCAATTTTTGAAGCTCTTTTAGGTAAGTGGGCTCCAGGAGGTGTTATGGATGCGGATATCTATCTAGCCTTAGTAACTATACATGGTACTATTATGGTATTTTTTGTATTAACAGCAGGTCTGAGTGGAACGTTTAGTAACTTATTAATTCCATTACAAATTGGCGCGCGAGATATGGCCTCTGGATTCCTTAACATGGTATCCTATTGGTTATTCTTTTTATCAAGTGTTATCATGGTAGCGTCCTTTTTTGTTGAAGCAGGACCCGCTGCTGCCGGATGGACAATATATCCTCCATTAAGTGCATTACCTTTAGCACAAGGTGGATCAGGAGCAGGAATGACTCTTTGGTTAGTCTCAATGGCTATCTTTATTGCGTCCTCTTTATTAGGATCTCTTAACTATATCGTAACGGTACTAAACCTTCGAACAAAAGGAATGGCAATGACAAGACTGCCATTAACAATATGGGCATTTTTCATTACAGCTGTAATTGGAGTAGTTTCATTTCCTGTATTATTATCAGCTGCATTATTGTTAATCATGGACCGTAGTTTTGGAACCTCTTTCTTTCTATCGGATATTTTTATCCAAGGCGAAGTATTGCATTACCAAGGCGGATCACCAGTATTATTTGAACACTTATTTTGGTTCTTAGGACACCCAGAAGTATACATTGTACTACTTCCAGCTCTAGGAATTACATCCGAAGTGATTGCTACAAACTCTCGTAAACCAATTTTCGGTTACCGTGCAATGGTAGCGTCTATCTTAGCAATTGCATTCCTATCAACCATAGTATGGGGTCACCATATGTTTATCTCAGGAATGAATCCATTCCTAGGATCTGTATTTACATTTACAACCTTATTAATTGCTATCCCATCTGCGGTGAAAGCATTTAACTATATCACCACATTGTGGAAAGGAAACTTACAATTGAATCCAGCCATGCTGTTTTCAATAGGGTTAGTATCCACGTTTATAACAGGTGGTCTTACAGGAATTATTCTTGGGGATAGTGCTTTAGATATCAACGTTCATGACACCTATTTTGTAGTGGCACACTTCCATTTAGTAATGGGAATTTCAGCTCTTTACGGACTGTTTGCCGGCGTCTACCATTGGTTTCCAAAAATGTTTGGACGTATGCTTAATAAAAACCTAGGATACATTCACTTTTGGGTCACTGCAATTTGTGCTTACGGCGTATTTTTCCCAATGCACTTTATTGGCATGGCAGGATTACCACGACGTTACTACACAAACAGTAACTTCCCCTTATTTGATGACACTTCAAATGTTCAAATCCTAATAACGGTATTTGCACTTGTTGGAGGCGTTTTTCAATTGGTGTTTTTATGGAACTTTTTTCATAGTATTTTTTATGGCAAAAAAGCTGAACAAAATCCTTGGAGATCTAATACTTTGGAATGGACAACACCAGTTGAGCATATGCACGGCAACTGGCCAGGAGAAATACCTCACGTAGAACGTTGGGCTTATGACTACAGTAAACCCGGTCATGATGAAGATTTTGTACCTCAAAACATTCCTCTGAAAGAAGGTGAAGAAGAACTACAACACTAGATACTCATAACTTAATAGTATATTTAAAAGCCTTTCTTAAAACAAGAAAGGCTTTTTCTTTATATTTGTGTATATGAATGAAAATCTAGATCCAACCGACGAGCATTTCTCAGCAGAGGAACACGATATAGAAAAGGTGTTAAGACCCCTTTCATTCGACGATTTTGCAGGCCAAGATCAAGTCCTTGAAAACCTTCAAATATTTGTTCAAGCCGCTGTAGAACGCGACGAAGCTTTGGATCACACTCTGTTTCACGGCCCTCCAGGTCTTGGTAAAACAACACTTGCACACATCCTTGCCAATGAACTAGGTGTAGGGATAAAAGTTACCTCTGGCCCCGTATTGGATAAGCCAGGAGATTTAGCAGGGCTGCTAACCAACCTAGAAGAACGCGATGTTTTATTTATCGACGAAATTCATCGACTAAGTCCAATAGTAGAAGAGTACTTGTACTCTGCAATGGAGGATTATAAAATTGATATTATGATAGAATCGGGGCCCAATGCACGCACGGTTCAAATCAATCTAAATCCATTTACACTTGTTGGCGCTACCACTAGATCAGGACTATTAACTGCTCCAATGCGTGCCCGATTTGGTATCAGCAGTCGATTACAATACTATTCAACAGAACTACTCTCTACAATTATTCAAAGGAGTTCAGATATATTACAGGTTCCGATTACTTTAGAAGCAGCCATTGAAATTGCAGGCCGAAGTCGGGGCACACCTCGTATTGCCAATGCATTATTACGTCGTGTTAGAGACTTTGCACAAATTAAAGGCAATGGAAAAATAGACATCGAAATTGCAAAATTTGGTCTAAAGGCATTGAATGTAGATGCGCATGGATTAGATGAAATGGATAATAAAATTTTGACCACTATTATAGATAAGTTTAAAGGAGGTCCTGTAGGAGTAACCACCATAGCCACTGCCGTGAGTGAAAGTCCAGAAACCATCGAAGAAGTATACGAACCTTTTCTGATCCAACAAGGCTTTATCATGCGTACCCCTAGAGGTCGTGAAGTTACCGAACTGGCATACAAACATTTAGGACGTATCAAAGGCGATATTCAAGGCGGATTGTTTTAGAATAATTTTATATTAATGTCAGGCTGAGCGCAGTCGAAGCCCTTAAAAACGTTTATCATGTATTTGTATTACGGATACAGTCTTAAATGCTCTGACGAATCGTATATACAGGAATCACAAACAATATAGAAAGAAGGTTTAAGCAGCACCAGTTTGGATTTAATAAAGATTCATATACCAAGAATTTAATGATGTTTTACAAGCGATTTATTTTGAATAGAAAATTAAAGGATGGACGCGATTAAAAAAACAAGCTTTAATAAAAGGAGATTTTGATATGTTGCAAATTCTTTCAGAATGCAGGAATGCAACACATTATAAATATAAGAATTAGTTGGTTTAGCACTTCGACTGCGCTCAGTGTGACATCCAGATTTAATAAAAAAATTAGTTAATTTAGCACTTCGACTGCGCTTGTTTGCCGATAAGCAGGCTGAGTGAAACATCCAAATGAATTTAAAAAACCACTATTCAAAGCTCATAAAAGACGAAGCTAAACGCCTCGGTTTCCTGTCTTGTGGCATGAGTCAAGCAGGGTTTTTAGAAGAAGAAGCGCCACGTTTGGAGTCTTGGCTCAAAAACAATAGCCATGGCAAAATGCAGTACATGGAAAACCATTTTGATAAACGCCTAGACCCAACATTATTAGTCGAAGATTCTAAAAGCGTTGTTTCTCTGATTTACAACTACTTTCCTGAAGACACACAGCAGGATATAGACGCCCCAAAAATAAGTAAATACGCCTATGGCAGAGATTATCACTTTGTTATCAAAGACAAACTCAAACACCTTTTAGAATTTATTAAAGAAGAAATAGGCGAAGTTCATGGCCGTGCTTTTGTGGACTCCGCTCCAATTTTAGAAAAAGCCTGGGCAAAAAAATCAGGGTTAGGGTGGATCGGAAAACACAGTAATTTATTAACCCAACAAGTAGGTTCTTTCTATTTCATCGCGGAGCTTATTATTGATTTAGAATTAGATTATGACACGCCTGTAACCGATCATTGTGGAACGTGTACCGCCTGTATAGACGCCTGCCCTACAGAAGCGATTACCTCAGAATATGGCGTGGATGGCAGCAAGTGTATTTCCTATTTTACGATTGAGCTAAAAGAGCAAATCCCCTCCGATATGAAAGGGCAATTTGACAACTGGATGTTTGGATGCGATGTCTGCCAGGATGTATGTCCATGGAATCGGTTTTCAAAAGCACACAGTGAACCCCTATTCAATCCAAAACCAGAATTGTTGTCCATGACCAAACAGGATTGGGAAGAAATTACGCAAGACACCTTTAGTAAAGTGTTTCAGCACTCCGCAGTTAAACGCACAAAATACTCCGGATTAACTCGAAATATTAAGTTTTTAGAATACTGATTTAATATGCACAAATAGCATATACTAAGTGTCTAATATATTTTCTTTAATTTTAGAAAAATTATATTAGAGGTTTATGCTTAAAATATTTAAAATGCAGTACTCATGAAATACCCCATAATACTTTTCTTAATTGCAATCTTATGTGTTCAGTGTATGACTACAAGCAAACCGATCCCAGAAAAACAGTATGGTTTAATCACTGAAAAAGCCATGGTTGTTTCTGCTAGAGAAGAAGCTTCCAAAATTGGAGTTGAAATTATGAAGCAAGGCGGCAATGCGTTTGATGCAATGATTGCTACCGATCTAGCATTGTTAGTGTCGTATCCCTCCGCAGGGAATATTGGAGGTGGTGGATTTATGGTTTATAGACAAAAGGATGGCACAATTGGCGCTCTAGATTACAGAGAAAAAGCGCCTTTAGCAGCCACTAAAAACATGTATCTTGATGCCCATGGAAATGTAGATTCTGATAAAAGTCAAATTGGGGCACTCGCTGTTGGCGTCCCAGGTACAATTGCAGGCCTATTTGAAGTTCACGAAAAATTTGGAACGCTACCTTTTGAAAAATTAATAGCACCAGCAATACGTCTTGCAGAATATGGAGTCGTTGTAACGGAGAAGCAAGCTCAGAATTTAAATGATCACACAAACGATTTCAAGGTCGCAAACAAAAGAACCATAGTATTGGATAAGGTTTGGAAAAAAGGAGATACAATCAAATACCCTAAATTAACGCAAACATTAAAACGTATCCAAGCCAATGGAAGAGGTGAATTTTATAAAGGAGAAACAGCAAACCTTATAGTCGATTATGTTCAAAATTTAGGAGGTATAATTACCAAAGAAGACTTGGCTTCGTATGAAGTCAAATGGAGAAATCCTGTCACTTTTGAGTATAAAAACCACAGAATTATTTCCATGCCACCGCCTTCTAGCGGAGGAATTTGTGTGGCTCAAATTTTGAAAAGTATCGAGCCTTACGACATAGAACAGTATGCTCATAACTCAATACAATACATGCAGGTTATTACGGAAGCTGAACGAAGAGCCTATGCCGATCGCTCCTATTTTTTAGGAGATCCAGATTTTGTAACGATTCCAACAGACAGTCTCACCTCCAAAACCTATCTTTCTAGAAGAATGGCAAGTTTTGATTGGAAACAAGCCACAATGTCTAGTGAATTGTCAAGAGGCGTTTTTCCAGGGTATGAAAGTACTGAAACCACGCACTATTCTATTGTTGATCAATTTGGAAATAGTGTAGCCGTAACCACCACATTAAATTCTAGCTACGGCTCTAAAGTCTATGTAGAAAAAGGCGGTTTCTTTTTAAATAATGAAATGGATGATTTTAGCGCAAAACCAGGGGTGCCAAATGTATATGGCTTAGTAGGCGCAGAAGCAAATGCGATTGCCCCACAAAAACGAATGCTAAGTTCCATGTCACCAACCATTGTCGAGAAAGATGGTCAACTTAAAATGGTATTAGGTTCTCCAGGCGGTTCTACAATTATTACGTCTGTAATACAAAATATTTTAAATGTATTGGAGTATGATATGACTATGCAAGAATCAGTTTCTAAACCACGATTTCATCATCAATGGCTGCCAGATAGTATAAAAGTTGAAACGTCATTTGATACGCTTAACTTTCCGTCTCTTAAGAAATTAGGCTATAATATAGACCAGAGTAACACTCCAATAATAGGAAAAGTCGATGCAATTTTAGTACTCCCTGATGGTCGTTTAGAAGGCGGTGCAGACCCAAGAGGCGATGATAGTGCTGACGGGTTTTAAGTAATTAAATATAAAAACAGTTGATTTTTTCATGAGCTATAATGTTTAATTTTATGAAAAGAATAGCGTTTTAAATTTCATTTTTAAATGGAACTGTCTAACTTTGCTGATCAAATCCATGAATATGTCGAAACTAAGTAAACACGATCTAGAAGCATTAGCGTATCACGAGAAACCTTCTCCCGGAAAAATTCAAGTCGTTCCTACCAAAAAATATGCAACACAGAGAGATTTAGCGTTGGCCTATTCTCCTGGAGTAGCAGCGCCTTGTTTGGCCATAGAAAAAAATCCATCCGATGCTTATAAATATACAGCAAAAGGGAATTTAGTTGCCGTAATTACAAATGGGACTGCCGTTTTAGGTTTAGGAAATATTGGCGCAGAAGCGTCTAAACCCGTAATGGAAGGAAAAGGACTACTTTTTAAAATATTTGCAGATATTGATGTGTTTGATATTGAAGTGAATACAGAAAATGTAGAAGAGTTTATACAGACTGTTAAAAATATAGCGCCCACTTTTGGCGGAATTAATTTAGAAGATATCAAGGCGCCTGAGGCCTTTGAAATTGAAAAACGATTAAAAGAAGAGCTTGATATTCCTGTGATGCATGATGATCAGCACGGAACAGCTATTATATCTGCAGCGGCTTTACTAAACGCTTTAGAAATTGCAGAAAAAAACATTCAAGAGGTAAAAATAGTAGTAAGTGGTGCTGGTGCAGCGGCCATATCCTGTACACGTTTGTATCAATCATTTGGTGCGAAACGTGAAAACATTGTCATGCTTGATAGTAAGGGTGTTATTAGACAAGATCGTGATAACCTAACCACTCAAAAAGCCGAGTTTGCGACTCATCGAAAAATTGATACACTTGATGAAGCGATGGATGCGGCCGACGTGTTTATTGGCTTGTCAACATCCGATATTGTGAGCCCTGAGATGCTATTATCAATGGCCAACAACCCGATTGTATTTGCAATGGCCAATCCGGATCCAGAAATAAAATATCACCTTGCCGTAAAAATACGTGAGGATATCATTATGGCTACTGGCCGAAGTGACACTCCAAATCAAGTCAACAATGTACTTGGTTTTCCATTCATATTTAGAGGTGCTTTAGATGTGAGGGCAACTACGATTAATGAGGAAATGAAAAAGGCGGCAGTTATTGCTTTAGCCGATCTCGCTAAGGAGCCCGTTCCAGAACAAGTGAATATTGCCTATGGCGAAACACGCTTAACCTTTGGAAAAGATTATATTATTCCAAAACCATTTGATCCCCGTTTAATTGCAGCAATTCCGCCAGCAGTAGCTAAGGCAGCTATTGAAAGCGGTGTAGCCTTGTCTCCAATCTCTAACTGGGAACACTACGAAGATGCCCTTTTGGAGCGTATGGGCTCCGATAATAAAATCGTTAGACTTTTATTTAATAGAGCGAAGCTCAATCCAAAACGCGTTGTTTTTGCAGAAGCTGATCAATTAAGCGTATTAAAAGCCGCACAAATTGTTTTAGAAGAAGGGGTGGCATCGCCTATTTTGTTGGGGCGTCGAGACGAGATAGAACGTCTCATGGAAGAATTAGAATTTGTTGAAGATGTACTCATAATTGACCCAAAAGATGATGAAAGTAGTGTTCAAAAAAATAAATATGCTGAAATATATTGGAAGCAAGAGCAACGAAAAGGCGTAACGCTTTTAGCGGCTCAAAAATTAATGCGCGAACGTAATCATTTCGCAGCAATGATGGTGAATGAAGGCGATGCAGATGCGCTTATTACAGGGTACTCGAGTAATTACGGATCGGTAGTAAAACCAATGTTAAATTTAATTGGTCTGGCACCTGGTTCAACACGGATAGCAACCACAAATGTAATGGTTACACAAAGAGGTCCTATGTTTTTGAGTGATACGGCAATCAATATTAATCCAACTGCAAACGATTTAATAAAAATCGCACAAATGACATCTGGCGTTGTTAAAATGTTTGGGTTAGAACCTGTAATGGCAATGATTTCATATTCTAACTTTGGATCTTCAAAAGATAAAACAGCAACAAAGGTAAAAGAAGCGGTATCATACCTCCACAGAAGACATCCAGATTTGTTAGTGGATGGCGAACTACAAACAGATTTCGCTTTGAATAGCGAATTGTTAAAAGCTAATTTTCCTTTTTCAAGATTGGCAAACAAAAAAGTAAATACCCTAATTTTTCCAAACTTAGAGTCGGCCAATATTACTTATAAACTATTGAAAGAACTTAATAAATCGGAGTCTATTGGCCCAATAATGATGGGATTACGAAAGCCTGTACATATCCTTCAATTAGGAGCAAGTGTCGATGAAATTGTGAACATGACAGCCGTAGCGGTTGTGGATGCACAACAAAAAGGAAAACAGTAAATTAACGTTTTAAATCACTTTCTTTTTTCTTAAAATATTGTATAATTTTAGTACATTTGAAATTCAAAGAAAGTGAAGATATGATTACACACATTCAGGGTAAATTAGTTGAAAAAACACCAACACATGTCATTGTAGATTGTAATGGCACTGGGTATTTTATCAATATTTCACTTCACACCTTTTCTCAAATCACAGATCAAGAGTCGATTAAAGTACTCACACACCTTCAAGTAAAAGAAGATTCGCATACGTTGTACGGGTTTATGAGTTCTGCAGAACGAGAGATATTTAGACTTTTAATTTCTGTTAGTGGGATTGGCGCCAATACCGCACGGACCATGCTTTCCTCTCTGACCCCAATACAAATTCGAGAAGGAATAGCTATTGGAGATGTACCTTTGATACAATCCGTAAAAGGAATTGGTCTTAAAACAGCCCAACGTGTCATCATTGATTTAAAAGACAAAGTACTTAAAATTTACGATATAGATGAAACTTCTCTATCTCAAAACAATACAAACAAAGATGAAGCGTTATCTGCATTAGAAGTTTTAGGTTTTATGAAAAAACAGTCTGAACGCATTATCGATAAAATAGTAACAGCGACCCCTGATGCTTCTGTAGAATTCATTATTAAAGAAGCTCTAAAAAACCTGTAGCACATTTGGAAATCTATAACGGTAAATCATATTTTAAAATACTTTTTTTTGTAGTCCTATTTTTGGGTTTCAACTCCACGCTATTTGCCCAGCAACCAACGACTGTTAGAGATTCCACTTCAACCACTTTTTCATTTGGAAAAATAGAAACTCCAAACCCAGGGAGTATTGAGAGTAAATACACTTATGACCCCTTAACGGATCGGTATTTTTACACCTCTACTGTTGGGAATTTCAATATTAATTACCCCGTTATATTATCGCCTAAAGAATTTCAAGAACTAGTTCTAAAAGAAAGCTTGAAATCCTATTACAAAGAAAAACTTGATGCTATTGATGGCAAAAAAGAAGGCTCTGAAGAGGCTAAGAAAAACCTAATTCCAGATCTTTATGTTAATTCTAAGTTTTTTGAAACCATATTTGGGAGTAATGTAATATCAGTTGTACCACAAGGATCTGTAGAAATAGATCTTGGAGCAATGTACACCAAACAAGAAAACCCTGCGTTTTCACCAAGAAATCAAAGTAACTTTACGTTTGACTTTGATCAACGCATCAGTTTAAGTTTGACAGGTAAAGTAGGGACGCGATTAAGTGTGAATGCCAATTACGATACACAGTCGACTTTTGATTTTCAGAATTTATTTAAAATTGAATATACGCCATTAAGCAAAGCCAAAGAGTTGCAAAGCCAAGGAGAAGGATTGCTTTCGGATCCAAAGGGAGCTGCGACTGGTCTAGCCCAGAAAGAATTAAATAAACTTAATTCAGATAACGAAGATTCTATCCTTCAAAAACTAGAACTCGGTAATGTAAGTATGCCACTAAACAGCTCTTTGATTACAGGTGCACAAAGTTTGTTTGGAGTCAAAACAGAACTACAATTTGGTAAAACAAGAGTCACTGCTGTGTTTTCTGAACAACAGTCCGAAACACGCTCTGTGACTGCACAAGGTGGTGGAACTTTAGAAGATTTTGAGTTTTTTGGTTTAGATTATGACGAAAACAGACACTTTTTTCTTGGTCAATACTTTAGGTCAGCATATGATACAGCTCTAGAAAATTATCCATTTATCCAATCACAGGTTCAAATTACTAGAATAGAAGTATGGGTAACCAACCGAACAAACCGGATTGATAATGTTAGAAATATTGTAGCGTTACAAGATTTAGGAGAATCGTCAATTATTGGGTTAAACACCATTCCTCCAGGGTTTGTAAATGCGGGACCCACTGCGTATCCTGATAATGGAAACAATAACTTTGACCCAACAACTATTGGTTCTGGTTCTCTACTTACTAGCGCGGTTCGAGATATAGCTACAGTCCAATCCGGGTTTTCTTCGGTAGACGTTAGTGAAGGTTTTGATTATGGTAAACTCGAAAACGCACGAAAATTAACGGAAGGCAACGAATATACAGTCGATACCCAGTTAGGATATATTTCTTTAAATCAACGTCTTCAAAATGATGAAATTTTAGCCGTTGCCTACCAATATACTGTTGCAGGTGAGGTTTATCAAGTCGGTGAATTTGCAAATGATGGGGTTAATGCAACGGATTCAAACATCGATTCTACAACAGGAAACTCCACAGTGACCAATCAAAGTTTAGTCTTAAAAATGCTAAAAAGTGCCGTGACCAACGTCAAGCTTCCAATATGGGATTTGATGATGAAAAATATTTATAATACGGGAGCTTATCAATTGTCTAAAGATGACTTCAAATTAAATATTTTCTACAACGAAACTTCAGCACTTAATTTTATAACACCTGTAGGAACCACTGCGTTTCCAGCGCCTACAGCAACTAATGATCCTATAGAAGAAACGCCTCTAATTCGATTGTTTAATTTTGACCGCTTAAATTTTAATAATGATCCTCAGAATAATGGGGATGGCTTTTTTGATTTCGTGCCAGGCATTACCGTAGTTCCTCAAAATGGAAAAATTGTATTTACCAAAGTCGAACCTTTTGGAAGTTATCTGTTTGAAACGCTTAGAACGGCGGGGTCTGAAAACTATGAAGGTGACGAAATAACATATAACGAGAATCAAGAAAAATACGTTTATAAGTCACTCTATAAAAACACTAAAACAGCGGCATTACAAGACAGCGATAAAAATAAGTTTTTAATGCGCGGGCGTTATAAATCTTCTGGAGGTTCAGGAATTCCAATAGGTGCCTTTAATGTACCAAGAGGTTCAGTAAATGTAACTGCTGGTGGGCGAGTCCTAGTCGAAGGCGTTGATTATACTGTTAATTATCAGATTGGAACGGTTCAGATTTTGGACCCATCCCTTCAAGCATCCAACACCCCAATAGAAGTTTCAGTTGAGAACAATGCGGTTTTTGGACAACAAACAAAACGCTTTACAGGATTTAATGTTGAGCATCAATTCAATGAAAACTTTGTATTAGGCGCAACGTTCCTAAATTTAAATGAACGCCCGATTACGCAGAAAGCAAATCTTGGTACGGAATCCATTAACAACTCTATTTTTGGGTTTAATGGAAACTACTCCACTGAAGTTCCATTCCTTACACGATTGGCTAATAAACTCCCTAATATCGATACGGACGTGGCGTCCAATCTTTCGCTTCGCGGTGAGTTTGCGTATCTAAGACCAGGAGCTCCAAAAGGCACCGATTTTGACAATGAAGTAACGTCTTATGTTGATGATTTTGAAGGGTCACAAAACGGGATCAGTTTATTAAGTCCACAATCTTGGATGTTGTCAAGTCGACCAAAAGATTTAGGGCGAGTGTATGCTGAAGGTTCTGAAAATGAACAAGGCTATCAAAATGGATTTGATAGAGCGCTGTTAAATTGGTACTCTGTAGATCCGATTTTTTATAGTAGCCGACGTCCAGATGGCATTTCAGATGATGATATTTCTGATTACTATACACGACGAGTTTTTATAGATGAATTGTTTCCACAAGTTGATTTAGTCACAGGACAGTTTACGGCAATTAGTTCTTTAGACTTAGTGTATAACCCCGAAGAAAGAGGGCCTTATAATTACAAATCCGACGCCGTTGATGGTGTTTTAAATACACCTCGAGATAGTTGGGCAGGAATCACAAGACAACTTACCACCACAGATTTTGAGCAATCTAATGTCGAATATATTGAGTTTTGGCTTTTAGATCCCTTTTTAAATAGTTCATCAAATCTAGGGGGGAAATTAGTTCTTAACTTAGGAAACATTTCTGAAGATGTGATTAAAGATGGGAAAAAACAATATGAAAATGGACTCCCTGAAGACGGTGATATTAGTTTTTTAAACGCATCGACATGGGGAACTGTAACCCCTCAAAACCAATCCTTGATTTATGCATTTTCATCGCAAGGCGATGCGCGTAACAATCAAGATGTTGGATTGGATGGGTATGATGATTTGGAAGAAAGAGCCTTAACAGACACGCGGTTTACAGCATTTACAGCACTTGAAGATCCTGCTAATGACAATTATAATTATTACCTAAATACTGAAGGAAATATCTTTGAGCGTTATAAACGTTATAATGGATTAGAAGGAAATTCACCTGATGCGTTTTCAGAAACCAATCGAGGGTCTACAACCTTACCAGATGTCGAAGATATTAATCGGGATAACACGATGAATACGATCGACAGCTATTACGAATATGAAATAGATATTACTCCTTCCGAATTAAGTAATCCTAGTGCCTCCTACATCGTCGACAGAAAGGTAGCAGATTCAAATATCATCTTGCCAAATGGATCTTCACTCGGACCAGGCGTTAATTGGTATCAGTATCGAATTCCGTTGTCAGAATTTACAAGTGAAATTGGAGGCATATCTGATTTTAGATCGATTCGATTTGCACGTATGTATCTCAAAGATTTCACAGAAACTACCGTGCTACGTTTTGGAACCTTAGACCTTGTACGTAGCGATTGGCGACGTTATCAATTATCGTTGGATGATGAATCTGATGAGGCCACACAATCTGACCCCACTGATTTTAGTGTTGGAATTGTGGGTATTCAAGAGAATGATGGCGGTTATGTGTCTCCCCCAGGCGTCGTTCGGGAGCAGTTAAATAACAATAACACTATTGTGCGTCAAAACGAACAATCTTTAGTGGTGGATGTTTGTGACTTGGAATCAGAAGATGCGAGAGGTGTTTTTAAAAATATTAATGTGGACATGCGTCAGTATAAAAAACTTAAAATGTTTGTCCATGCCGAAGATGGTGAAACCGGTAGTTTTAAAGAAGGAAGTCTGGTTGCATTTATTCGAATGGGGAATGATTTCACACAAAACTACTACCAGATAGAGGTCCCCTTACGGAAATCTTCAGGAGCTTCTGGAACATCGCCAAATGAAGTGTGGCCAGAAGAAAACGAGATCGATATTCCTTTAGAATTTCTTAAAAAAATAAAAGCCTTAGGTATCAGTCAAGGTACTTTAGGAAACGAAACACCCTATTTTTACACTATTGCTGATGGCGTTTTACAAGAAAGTCCTGTTGATGAATTTGCGCCATTTTCATTAAACTCAAATCCGAATAGTGTTGAACAACGGATCGCTGTAAAAGGGAATCCAAATTTTGGAGATATTCGAACCTTAATGGTGGGAGTCAAAAATAATAGTGACAGCAATCAATGTGCAGAAGTTTGGTTTAATGAACTTCGACTTGCCGAAATGGACAATGAAGGCGGATGGGCGGCGATTATGAGCATGGATACTAATGTTGCCGATTTCATGAATGTGAATGCCACTGCAAAGCGAAGCACTACTGGTTTTGGAAGTCTAGAGCAAGGACCTAACGAGAGAAGTCGTGAAGATTTGAAACAATACGATGTGGTCACCAATTTGAATATTGGTCAACTACTACCAAAAAAATGGGGCTTGGAAATTCCATTTAACTACGGACAAAGTGAAGCATTGATTACTCCTGAATTTGACCAACAATACAAAGATTTAAAACTTCAAAGTCGTTTGGATGCCGCCTCAAGCCCTGAAGAACGTAAACGTATAAAAACGCAATCTGAAGATTATACAAAACGACAAAGCATTAATTTTATAGGGGTTCGAAAACAACGAACTGGGAATGCCAAACCTAGAGTGTATGACGTTGAAAATTTAACAATGAACTATTCTTATAACGGCGTCAATCACCGCGATTTTGAAATCGAGAATTCTTTGGATCAAAATGTGAGAGTAGGCGCCAATTACAATTATAGTTTTAATCCATTAAAATTGGAGCCGTTTAAGAAAAATGACTCTCTTTTTATGAACAAATATTGGAAGCTCATAAAAGATTTTAATTTAAATTTATTGCCATCCAGTCTTTCAGTAAATTCTGATTATGTACGACAATTTAACAGTCAAAAATTTA